>Ga0208587_1000376_pt1 | contig 24657 bp, 18 predicted proteins | sample NGESurdeep092012_7_FD_184472 | JGI IMG/M metagenome (GOLD analysis project Ga0208587, IMG submission 184472) | Arctic peat soil microbial communities from Barrow, Alaska - NGEE Surface sample 210 deep-092012 (SPAdes) | ecosystem: Environmental > Terrestrial > Soil > Wetlands > Peat ...
TGGGCAGCGGCCAGGACCTTGAGCAAGAACGGCAGACGGGCGCCGAACAGCGCCTGCACCCGCGGACCGAGGACACCCACGGGGTCCGCGTCGATGAGCGCGCGGAGCGACGCACCCTCGATGAGCGGCATGGTGTAGTAAAGCAGATCCTGCGACTGGCCCGCGGAGAGGACCGGGACGATGCGCGGATGCCGGAGCTGGGCAGCAATCTGAATCTCGCGCCGAAAGCGATCGATGCTGATGCTCGCCGTAAGCTCCGCAGGCAGGGCTTTGACGACGATATCGCGGCCGAGGGTGTGGTCGCGGACGACGAAGACGCGCGCCATGCCGCCCCCGGTGAGCTCGCGGACGACTCGGTAGCTTTCACCGAGGGTGTTGGCTAGCTGATCCTTCAGCTTTGAGGTCACGCGTCGCATCCCCTCTTGTTGCGGCGAATCTAGGGTCGAGGCGGGTGAGCCGCCATTGCGGGAGCGTTTCGGTGCGCGTCGGCCCGATTGACCCACGCAGGCGAGCGAGGTAAATTGCTGTGCTCTACCGGAATTGGGGCCTGTAGCTCAGTTGGTTAGAGCGCACGCCTGATAAGCGTGAGGTCAGAGGTTCAACTCCTCTCAGGCCCATTCAGCAAAAAGAAGCCCCGCAACGAGCCAGATCGTTGCGGGGTTTCCTGTTGGCGCTGTGGGGGGGGGCGTGTCAGCGAGAACGCCGAACGCAGCCACGCCACTCAGGCGCCAAGCCTCACATCGTCACCGAATCGGCAGAAATCCGAGAATACTCGTCAACAAGTTGCCCAGGATCGAGGTGTTGCCGTTCGACGTGGTCCCATACTGCGACCGTGTGTTATACCCGTCGTCGTACCCGCGACGGAAGCCTTCGCGGAAGTAATAGTTGTAGTCGGCCTGGCTAACATAGTTTCCGTTGTAGCCGTAGTTGGCGTCGCGGTACGCGAACGAGTTTTGGTAGTTTGCCGCCTGGCGGTCCTGCCGGTCAGCGCCTCCGGCGCGAACACCCTGCTGATAGCCGTAGTTCACAGCTTGTCGCAGGACGTCGGCACCGTACTGGTTCGTCTGGCGATTGGCGCCGCTCACGGTGTAGCGATATGTGTGCGGCGTACTCATGTAGGGATCATTCGAGTAATTGCGTGCGGCCTGCAGGCTCTGTTGTTGCTGCCGCAGCTGCGCCGCGTACGCCTGCTGGACGCGAGACTGGGCCATACGCTGCTGTTGTAGTTGCGCCTGCTGCTGCTGCGCGACCCGAACCTGTTGATCGAGTTGCTGTCTGTACTGAACCGTGCGCTGCTGCTGCTCCTGTACGCGCTGGCGCTGCTCGGTCGGCGAGACGCGGGCCGGCTGATCCTGCTTCTTCCCTTGTTTGTCCTGCTTCTTCCCTTGGTCGTTCTGTTTGTTCCCTCGACCTTGTGCGTGCGCCATCGCGCTTCCGCCGACCACCAGGAGCAACAGTGCCGTGCTCACCACTCGGGCTCGTCTCATCGGTCATGCCTCCATTCGGCGCAAAATCCGCGATGGGCCCGCCGAGGCTGCCGGAATGGCTGCGCTCGAGGCCGTCGCGCTCTGTGTGCAGTCAGAGATCGACCGCCCGCCGACGGTGCGAACTCGGCGGCTGCTGCCGGCAACTACGTTTGCTCGGCGACTAATTCATTCTCATAGTGCAACTCCGGTGCCCCGCCGGGCCGGTTGGGGACGCAATCGCGTGGGCACCGGAATCCATCTATCGGAACGACCACGGCCCCGCACGGCAGTTTCACCGCCGTACGGGGCCGCACTGTCTCCCGCGCCAGTAGCGCAGGAAGGCGCTGCTACTTCACCAGGACGAACTCCACCGGCGTTCCCGCCATCGCCATCTTCACGATACGGTATGGTGCCGTGGTTGTGATGAACAGTGTCATCGGTTGACTCTGTCCGGTGAGCTCCACGCGATAGACCGGAAACGTCCCTGCCGGAACCGTGACCGACTCCGTACCGGCGACGCTCAGCGTGAGCGGCTTCGTCGTGCCCGCCGACGCATCGAATGCGCTCACGGTGAACTTCGCGTTCGGTGCCCAGCGCAAACCGGGAACGAGCGCGTTGATCATGTTGTCGTCGAGCACTCCTGGAGCGATGGTCGTGTCCACGGTGACCGTCTTCATCCCGGTGGGGCTTGGCGACACGGCCGATCCCTTCGCTCTGCCATTTGCGTACGTGACATCGACGTTCACGTTCTGCCCCTGCATCTTGCCGCTGCCCTTGGTGGCCTGCGGCGCGAGATCGGCGCCGAAGGTCGCCTCGACGGTCTGCTGCATGATCGGGCCAATGACCATTGCGATACGATACGAGTAGCCGGTCGCGGTCTTCGTCAGTGCGGTGGTCTGATAGCCGAGTGGGTTCCCCTGTACGAGCACGGCGAAGCTGTCGGACTGCGCCGTCAGTTTGCTGATGTCCACCGGCAACGTCGTCGTCTTCGGCACGAGGTCGGAGGGCGACATCGCGTCACCCTGCGCGTTCACGATGCGCGTTGGCGCGATCCTGGCCAGCTTGTCGTAGATCTGCGCGCCGTCGCCGACGACGACGATGAGCGACTGGTCCGCACGCATGTAGGACTTCGATGCCTCCTGAAGCTGGGCTGCTGTCACCGCGGCGAGGCGCGGACGCAGCGTGCGGAGGTAGTCCTTGGGCAGTCCGAGCATCGTGTAGCGTCCCACCTGCTCGGCGATGCCTTGCGCCGTCTCGAGTTGAAGCGGAAGGCTTCCGACGAGTCCGCCCTTGGCCGCGTCGAACTCCGTCGAGGCGACAGGAGTGGTACCGAGGCTACGCTCGATGCGCAGTAGCTCGGTAAGTGCGGAATCGGTCACCGCATTGCGGACCTCCGCGGTCGCTTCGAACGTGCCGACGTCATGGTTGCGCGTGAGCGACGAGTAGGCGCCGTACGTCCAACTCTTCTGCTCGCGCAAGGTCTTGAACAGCCGGCCGTCCGAGCCTCCACCGAGTACTCTGTTGCCCACGGTGAGGGCGTAGACGCTCGGGTTGGCCGGAGTGTAGGTGAGATTGCCGACGATGATGTTGCTCTGCACCGAGCCAGGGCGATGCACGAGCAGGATCTCCGTCTTCGAGCGGGCAGGGGGTTGCGCGCGCTTCGCGACTGCGGGCGCGGCGCCGCTCCAACTGCCGAAATACTGCTGCGCGAGCGAGCGCGCGCGAACGAGGCTGATGTCTCCCGCCACCACGAGCAGCGCGCCGTTGGGTACGAGGCGCGTAGTCTGAAAGGTCTTGAGATCGTCGGTCGTCAACGCGCGAACCGTCGCCGGCGTGGGCCGCTTGCCGTATGGATGCGCCCCGAAGAGCTGTGCGGCGAAGTAGCGCGCGGCGAGCGACGATGGCTGCGACTCTTCGAGCTGGAGCGCCGACAGCGTCTGCGTGCGCGCCAGCTCGACTTCTTTCGTAGCGAACGTGGGGCGAGCGACCGCATCGGCGACGAGCTCGAAGGCGAGCGGCGCATTTTCCGCGAGCACATTGGCGCGCACGTTCATGAAGTCCGCGCCGGAACTGGCGCCGATCGATCCGCCTACTCCCTCGATGTCCGACGATACCTGATCGGCCGTGCGCTTGCCGGCGCCCTTCGTGAGGACGTCGGCCACGATGGACGCGAGGCCTTCCTTGCCACTCGCATCATATGCGTCGCCCGCTGGCAGCATGAGGGCAATGGAGACGACGGGTTGACGCTTGCTCTCCACGAGCATGATGCGCAGCCCATTCGGCAGCGTGGCGTCCTGGAACGCCGGGATGGCCGCGGGCTTCACCGGGCCAGGCGCGGGCGCCTTCGTTGGCGCCTGCGCGCCCGCGGCAACGGAGCAGAGAACGAGCGACGCGGCGACACACGCGTTGCGCGAAAGACGAGTCATGCGGCTCATGGGCGGGGCCCCTCGGGGGGCTTGATCAGAATCACAACCGAATTGTCGGGACGCAGATACTGCCGCGCCACACGCTTGATGTCGTCCTTCGTGACCTTCATGTAGCGCTCGATGTCCGTGTTGATGGCGCCAGGGCTGCCCAGATACATGTTGGCGCGCTGAATCGACTCGGCGGTGTTGAGCGCCTGCTGCCTTCCGAAAATCTCGCGGGCGCGGCGACTGTTCTTGGCCTTCGTCAGCTCGGCGTCGGTCACGCCGTCGGCGACGACCTTCGCGATCTCGATGGAGATCAGCTTGTCGACCGAATCGGTGGAGACGCCCTGGTTGGCGATCGCGAGCGCCGCGAAGGTGCTTGGTCCCCGGTGCGGACCGGTGACGTCCAGTCCGACCTGCACGGTGAGTGCAGCCTTCGCCTCGCGCGCGATGGCGCGATTCATCCGCGAACTCTCACCGCCGCCAAGGATGGTCGAGAGGAGTTCGAGCGCGGCGTGATCCTGGTGCTTGTACTCGGGTACCAGATAGATGCGCAGCAGCGCGGGCAGCGTGGCCTTGTCGTCCGTCACCGATTCGCGCTTCTCGCCAGCGTTGAACTTCGCGTCGCAGACGACGGGCGGCGCGTCTTTGGCGCGCGGAATTCCGCCGAAATACTGCTCGATCAGCTTGTGTGCCTCGGCCGGTTCGAAGTCCCCAACAACCGTGAGCGTCGCGTTGTTCGGCGCGTAGTAAAGGTCGAAGAAGGCCTTCACGTCTTCGGTCTTCGCCGCATTCAGGTCGGTCATGGAACCGATGAGCTCATGGCCGTACGCGAAGCAGGTCTTGGAATCGAAGGGGGCTGTGACCCCCTTCATGAAGGCACCCGTGTAGGGCTGGTTGTCGATGCGCATTCGCCGCTCTTCCTTCACCGTCTCGCGCTGGTTGTCGAAATTCGTCTGATTGATGGCGAGGGAGCGCATGCGATCCGCCTCCAGCCAGAGTCCCATGTTGTAACGGTTGGAGGGCAGCACCTCGAAATAGTTGGTGCGGTCGTCCTGCGTGCTGCCGTTCATCTGGCCGCCCGCCTGCTCGACCATGGACATGTGAGCGCCCTTCGGCACGTTGCCGGAGCCCTGGAACATCATGTGCTCGAACAGGTGGGCGAAGCCGGTGCGCCCGACCTGTTCGTTGCGCGAGCCGACGTTGTACCAGACGTTGACGGCAACCACTTGCGTGGAATGGTCAGGGGCGAGGACGACCTCGAGTCCATTCGCCAGGACGAAGGTGTCCAGTTGAATGCGACCGGAGTCCTGCGCCTGGAGCGCATGGGGGAGAGCCGGCGCGAGCGTGAGCACGCCGGCGAGGGCAAGGGTCAAACACCGCATCTCGTAAGTCCGGAGTAGGAGACGGAAATCCCGCCGAGGCCGCTGGGAGCGGGGCGGGAGAGTGCACGAGGAGAGAACTTACGATATCGTGGGGCGGGACGCGAGTAGGCGCCCGCTTGGCGGATCACGACGACAGAGAAACCGGCGGGCTGCGAGATGGGTCGGTGGGGCGCGCTGGCTTGCGATCGCGCGGAGGCATGTCACGATGATGCTCGGCCTCGCGTCCGCCTATCGAAAGCTCTTCCTCTGCCTCGAACACCGTCACGAGCACGCCAGCCACCTTGGCATGCTCATCGTAGATGGGGGCGTAGGACAGAGTGAGATACAGATTCTCTGCCTTCCCGGAGCGCATCACGGAAAACAGCGCGCCCTCTCGCGAAATGGTTTCGCCGGCTAGCACTCGATCATAGATCGGCGCGTTGATGTCCCAGTCGTGCGGCGAACTCTCGCGCGTAGGAATGCCCAGTCCCGCGAGGCGCTGATCGCCGATCAAGTCGAGATATGACTCGTTGTAGAGCTGCACGAGGTCAGGGCCCCAGAGCACGAGGTTCGGGAACGCCGACCACAGAATGTGGAGCAGACTCGAGCGAAGGGCCGGCGACCAGGACGATTGCGCGCCGAGCTGCGTGGCGCTCCAGTCGTGGCGACGAAAGGCGTCTCTCATCTCTCCCTCGCCTGCGAACAGTTCGATCGGATTGGAGACGGCTGTCATGGGAGCGACGCCTGATGCGCGGTGAAGGGCAATAGAAGCCTACACGGCCACATCATGCCGCGCCACGTGATCCGGTCGAGTCCGGTGTAACGCCCGCGCCGTGCTCAGTAAACCCGTCTCCCGTCTCTCTGCCGGCTCGCATCGAATAGCGTGCCGTACGTCACAGTCACATACGGCTTGTTCGGCAGGACCTCACTCCGGATCACTGGGTAGCCCACATCCACCCTAATGCTGCTGACGGTTCCGTTGGCCGAGAGGATGCGCAGTCGCGCCCCGACGACGCCGGCCTTGAGTTCACTGTTGGGGACGTCGTCCACATGCCAGCGATACGAGCTCGCGAGGAAGCCGCCCACGTTGAGAACCGACGCCGCGCCTATGTGCAAAAGGCGCACGTCGCGATCGATCGAGGCGGCGACCGATTGTCCGCCACGCACCGCCAGGTAGCGCAAGAGCGGCGTCGTGGCGTCGGCGAGCGGCATCAGCGAGAGGGCGCGACGATCCGGGTCGAGCTCGGACAGTTGTTCCGCCGTAAGACGCAGGCCCCACATGCCGCGCGCCGCTTCCGAGGTATACCACATCGATGCCCGCGTGATCTGATTCCGATCGACGTCGTGTCCCAGATACGCCGATGCCCATCCGTCGAGCATGAGGATCTGGCCGCGGCGAGGCATCCAGACGTGTCCCAGCCAGCCGTCGTACTTCAACACCGCCGTCCGCGCAGCGCGCTCGTGTCCAGCGCCAATGATGCCTTCACCCTCCCAGCCGATCGGGATGTCGAGGAATCCGCGGCGGGGGACGATCCAGCTCGCGCTGTCGAACTGCGTGGTCCGCCGCTGCAACCCGACGTCGAGCCCGAGAAAGCTACGCACGTGCGGCATGCCCGGCGCGACGTTCCCCCACTGCGTGGCCGAGATGCTTGCGGCGCTATCGAACTCGGCGCCCGCCAGCAGCAGCGTGACGCTGCTCTCGTTCGCGGCGATGCGACGCCCCACGAGCGTCATGGCGCTCACCGTGTGCAGTGCCTTCTCGGTCGCGACGGTGTCGCCGTACGCAATGCGCGACAGATTGCCCTCGATGCGCCACCGGTCGAATATGCTGTACTCGTGACGACGGAGACCGAGCCGTAGCGTGTGCGCGCCGGCAAGGTTAGCGACGCGCATGTTCGCCGCGACGCTCGATCCGAGGAAAAATGGATCGGTCAACGAGATGGCCGCGCCGTTGCCGCGCATCGACATCTCGCGCGTGAGCGACACGGTGCGTCCGCTGCCGAGGAAGTTCCGCTCCTCGACGCCGAGGGAGAGCTGCGTGGCCGAGCGGAGGCGCGCGGTGGGCTGAAAGGTCCACGTATCGCGCGTGTGGACGAGGAGACCGACGCCCCCCGACGCGTCGCACGGACGCGCGCTGATCACGGCGTCGGAGAACAGCCGCTGGGCGCGCAACCGGCGCATCGTCTCCCCCATGAGCAGCGTGTCCACCGTGTCGCCGGGTGCGAACAGAAGCTGCCGGCGAATCACACCTTCCTGTGACACGGGATGCAGCGAACTGAAGACGCCCGCAGGCCCGGGCAACGTCGGGCCGTCGCTGATCACATCGATGGATGTGATGCGAACGCCGCTGAGGAGCGCGAGCGAGGAACGCGACTCGACGAGCGCGCAGTTCTCCGCGCGCGCCGGAAACGCGAACACGCACGCGCTCAGCGTCGAGCACGCGAACACACGGACGGCGAGACGCAGCGGGGTCGGCGGTGGGGGCCGGCGGAAGCGGCGGTGGTGGGGGGAAGGCGGTACCCTCGCGGGGCCGCCATCTACGTCCACAAGACTGCCGCATCATACCCAAGGACACAAGGGCGAATGCGACCGCGGTCAGGGATCGATCAGCATGAACTCGCGGGTGGTCGAGACCGGCGTTCCGGCAAGGGGAGTCAGCGTCAGCGTTACGCGGTAGCGGCCCGAGTCGAGATTCGCGAGATCGAGCGACACGGCGTGCGCCGCCGCGCGATCGGCTGGCGGTCGTGCATCGGTCCAGCGAATGCGGATCGGCGTGTCGACCGGCGTGAGCCCCAATCGTTGGCGCGCGCTGCGAATCCAACCGTGATCGACTCGCTCGACACTCACCGCGAGATCCACGGTCTCACCCTCCGCCGCGAGGCCGTACGTCTCCCAGAAGAGTCCGAGCTGCCAGTTCCGAGTGACGGTGTCGCCGGGAATTGCTCGCGAGAGCGCGGAGTCGAGCGACGTCGCGGGCTCCTCGTCCGCTCGATAGAGAAGCAGGTCCGACAAGCTCAGACGCGCGCTGTCCGCGGCGGGAACGAATCCCATGCGCGTGCGCGCGAGAGTACGCGTCGCCGTGTCGGCCATCTCGACGCCGGCAATGAAGGGCGCGCCGGCGAGCATGACGCGCGCCCTGCCGGTCCGCACCGAATCAGGGGTGCTCAATCGAACGGCGCCATCCAGCCTCGCGGCGCCGAGGATCGCGACAGGCGCGAGCAGCGAGTCGTCCGCGGCGGAGTACGCAGCGACGACGAGCGTGCTGTCGCCACGACGGAAGCGCGCGATCTGCGCCGCGACTCCCGCCACGCGACGCACGAGTCGCGGCGCGTAGCGGGCTTCCGTACGCGGGGCGCTCGGCTCCCACGCTTCGTCGGGCATCGGTCTCAACGAGTCGGCGAGCCACCTGGCCGGCGCGAAAGAGAAGCTCGGCGACGGATCGTGCCCCACGATGCCCGGTTCCGAACCCACCACGCCAGACGTCACGACGCGGCTCCACGCGGTCGGCCAGCCGTACCGCAGCACGAGCTCCGCGGCATCGTCGCCCCAGGTCAACAGGTGCGGCGTGGCGGCGCGCTCACCGAGCCAAACGAGCACGCGCCGCACATTGAATTCGTTCTGCCACTCATTCGCGGCGCTCGAGAGCTGCGGACGGCTGAGCAGCCAGTAACGCCGTTCGAGTTCGACGCGCGCGTCGCAGGGACGGTGCGCGTATGCGTCGCGCTCTTCGTCGGCGAGCAGGGGCGCGATGCTCCGCCAGGCGCACGCGGCGTCCGCCGGCATGGCCGCGATGGCGGACGAGAACGCTGAATCGGCGAGCCGAGCGTCACCTCGCGCGTGCGCCGCGTAGCCGACGAGCGCGTCGCACCACCAGCCCGTTGCCCGACACGCTCTCGCGACGCTGTCCGCGCCCACGAGATCTCGGCCATCCACGCGGTAGTGCACGCGCATGCCGGAAAGCCAGTCGTCGCCCGGGTAGCGGGAGGCCATGGCATCGAGCTGGGCCAGCAGCTCCGCGCGCCGGCGACCGATGACCTCCGATTCGGGAGGGAATTTCGGCATGCTCTCGTCGTACCACCAGCAGTATCGTCCGAGCCGCACGTCGCACCGGCCGCCCGTGCTCGAACCATAGGGAAGCTGGGCTCGGCGGCTGCGCTCGAACGATACCTGCGCACTTCGGGCCCGACTCAGATCGCGCGCCGAGTCGGCTGCGCTGCCCCCACTTACTCGCTGCGGAGCCTCGCTCAGCGTCGCGGTCCGGAACTGGAGTGCAACAATGAGCAACGCCAGGTGCATGATGATCGTCCTCCCTAATCGCGGAAGAAGTAGATCAGGACGCCGAGCTCGAGGCTCGCCGCCACGATTCCGAAGATGATCGCCACGCGCAGGTCGCGGCGGGTTTGTCGATGGTCTTCTTCCGTCACGGTGCGATGGTTGGCTTTGAGTCCGTGCCCATATAGGCTAGCGCGGGGATCGCGCGTCGTCGAGTTACCCGCCGGCGCAATTCTGGTCGCACCGGACAGAGTCCCATCGGTTCATCTTCATCGTGCATGCTACTCAATCTGCAACGGAAGGGTGCCGACACTGTTAACTTGTGGCATTCGCGTCATCATCTCGCCTTCAGCTTTATCGACTCGTGATGCATTGGTTGGCCAACGCGGCGTTGCGCGCAGGGATTCCCGGAGCCGAGACCGCCAACATTCCGCAGAACATGGCGCTGGTGACTGCGTGGGAACAGCTCGCACGCGAGCTGCGGCTGTCCGAGAGTGCGCTGGCGGCGCGTGTCGCGCCGACGCTGCGCGTACAGCTCGCTGATTTCGAGCGTGCCGAAACGAAGGCGGCGCGACTCGTGCCGGAAAAGCTCGCTCGCAAGCACGGTGTATTCGCGCTGCGCGAGACCGACCGGGAGCTCGTCGTCGCATCGAGCGACCCGCACAACTACGAGGCCGAGCGCGACCTCGGCTTTGCAAGCGGACGCCGCATCGTCTTCGAGCTCGCCGCACCGTCCACGATCACGAACCACCTGACCGGCGGCTATTCCGCCGATCGCATCGTCGAGAACCTGCTCAACGCCTCCGACTCCACGCTCGCCGACGCCGTCCGCATCGTCGAAGACATGGAGCCGGAGCAGGTCGCCCAGGCGGAGGTCGACTCCGCCCCGCTCGTCAAGCTCGCGAATCTCATCTTGAGCGACGCCGTGATGCTGCGCGCGAGCGACATCCACATCGAGCCTGGCGGGACGAAAGGCGGTGTCGTACGCTTTCGCATCGACGGCGTCATGCGCCAGCATATGGTGCTGCCGGCAGCCGCCGTCAACCGCGTCGTCTCGCGCATCAAAGTGCTCGGCAAGCTCGACATTGCCGACCGCATGCGGCCGCAGGACGGCCGCGCGCGCATCCAGGTGCTCAACAAGTCGTACGACCTCCGTATCTCGACCGTTCCCACCCGCGATGCGGAGAAGGCGGTCATCCGCATTCTGCGCCCCGACATGGCGAAGACCCTCGCCGACGTCGGACTCCAGGGGTACGAGTTGCAGCGCATTCGCCAGCTCATCGGCCACCGCGACGGAATCGTCGTCGTCACGGGGCCCACCGGGTCGGGCAAGACGACGACGCTCTACGCCGCGCTCTCGGATGTGGCCACGAGCGAAGTCAACGTGATGACGGTCGAGGACCCGATCGAGTACGAGCTTGCCGGCGTGACGCAGATCCAGGTGGAGACCAAGCGCAACGTCACCTTCGCCTCGGCGCTACGCTCGATTCTTCGTCAGGATCCGGACGTCATCTTCGTCGGAGAGATTCGCGATGCCGAGACGGCGGAAGTGGCCGCGCAAGCTGCGGCGACGGGACACCTCGTCCTCGCGACACTGCACACGAACGACGCCATGAGCGCTGTCTCGCGGCTGAGCGATCTCGGGCTGGATCGCGCGACGATCGCGTCGGTGCTCCGCGGCGCGGTGGCGCAGCGACTGGTGCGTCGTGTGTGTCCGGATTGCGTCAAGGCGATATCCGGCCCGCTCGAGGAGAACGAGAAGCGCCTCGCCGCGCACTTCGGCTTGCAGCCGACCCAGAGAGTGGTCGGATGCGCGAGGTGCAACCAGACAGGCTATCGCGGCCGCATTCCGATCGTTGAAGTTGCGGTCGTGTCGTCCTCGATGATGGAGCAGATCTCCGCCGGCGTGACAGCAATACAGTTGCAGCGAACCGCAATCACGCAGGGGATGCGTCCGCTGCGAGAAGTCGCGCTCGATCATGTGCGCAAGGGTGAGACGACGCTCGAGGAAGTGGAGCGCGTGCTTGGCGAGATAGCGGACGATGGGCCGTTGGTCCCGCCACCCCGTCCCTCCATTCTCTTCGCTGACGACGATCCGATGCTCCGGCACCTCGCCACGTCGATCCTCGAGACTGGCGGGTACCGCGTTTGCCAGGCGAGAGACGGCGCCGAGGCGCTCTCGATCATCGAGAGCGGCGAAGACATCGCGCTGGTGATCACCGACCTCCGCATGCCGGGAATGGGTGGGGATGGGCTGGTGAAGCAGCTCCGCAGCAGGATGCAGACGTCGATGCTGCCGGTCATCATCCTCACGGGATCCGACGAGCACGACTTGGAAGTGCAGCTCATGGACGCGGGTGCCGACGATTACATTCGCAAGCCCATCGATCCCCCAAGATTTCTCGCGCGCGTGAAGGCCGCGCTGCGACGTGCCGGAGTCTCATGACGGAACCAACCAAGCTGTCGGTCGGCGCCGACGCCGATCTTCCCTCGACCGACGCGGCATCGCTCGAGCGCTTGAAGCGCTTCGGCGGTGGCAAGCTGCTGGGCGAGATGATCTCGCTGTTCATCAGCGCTGCACCGGAGCGCATCGGCGCCGCGAGAGCGGGGCTTGATGCGAACGATGCCAGTGCGACAGAGATGGCGCTGCACTCCCTCAAATCGAGCTCGGCGCAGCTCGGCGCGATGCAGATGCAGCGGTTGAGCGAGCGCGGCGAGCATCTTGCGCATTCGGGCTCGCTCGATGGCATCGATCGAATCGTGCAGGACCTCGAGGAGGAATTCCCCCGTGTTCAGATCTGGCTCGAGCGCGCTCGCACCGTGGAGGCTACATGAACACTGTCGCGGTCGTGGAGGACAACGCCGACAACCGGCTTCTTCTCCAGGCAATCCTCGACGGGTTGTACGATGTCGTGGAATATGAGAATGGTGTGGACGCGCTCGCTGGTCTCGCCGCAAAGCTGCCGGATCTCGTGCTGCTCGATATCTCGCTGCCCGGGATGGATGGCAACGAGATCCTCGCGCGCATCCGCGCCGACGAGCAGCTCCGCCGGCTTCCGGTCATCGCCCTCACCGCGCACGCGATGGCTGGCGACCGCGAGAAGTACCTCGCCGCGGGCTTCAACGATTACATCACGAAGCCCATCGTCGACGAGACGCTCCTTCTCCGGGCGATGGAGACGTGGATCGCTGCCGGCCGCGACGGAACTCTGGGGCGCTAGCTCGCGCTACGCCTCCCTGAGCGCGGCCATCGGAGTCTCCCGGAATACCTCCCGTCCCGTCAGCATCCCGATCGAGACGGCAATGGCGATCATCAACAGCGCGACGAGCGAGGCAGGGAACAACGCCGGTACGAACGGCTGTTTGAAGATGAAGTGCATCAACCCCCACGCTCCTCCCACGCTGAGGATCACGCCGGCAAGACTGCCGAGTGATCCGAGCAGCACGTATTCCGCGAGCATCACCCGCCCGACCTGCCGCCGAGTCGCGCCGAGCACCTTGAGCAGGACGCCTTCACGCAGCCGCTCTCGGCGCGTCGCGCTCACGGCGCTGAACAGCACCGGGATGCCGAGCGCGAGGCTCAGCGCCGCCATGAACCGGATCGCCGTCGTCACCTTGTCGAGCACGCGTCCGATCGTCTGCTGAACGAGCGTGAGGTCCAGGCTGGCCACGTTCGGAAAGCGCGTGATGACGTCGCGCTGGAGACGCGCCACCGCGCCGTCGCCGCGCACGTCGGCCAGAATCACGAACTGCTTTGGCGCCTTCTCCAGCGCGCGACGCTCGAAGACGGCGAAGAAGTTGGGCTCGAAGCGCGTCCAGTTCACTTCGCGCAGGCTCGTGACGCGCGTCTTCACGCGCACCCCCTGCACGTCCCAGGTGATCGTGTCATGAATGCCGACGCGTAGCGACTTCGCGATCCCGGCGTCGAGCGATACCTCTGGAAGCAGGTCGGGCCGGCTGCCGCCTGTCGGAAAGCGTCCGGCGGTGAGCTTCTCGCTCGGCACGAGCGAATCGCGATAGGTCGAGCGAAATTCGCGGCGCAGGACCCACCGCTCGCGTCGCTCTCCCCGCTGGCCTGGCGCGCCTCGTGCGCCTCGTCCCGCCTCGGTAGTCGTGTCCCGCTGCGTCGTATCGCCCTTTAGGAGCTCGTCTCCCACGAGGGAATTAATGGCCACGATCTTCATCGGCACGATCGGCGTCCGCTGCGCGATCGAGTAGCCGTTCGCCCGGATCATCGAGTCGAGCGGCGCGCCCTGATCGTCCTGCACGTCGAAGAAGAGCACGTTTGCCTTCGACGCGTCGAGCTTCACCGCCACGGTGCGAAGGAGATTGTACTGCACCTGGTACACGGTGCTCATGAGAAACACGCCGAATCCGAGCGCCAGCACGACGGCCCGCGTCTGATTCCCCGGCCTGTAGAGACTGGCGACGCCCTGGCGTAGCACGAACGGCCAGGAAGGGCGCACCAGCCGGCGCGCGGTTCCGCTGAGCAGCGCGGCGGCGCCGTACAGCAGCGCCACCGCGCCGGCAATCGCCGCCGCGAAGCCGAGTCCCTGTTGTGGCGTTTCGGCACGCGCGATTCCGAGCGCGGCGACGCTGAGCGCGATGACGAGCGCAACGAGGACACGTATCGGATCGAACTTCGCGCCGCGCAGCGCCGCCGCATCCGACTCGCGTCGCAGCGTCTGCAGCGGACTCACATTGCGCAGCGCGATCAACGGATTGAGCGCGAAGACCAGTGCCACCCACACGCCGACGAAGAGACCGGTGAGCAGCGCCATCGGCTCGATCGTGACCTTCACGTCCACCGGCAGGAAGTCGGCGAGCACGTGCGGCAGTCCGAGTTGAAGCCCGATGCCGAGCAGCGCGCCGAAGGCTGCACCGAGGAATCCCATCGCGACCGCCTGCAACAGATAGATCATCAGCACCTGCCGGCTCGTCGCGCCGAGGCACCGCAGAATGGCCACCGTGTCGATCTTGCGCATGACGAAGGCGTTCACGCCGCTCGCCACGCCGATGCCGCCCAGCAGCAGCGCGACGAGCCCGAGGACGCTGAGAAAGTCGCGGAGCTGATCGATCGCCTGCGTGAGATTGAACTCCGTTTCCGCCGCGGTGCGGTAGCGCACCTGATCCTTCTCGAGCCGTTCCTTGAACCGGAAAATGAACCTCGATGGAGGCAGTGCCGGCGGCAGCTTGAGCAGTGTCTTGTGGTCGGAGCGGCTGCCGAACATCAGTAGCGACGTCTCGTCCAGGTACCGCGCCGGGATGTAGATGCGCGGCCCGATGGCCGTGCTCACGGCGACGTCTCCCGGCACGCTGACGAGCGTGCCCGCGATGATGAATCGCGCGAAGCCGAGGGCGAGCGTGTCGCCGACCTGCGCGTCGAGCGCGATGAGCAGCGAGGGATCGACGAGCGCGACGTGCCCGTCCTGTAGATGCGCCCACACACCGGCCGGCTTGGTGATGATCTCGCCGTAGAACGGATAGCCCGGCGTCACTGCCTGAATCTGCGCGAGACGGGTGAGACCGCTGCGCTGCACGAGTGCCATTGACGCGAAGCTGGTCACGTCCGTGACGCCGACTCCTTCCGTGCGCAGCGAGTCGAGCGCCGCGAGCACCGGCTTGGTATACGCCGTGTGCGAGGACAGCGCGATGTCGCCGCCAAGCAGCGACCGCGCCTGCTCGCGCACGGAGCGCTGCGTATTGCTCGCGAAGGAATCGATCGCGACCAGTGCGGCGACGCCGAGCGAAATCGACGACATGTACAGCAGGAGCCGCCGTCGTGCCGTGCGGCTCTCGCGCCACGCGAGCGCGAGGAGCTGAGAGGCTTTCATCAGACGGCGACCGGCGGCTGCGCGGGCGGCGCGTTCACCATCGTGTCGCTCACGACGGCGCCGTCCGCGAGGCGGATGATGCGCTGCGCGCGATGCGCGAGGGTGAGATCGTGCGTGACGAGGATGATCGTCGTCCCCGACTCTCGATTGAGCGTCTCGAGCAGCTCGACGATGTGCGTACCGGTGTCGCTGTCCAGATTGCCCGTTGGCTCGTCGGCGAAGAGCAGGCGTGGTGCGTTGCTGAACGCTCGTGCGATGGCGACGCGCTGCTGCTCGCCGCCGGAGAGCTGGTTGGGAAAGTGATGCGCACGATCGCCGAGCCCGACGCGCGTCAGCAGCTCGCGCGCGCGCGCCGGCGCGCCATCCTCGCCGCGAAGCTCGAGCGGCACCTGCACGTTCTCGAGCGCGGTGAGCGTCGGGATGAGCTGGAAGCTCTGAAACACGAACCCGACCTTTTCCCCTCGCAGCTGCGCGCGCTGGTCCTCGTTCATCTGCGACATGTCGGCGCCGTCGAGGAGCACCGTGCCTCGCGTCGCGACGTCGAGTCCGGCGAGCAGGCCGAGCAGTGTAGTTTTTCCACTACCAGACGGCCCGACGATCGCGACGAACGCGCCATCCGGAACGATAAAGCTGACGTCGCGTAACACTGACAGGCGGCGATCGCCGCTCTGGTATTCCTGCGTCAATTGGCGAGCTTCGAGCATGAGATCGATTCGAGAGACGGTGACGTGCCTGGTGGCGTGCGCGGTCCTGATGGCGTGCGGTGGTGGCAAGAAGAGTGCATTGCCGGCGCGCGATTCGTTGGCGCCGGGTGCGCCCGCCTCGGTGACAAAGACGCCGAGCACGCCTGGAAATCCCGCCGCCGACGCGAAGCGCACCGTGCTCTTCCTCGGCACGTCGCTCACCGCGGGTCTCGGGCTCGAGCCCGACAGCGCGTATCCGCAGCAGATCCAGCGGAAGATCGACGCGCGCGCACTGCCATACCAGGCCGTGAACGCGGGGGAAAGTGGTGAGACGTCGGCGGGCCTCCTTCGCCGCCTCGATTGGGTGCTGCAAAATCCAGCGGCTGTGATCGTGGTGGAGACGGGAGCAAACGATGGGTTGCGCGGTCAGTCGGTTGACGCGACGAAGGCGACCATCGGGCAGATTCTGACGCGCATCGCGAAGGAGCGGCCCGAAGCGCGCGTCGTGCTGGTGCAGATGGAGGCGCCGACGAACCTTGGTGCGGAGTATACTCGCGCATTCCACGCGATGTTTCCCGTGCTGGCGAAAGTGCATGGCGTGACGCTGATGCCTTTCTTGCTGGATGGCGTAGCGGGGCGGGCGGCCCTGAACCAGGGGGATGGCATGCACCCGAATCTTGAAGGGGAGCGCAAGGTGACGGAGAATGTGTGGCGCACGTTGGAGCCGTTGCTGAAGCCTTGAACTGCGCTTTTCGGCCCGCATCGGCGCTCCGCGAGCGGGCCGAACAGCCGTCCCATTGCCAGTTAGGCGGATAACGGCTAAGCTTCTAGGCTGTCCCACTTTACGTTCATTTTGGCATAGGTCTCTCCATGGCAGTTCCCGCCACACAACTCCGCCGCGGCATGGTCATCGTCTTTGAAGGCGAGCCGGTTCGTGTTGTCGAGTTCCGCCACCACACGCCGGGCAACCTGCGCGCGATGGTGCAAGCCAAGCTGAAGAGCCTGAAGAACGGCAATAGCTTCGATCATCGCTTCCGTGCCGCCGACACCATCGAGCCGGCGTTCATGGAGACGCACGAGCTCGAGTACATGTACGACGCGGGCGGCACGTACCACTTCATGAACTCCTCGAACTACGACCAGATCGAGATGAATGAAGAGGCACTCGGCGACAACGCCCCGTGGATGCAGCCCGGCATGAAGATCCAGGCCGAGTTCTTCGACGGAAAGCCAATCGGGGTGCGCCTGCCGAATTCGATGACGCTCACGATCGTCGAGACCAATCCCGTCATGAAGACGGCGACGAAGACGGCGTCGAGCAAGCCGGCGAAGCTGGAGAACGGAGTAACGGTGAACGTGCCGGAGTTCGTGGCGACCGGTGACAAGATTCGCGTCAATCCGGGCACGGGCGAATACATCGAGCGCGCGAAGTAGTCACACGGGCGCGCGGCGTCACGCGCGTGGCAGTTGATAAGCAGTGTTCGGCTGGTTACAATCAAAGCTCTCTGCGGCTTTGGCGGCGGAGAGACCCGCGCAGGGCGGCGGGACCATGGTGGCTGTAGCTCAATTGGTTAGAGCACCGGTCTGTGGCACCGGGGGTTGCGGGTTCAATTCCCGTCAGCCACCCCTCGTTCAGCGGAGGGCAGGACATTCGGTGCCACGCCGGATGCGATGCTCGGCGGTTTAGGTCCGTAGCTCAATTGGTAGAGCACCGGTCTCCAAAACCGGCGGTTGTGGGTTCGAGTCCCCCCGGGCCTGTTGGCGTTTGAGAAGTTGCGGTACGCAGGGCGAACGGCGGTATCGTCTAGGGGACTAGGACACGGCCCTCTCAAGGCTGGAACACGGGTTCGAATCCCGTTACCGCTATTTTGGAATGTGGCCCGTTCGTCTATCGGTTCAGGACGGCACCCTTTCACGGTGCAGAGACGGGTTCGACTCCCGTACGGGCTATACTGCGGTCGGACTGTCAGACAGTCGGACTGTCTGACAGGACGACGGTAGCCCGAACGAGATGGGTGTCGTGTTTGGTGCAGTAGATCGGAATCGGTGACGGCGGCACGGTGCGTCACGCGAGCCCCGATTGTGTGAGGGGCCGTAGCTCAACTGGTTAGAGCACTCGACTGTCACTCGAGAGGTTGCGGGTTCGAGCCCCGTCGGCCCCGCTTAACACCTGGTCGGACGGTCAGACCGTAGGACAGTCTGACGGGACGGCGTAGGTGGTTCGATGGAAGCGTTGTTGTTGTCGTTGTGGTCCTGTCAGACTGTCATCCCGTCTGACGGTCAGACTGGCTTCAAGGGCCCTGGTGGTGAAACTGGTAGACACGCAGTCTTGAGGAGGCTGTGCCGAAAGGCGTCGCGGTTCGAGTCCGCGTCAGGGCATGTCGTTCGTATGTCGCCACAGTAGCTCAGGGGTAGAGCACTCGATTCGTAATCGAGCGGTCGTCGGTTCAATTCCGACCTGTGGCTCTACGTAAGTCGTTGTCATTCAACAGTCTCCAATGCGCTCGCCTGGGCTTCCTCGGCGGGCGTTGTGCTTTCATTGCGGTTTGCTTCCGCGATGGCTAGCGAAGCTCGCGCGCGATCTCAGAATGCACAAACGCCTTGAGCGCTCCGGTGGACTCACACGTGATCGCCGATGTGCTCGTCTCGCGAAGACGCGCGGGAAACACGAAGGAGCGATTTCCATAGAGTCCTGCCGCACGATCGGACACCGTGGGTCGGATGCCGAGCTGCTCGTACGTCGCCAGGAGCGCTGGCCACACGCGCAAGATGGGCGCTGCGACGACGGACCTCGTGATCTCGTTCACCGTTTGCTTGATCAGACTGCCACCGCCGTTGAACCGTTCTGGCGAGGCACGCTTGTAGAGGCCTTTACGCAGGGATATACTTGGGGCGTCGGCGTGAGTCGGCACTGCGGGCGTAATTCAGTTGGTAGAATGCCAGCTTCCCAAGCTGGACGTCGCCGGTTCGAGTCCGGTCGCCCGCTCCTTCGTGCACCATGACAGAAACGCGAACGCCCCGGCAGTCAGATGCCGGGGCGTTCGCGTTTCATTCGCCGCGCCGCGCCCTCACGGAGACGGTGGCAACCCGTCGATGAATGCACCCGAACTCCGACGGGCGGCTGAGCGTCGGGCAGATCAGGCATGCACTGTGGTGGTCACACTCTGATCCATCGCGACCCCGTCCACCTGCGCGTGCCCCTTGTCTAAGAGGACCACATTGACGCATGGTCCGACCGCACTCTTGAACACGACGCGTCGTAGCCCGCACGGCGCACCACCTCCGCAACATATTGCGTCGGTGCGTAGCTGACCTGGCTGTCCGCGGGGTCAATTGGGCGCGCCATCGCTGCGCCAATGGTGGCCAAGAGGTGACGGCGGGCTTCCATGTCCCCGAGAGGCGCTTGAACTCATTGGTGCGCGAATTATTGCAATTATGTCAGGTTATGGTATAGAAAACTGCATATCAGGGTTGCGGAATGCGTGATCTGGCCTCTCACCGACACGTCGCTCCAGAATCGCCCTGGCGAGCGTACGCGCGGGAGCCGATCCCGTGTCCGACATCACCGCCGGCACAAGCCCGAGCACGCGCGCTAGTCGCAACCGGTGCCGCGACGGGCGTTTGGGCGCGCGCACTCCACGCTACTGCAGCGAGGCACGCGACGAACAGATGGTAGAATCGCGAAGGCGTACGGCGATGAACCTACGAGCGAGGCATCACGACGATGTAACGACTTGCACATCGCGATGACGACTGCGCCGTTGGGCCTCGACCGCTTGGCGAAGCGTCTCCATCGGGCCTGATGTCCAATCGTGTCCGGAGTTCGGCGAATCGTTCTTCGCAAGAATACCGAGTGCGCGATACGCGTTCATGACGACACCGTCGCACCCGTTTCGTTGTTCCACTCCGATCGTGGGCACGCCAAAGACGCCTCGGAGCGCGTCCGATTCCTCCGGCGAAAACCCTTGTACCACGGCTGCGCTCACGCCCGCACCACGCAAGGCCACCGCGGCTTCCACGTGTCGGTCCATCGACGCCTGAACTCGCACCAGATGCGCGCACACGGTGACGCCAGCTCCCCGGAGAGCCGCGGACAGGGTCGTCACGTCCGGGTCCGAACCTTCAAGCTTGATCGCGTCTGCCCTCGACTCACGCCAGAGATGCAACGCCGCCGGAAGCGCGTGCTCCGGAGCCAGTCGCTGCGTCTGCATCGGCAGATCGACGATGATTGGCGTTCCCGGCGCTCCCCGACGTACCGCGGACGCGTGATGCACCATGTGATCGAGCGTCACGTCGTCCGTGCCCTCGAGTCCCAGTGCGTTGGGGCCCACCGAGTCACCGACAACGAGGCCGTCCGCATTCGCCACGACTGCCAGCGCCGCGAATGCGCTATCGTAGAGGCCCAACCAGATCATTGGCGACCGCGAATCTGCGGTTGCGAGGAGGCTGACAAGACGCTCAGCTGATGACACGATCCACCGGGAAAGGCAATGGTTTCCTTGGTATACTATGGAAGTAGAACCGGCCGTCAGCGTTTCGTCACCCTCGACTTCCTGCCCACGGACACATGCAATCAAGCGATCGCGACCGCCCGTCAACAGTCGTCTCCCGAAACATGGAAGGGGTGGGCACGTCGGCCACCCTGGCGCTGCTCGAGACGATTCAGCGACGCCGGGCGGAGGGGCGCACCGTGTGGGATCTTGGGCTGGGCGAGCCGGTGTTCCCCGCGCCTCCAGCGGGCGTCCGCGCCGCGATCGAAAGTGTCCAAAGCGGCGACCTCCGATACGGACCGGTGGCCGGGACGCCCGCGCTCCGTGAGAGCATTGCCGCGCGCACCCGAGCTGCTGAATCGAATGGCATGGACATCGGCGCAGCCAACGTGGTGGTTTCCAATGGCTCGAAGCAGGCGCTGTTCAACGCGTGCTTCGTTCTTTTCGGCGACAGCGACGAGGTGCTCGTTCCAACGCCGGCGTGGACGAGCTACTATGACATCGTCCGCCTCGCGCGTGCGCGTCCGGTGCCGGTGCTCGGTGACCCCGCCGCATCTTTCAAGATCGATGTGGACCGCCTTGCCGCCGCAGCGTCGTCGCGCACGCGCGGTTTGATCCTCAACAACCCCTGCAACCCAACGGGCGCCGTGTATTCACGGCAGGAACTCGCCGACATGGTGCGCCTGGCGGATGAACGCGGGTGGTGGATCATCTCGGACGAGATCTATCGCGAGTTCAGCTATGATGCACCGGCTACGTCACTCGTGTCGGTGAGCGGCGGGTTCGAACGCCTCGTCGTGACGAATGGCATGTCGAAGGCGTTCGCGATGCCCGGCTGGCGCATTGGATGGTCGATAGCGCCCATGCCGGTAACGCGGCTCATCGTGTCGCTGCAATCGCAGGTCACAGCTGGTGCCGGCAACGCCGGACAGGCTGCGGCAGCCGCTGTACTCGAGGACGAGCAGACCGAGGCGTATCTGGCGTCGATCCGCGACGCGTTTCGGCGGCGTCGCGACTGTGCGATGGCCGCGCTTCGCGAGGTGGATGGACTCGAGGTCGTGGTGCCGCGCGGCGCGTTCTACTGTTTCTTCAAGACGCCCGCACGAGGAGAGAACGGTGACGACGCGGCGCGGTTCTGCCAGCGTCTCCTCGAAGCGTACGATGTGGCCCTCGTCCCTGGCGATGCTTTCGGAACGCCACTCTGGGCGCGCGCGTCTTACTCGGCCCACGACGATTCCGTTCGCGAGGGATTTGGACGTCTCGCGCAGTTTCTCCGCGATTGCTCGCTGTCGTCCGGTTCGAGTCCGGTCGCCCGCTCTGTGTAAGTCATAGCAATGATTGGTTTTGCAGAGGCCTCCGTGAACAGCGCACGGAGGCCTTTTGCGTATTGGGTCCAATCTGGGGCCCACGACGAGTCCGGCCCCCAGTCAAAGGCGCATGACGCACCGGTGTGTCTGTGGCCCGAGCCGAGAGAATCCCAAGCGCTCGTACCAGCGCGCGAGCGAATCGTCTTTCGCATCGACGGCGATGAACACACCGCCGGTGCCCTGGCGTCCGTGCCGTGCTTGAGTGATTGCCACCACAACAAGCGCTTGGCCGATCCCGCGTCGCTGATAGCTCCGATCCACGCCAAGTCGCCCGAGCAGGTAGCCCCCGACCGACGGATACGGTATCGTGCCGAGGCCGAGCGCGGTCGTCACTCGCGGATCAATTCGAATCGACAACGGGGAAAGTGTGAAGAAGCCGACAATCGCCTCATCGGCATGAGGATCGACAGCGACCGTGACGCCGCTCAGTCCCATCGCTTGCTGGGCGAGCGCGCTCGCCCGCAAGAATGAATCGATTGCGGCATCCCCGGACGTGAACCCTGCGACCGAGTGCCGCGACGTCAGGGGCTCAAGTCGGAACGTCGGCTTCGCGGTCGGAGCCACCCTTAGCGGACTGCGGCCTCGCCGAATAGCTTCGCGGCGCGTTGAGTGGCTTTGGACAACGCGGGCGTGGCGTCGGTCTTGGCAGACAAGACGCGAAGCAACTCAGTCTGCTCGGGAACGGTCAACTTCCACGTGCGAACCGTGGCGAGTTCCTCTGACACTTTCTCGGCAAGGGCTTCGACCACGAGTTGCGACAACTTCTCGCTACGGGTGGCAGCCACCAATTCGGCGTGCTCCTTCAGGAGGGCAGGCAAGCGCACCTCCATGCGAGCGTCCGCGGGCAATTCTAGATAAGCGAGCTCTGTGTCTGTTGGCATTGATGATTCTCCCTGTCCGTACAGTGTACGGCAATGTGCGCGCTACATCAATGGAGGGGCCGTCGTCTACAGTTGACATGGTTGGCGAACGGTGCCATATAGCCAGTTCCCGGACAAGAGTTCCCCAGTCCCGAGGTCGGCGTGCCCAGCCCCATCCCACGCGCAGCAACGCCGCGCTGTCTCCGACCCTTGGCGTTAGCGACGTTTGTCGTCGTCCCTGCCGTGCTGTTCGCGCAGGCCGGGCGCAGACCCGGTGCCGCCTGCCCTCCCGGCGACACCACCTGTGCGCGGCCCCTTCCGGTCATCACCGACACCGCGCGCGCGGCGCAGCTCTACGCGAGCATCAGGTTCGAGGATCTGCCGCAGGCCGACTTCGCGCGGCAGATCGCCGGCACGAAGCGCGCGGACAGCGTCAACGCCGCCTATAGCAAGGGCGTGATGGGTTACAAGGCGATCACGTACAAGAACACCCTCGACGGGATGGTGGTGCCCGCGTATCTGTGGGAGCCGCTGGTCAAGCGCGGCCCGCGCGGCCACGCCGCGATGATCTGGGTGCACGGCGGCGTGCACGGCCAGTGGGGCAGCGGCCTGCTGCCGTTCGTCAAGGAGGCGGTCCAGCGCGGGTACGTGATCGTCACGCCCGACTATCGCGGGAGCACCGGGTACGGGAAGGATCACTACCTGGCGATCGACTACGGGGGGCGCGAAATCGACGACGTCGAGTCGGCCGTGGCGTACCTGAAGACGCTCCCGTACGTGGATCCGGACCGGATCGGCATCATGGGGTGGAGTCACGGCGGCTTCATCGCGGCGCACGTGGCGATGCGCAAGCATCCGGCCGTCAAGGCGAGCGCGGCGATCGTGCCGGTGACGAACCTGGTGTTCCGGCTCTCGTACAAGGGGCCGGGCTACCAGCGCAGCTACGCCGCCGAGTCAACGCTCAAGGGACTCCCGTTCGAGAAGCAGGAGGAGTACATCAAGCGCTCCCCGCTCTATCATGTGGAAGACCTGAGCATCCCGCTGCTGGTGCACGTCTCGACGAACGACCAGGACGTGAACTACGTCGAGGACCAGCAGCTCGTGTGGAAGCTGCGGGCGCTGAAGCCGGACCTCTCCGAGACGATGGTGTACGTGGATCCCGCGCCGTGGGGCGCCTCGGTCGGCCACGCCTTCAGCCGCCGGGTGGATCCGGTCACGCACGAGCGCGTCGACTCGCCGGCACAGATCGACTCGTGGAGCCGGACCTGGAGGTTCTTCGACTGGTGGCTCCGACCGTACGAGGACCATTCGAAGCCGGCGCCGCCGATACGCACCATGCCGTAGGGATCGGGCGTTTCGTCTCATTCAGTTCATCGCTGGACAGTCTCGTCATCATCCTGGTGGAGAAAGCCATGAAAGCGTTGATCGCCCGTCGTCTGCTGCGACTCGCCGCGTCTGCTCTCGCCGTCGTGTCGGCGTCCGCGTCAGCATTGATTCTGGCGCCCGGTGCCCTGCATGCGCAGGCCACCGGCGTGGTCCGGGGCACCATCACGGCGGCAGACGGCACGAACGCTCCGATTGAGGGGGTGCAGGTTTCCATGGTTGGCGACCCCCGCTTCGCGCGCACGGATGCGGCGGGGCTGTACCGGCTGACCGGCGTGCCCGCCGGCGTGCACACGGTGCGTGCGCTGCGCATTGGATACGCCGGGCAGACGCGAAGCGTCACGGTCGTCGGCGGTGGCACCCACACCGTCGACTTCGTGCTCAAGGCTGCGGCACTCTCGCTGGACGCCGTCGTGGTCACCGGGACGGCCGCCGAGTCACGCAAGAAGGAAGTCGGCAACGCGATGGCGACGATCGACTCGAGGTCGCTCGAATTGGCGCCGGTGACGGACGCGCAGGATGTGATCGCG
>Ga0208587_1000378_pt1 | contig 24602 bp, 15 predicted proteins | sample NGESurdeep092012_7_FD_184472 | JGI IMG/M metagenome (GOLD analysis project Ga0208587, IMG submission 184472) | Arctic peat soil microbial communities from Barrow, Alaska - NGEE Surface sample 210 deep-092012 (SPAdes) | ecosystem: Environmental > Terrestrial > Soil > Wetlands > Peat ...
AAACAATAATTATCTTTTCCCACGTTACCGAAGTTTAATCCCTCCGACAGGACGCCGTAAGGCTCATCCCCCCATCTTCCGGTTCGAAACGGCGCACTACCCGCGCCCACGAATTGAGATGGAGTTTTCCTGATGAACCCGAGCGTCATTCCCGCTCCCAAATCGCGCGTGCTTTCGGCCCGCCGCGTCATTCTTCTTGCCACCACCATCGCCAGCCTCGGCGCTGCCGCGCTTGTGGTCGCTCCCGGTCTCAACCTGACGGGCGGCTACCCGGCCGCGCTGGCGCAGAACCTGTCCGAGCAGGCGCACAAGCTGCAAGCGCCGGTCGGGTTTGCCGACATCGTCGAGAAGGTCAAACCAGCAGTGATCTCGGTGCGCGTCAAGGTCGACGGCGGAGCGCAGACCAACGGCCTGGCCAACAACGAAGTGCCGCCGGGTCTGCGTGAATTCTTCCGCCGCTTCGGCATGCCCGACATGCCGAACGGTCCGCAAGGCATGCCGCAGGGTCACGGCCGTAACGTCATCACCGGACAGGGTTCGGGCTTCTTCATTTCCGGTGACGGCTTTGCGGTGACCAACAATCACGTGGTCGACAAGGCCGAAAGCGTGCAAGTCACCGCCGACGACGGCAAGACCCACACCGCCAAGGTGATCGGCACCGATCCGCGCACTGACTTGGCGCTGATCAAGGTCGAAGGCGGTCCGTTCCCCTATGTGAAGCTGTCCGACAAGTCGCCGCGCATCGGCGACTGGGTGCTCGCGGTCGGCAATCCGTTCGGGCTCGGCGGCACCGTCACCGCCGGCATCGTCTCGGCGCGCGGCCGCGACATCGGCGCCAGCGCCTATGACGACTTCATCCAGATCGACGCGCCGGTGAACAAGGGCAATTCCGGCGGACCGACCTTCGACACCGAAGGCAACGTGATCGGCGTCAACACCGCGATCTTCTCGCCGTCGGGCGGCTCGGTCGGCATCGCTTTCGCGATTCCCGCCGATACCGTCAGCAGCGTGATCAGCCAGCTCAAGGAGCACGGCTCGGTCACGCGCGGCTGGATCGGCGTGCAGATTCAGCCGGTGACGCAGGATATCGCCGACAGCCTCGGCCTGAAGAAGGCGGAAGGCGCGCTGGTCGCCGAGCCGCAAAAGGATAGCCCGGCGGTGAAGGCCGGCATCGAGGCCGGCGACGTCATCACCGCGGTGGACGGCAAGCCGGTCAAGGATGCCCGCGATCTCGCCAAGAAGATCGGCGCCCTGCCGCCGAAAGCGTCGGTCAAGCTCGCGGTCCTGCACAAGGGCTCGGAGAAGACCGTCACTTTAACGCTCGGCGAAATGCCGGCCGTCAAGGAGGCGCGCGCCGAGGCCAATGTGCCGTCCGATAGCGGCGCTGTCGATCTCGCCAAGCTCGGCCTCACGCTGGCTCCGGCCGCCCGTGTCGCGGGCTCCGGCAGCGAAGGCGTGGTGGTCACCGGCGTCGATTCGTCCGGTGTCGCCGCCGAACGCGGTTTTTCGACCGGCGATGTAATCCTGGAAGTCGCCGGCAAGTCCGTTTCGACGCCCGCCGACGTGCGCGAGGTGGTTGCCAGCGCGCGTACGGAAGGCAAGCGCAGCGTGCTGGTACGGGTGAAGAAGGGTGACAACACCCGCTTCGTCGCCCTGCCGGTCGGCAACGGCTAACTTTTTGCTTGAGCATGATCTTGTCCGAAAACCGGTTCCCATCCCGGATCAAGTCGAGGACATGCTTTTCGGGATCATGCTTGTGAGTTCGGGGCGTGCCGCTGGCATCCGTCGCCCCCGCCGGCGGTACACCTCAACGGGACGGGCCTTGTGCCCGTCCCGACCTCTTCATCGAAAGCGGGCGGGTCCATTGACCCGGGCGCTTCAAACCGAACTCCAACCCTGGCAATCGTCGCCCCCGCTGGGGTGGGGTCGTTGAGGGGGTGGCGGGCCAAATCCGCCACCCCCTCGCGTACGAAACCGGCGTTAAAGCGCTGTGCGGCCTTCGATTTGGCCGGCAAATGGAAGGGGCGGCGAGCAGCGGGAATTGACGCAAGCCCGAATTGACTGGAATTGGTGTGACCGATGCCCATTTATGCAGATATTCAAGGGGCTCGCGCCCTCGGCCGGATGGCCGATGCGCAACCGGATCGGGTCACCATGCGCCTTCTGGTCATCGAGGACGACCGCGACGCCGCCGACTATCTGGTCAAGGCGTTCCGTGAGGTCGGCCATGTCGCCGACGCCGCTAATGACGGCGAGGACGGCCTGGCGATGGCGCTCGACGGCCAATACGACGTGCTCATCGTCGACCGCATGCTGCCCAAGCGCGACGGGCTCTCCCTGATCGGCACCCTGCGCGACAAGGGGATCGAGACGCCGGCGCTCATTTTGTCGGCGCTGGGCCAGGTCGACGACCGGGTCAAGGGCCTGCGTGCCGGCGGCGACGATTACTTGCCCAAGCCCTATTCGTTCTCCGAGCTGCTGGCGCGCATCGAGGTGCTGGCGCGCCGGCGCGGGGCGCGCCACGAGGAAACCGTGCTGCGCGTCGGCGATCTCGAGCTCGACCGGCTGTCGCACCAGGTGCGCCGTGGCGCGCAGGAGATCACGCTGCAACCGCGCGAATTCCGCCTGCTGGAATACCTGATGAAGCACGCCGGCCAGGTGGTCACCCGTACCATGCTGCTGGAGAACGTGTGGGACTACCATTTCGACCCGCAAACCAATGTGATCGACGTGCACATCTCGCGCTTGCGCTCGAAAATCGATAAAGGTTTCTCGCAGCCGCTTCTGCATACGGTCCGCGGCGCGGGATACATGATACGTGACGGCGCTCGGTAAACTATTTCGCACCACCACGTTCAAGCTGACGCTGGTCTATTTGACCGTGTTCGCGCTGTTCGCGGCGTTTTTGCTCGGTTATTTCGCGCTCAATACCCGCCGCCTGATTACCGAGCAGATCACCGATACGGTCAATGCCGAGATCACCGGGCTGTCCGAGCAATACCGGCTCGGCGGCATCCGCCGCCTGGTGATCGTGGTCGATGCGCGTGCGCGGCGGCCGGGTTCGAGCCTCTATCTCGTCACCACCTTCGCCGGTGAGGCGCTCGCCGGCAACGTCACCGCGCTGGCGCCGGGCATTCTCGACAATCCGGGCTGGACCGAGACCGTCTACCGCCGGCTCGACGAAACGGAGACCGCCGAGCATCCCGACCATACCGCGTTGGTGCAGGTGTTCCAGCTTCCTGGCGGCTTCCGCCTGCTGGTCGGCCGCGATCTCGACGAGCGCGAGCGGCTCTATCACATTGTGCTGTCGGCCGGACGCTGGTCGGTCGCCCTCGTGATCGTGCTCGGCCTCGTTGGCGGGCTGTTTGTCACCCGCCGCGTGCTGCGCCGCGTCGACGCCATGACCGAGACCACCCGCACCATCATGGCCGGCGATCTCGGCGGGCGGCTGCCGGTCGCCGGCACCGGCGACGAGCTCGATCGGCTGGCCGAGAACCTCAACGTCATGCTGGAGCGCATCGAGGCGCTGATGCACGGCTTGAAGGAGGTCTCCGACAATATCGCGCACGATCTCAAGACGCCGCTCACGCGCCTGCGCAATCGCTGCGAGGAGGCGCTGCGCACCGCCAAGAGCGAAGGCGAATACCGCGCCGCGCTGGAAGGAACAATCGAGGACTCCGAGGGGCTGATCCGCACCTTCAACGCGCTGCTGATGATCGCGCGCGCCGAATCCGGCCAGGCGCGCGACGACATGAGCGAGTTCGACGCCGCCGAGATCGCCCACGACATCGGCGAGCTGTACGAGCCGCTGGCCGAGCAGAAGGGCATCGCGCTCAAGGTTGAGGCCGATGCGCCGGCCAAGGTCAAAGGCAACCGCGAGCTGGTCAGCCAGGCGCTCGCCAATCTGGTCGACAATGCCATCAAATATACCGAGCCGCGCGACCTAGCCAGCAACGGCGCCACGCCGGAAATCGTGGTGCGCGCGCTCAACGAGGGTGACCGTATCCTGCTCACCGTCGCCGACAGCGGGCCGGGCATTCCGGAAGCCGACCGCGCGCGCGTGGTCGAGCGCTTCGTCCGCCTCGAGCAGAGCCGTTCGCAACCGGGTTCGGGGCTCGGCCTGAGCCTCGCCTCGGCGGTGGCGCGGCTGCATGGCGGCGAATTGACGCTGGCCGACAACCAGCCGGGGCTCAAGAGCGTCATTGCCTTACCGCGCGGGGGGCCCGTACAAAGTGTGGGATGAAGCGGCCTGCCAAAAAGAGAGTCGTTCGCAAGAAGGTTGCGCGTAAGCCGGCCACCGGCGCTAAGCGCGTGCCGCCGAGCGGTGCAACGCTGGCCGAACGCATCGCCACCGCGCCGTATCTGGTCGAGCCGAAGGTTGCGCGCTCGCGCCTGGCCGAATGGCTGGCCGGCTTGCGGGGGCCGCAAGCCAAATCGCTTAAGGCGCTGTTGGCCGCTCACAAAACCGTCGGCGCGCTGCTGCAAAGTCTGGCCGAAAGCTCGCCCTATCTGTGGGAGCTGGCGAGCGGCGATCCTCAGCGCTTGCTGCGTCTGCTGGGCTGCGATCCCGACTGGCATTTAGCGGCGTTGCTGGCCGAGAACGGCCGCGCCGTGGCTGCGACCGCGGACGAAGTCGAGGCGATGCGGCTGCTCCGCCGCCTGAAGGCGGAGGCGGCGCTGCTGATCGCATTGGCCGATATCGGCGGCGTGTGGCCGGTGATGCGGGCTACCCGCGCGTTGACCGACCTGGCCGACAGCGCGGTCGATGCCGCCGCCCGCTTCGTGCTGGCGGAGGCAGCGCGCGCCGGGCGGCTGACGCCGAAAGATAAAGCCCGGCCGCAGGACGGCAGCGGCTACATCGTGCTGGCCATGGGCAAGATGGGCGCCTTCGAACTCAACTACTCGAGCGACATCGATCTCATCGTGTTCTACGACGCAGGCGCGCCGGCCGTGCCGGAGGAGGCCGCGCCGGCCGCGCTGTTCGTGCGCCTGACCCAGCGGCTGGTGAAGCTGCTGCAGGAGCGCACCGCCGACGGTTACGTGTTCCGCACTGACTTACGGCTGCGGCCCGATCCGGCCTCGACCGCGATCGCGATCTCGACCGCGGCGGCCATCTCTTATTACGAGAGCGTGGGGCAGAACTGGGAGCGCGCCGCCATGATCAAGGCGCGCGTTTGCGCCGGCGACATTGCGGCGGGCGAAGCGATCCTCAACGAATTGTCGCCCTTCGTGTGGCGAAAATATCTCGATTTCGCCGCCGTCGCCGACGTCTACGCCATGAAGCGGCAGATCAACGCCTATCGCGGCCATGGCGAGATCGCGGTGGAAGGGCACAACATCAAGCTCGGCCGCGGCGGCATTCGCGAGATCGAGTTTTTTGCGCAGACCCAGCAATTGATCGCGGGCGGGCGCAATCCGGCGTTGCGCGACCGCGATACCCTCACCACCCTCGACAAGCTCAGCGACGACCGCTGGATCGACGCGGCCGCGCGCGACGATATGAAAGCCGCGTACTGTTTCCTGCGCACGGTCGAGCACCGGTTGCAGATGGTCAACGACGAGCAGACGCAAACGCTGCCGGCCGAGCGTACTGAGCTTGATCGTTTCGCGCGCTTTCTTGGGCACGCCGGCCGCGACGCCTTCGCCAAGGTTCTGCTCGAGCATCTCGACAAGGTGCAGCGCCACTATTCGCGCCTGTTCGAAAAGGCGCCCGGCGACGACAAGCCGGAACTGGCGTTCCCGCCCGACGCCGACGACCGCAAAACGCTGGATCGCCTGGCCGAGCTCGGTTTCCGCGCGCCGCTGGAAGCCTCAACGATCATCCGGCAATGGCTGGCGGGCGGCCATCGCTCGCTCAAGGGCGATGCGGCGCGTAGCCATCTTGAGGCGTTGCTGCCGGTGCTGCTCGAGCAGTTGGCGCGCACCGACAACGCCAACGCCACGCTGGTGCAGTTCGACCATTTCCTCGCCAATCTGCACGGCGCGGCGCGGCTGTTGTCGCTGCTGCGGCAAAAACCCGATCTGTTTGCCCTGATCGCGCTCGTGCTCGGCATTGCGCCAAGGCTCGCCGACACGCTGGCGCGCAATCCGCAGGTGATGGATGCGCTGGTCGATCCGAGCTTTTTCGGCACTCTGCCGGACGAAGCGGAACTCGGCCGGCGGCTCGACGCGGCGCTCGCGCAATCGCGCTACGACGAAGATCTGCTCGAACGCATCCGCATGTTCGGGCTGGAATATATGTTTCTGATCGGCGTGCGCATCCTGTCCGGCACGGTGACGGCGCGAGCCGCGGGCGAGGCCTTCGCGCGGCTGGCCGACGCAGTGATCCGCGCCGTGCACCGCGCGGTCGCCGGCAATTTCGCCGCCACCTACGGCCATATGCGTGGGGAGGCGACCGCGGTGCTGGCCATGGGCAAGCTCGGCGGGCGCGAGATGACCGCGAGTTCCGATCTCGACCTGATCCTGATCTACGATTTCGACGAGGAGCACCCCGAATCGGATGGCAAGCGGGTGCTCTACGGCGCGCAATATTTCGCCCGCCTGACCCAGCGGCTGATCAATTCATTGACCGCGCAGACCAATTACGGCGCGCTTTACGACGTCGATATGCGGCTGCGCCCGTCCGGACGGGCCGGGCCGCTGGCCACCCAGATTGGCGGCTTCACCGGCTACCAGGAGACCGAGGCCTGGACCTGGGAGCACATGGCGCTCACGCGCGCGCGCGTGGTCGCGGCCTCGCCGGGGTTCGGCGCGCGGGTCGAGAAGGTCATCCGCGAAATTTTGCAGCGCCCGCGCGACGTCGCGCAGATCGCCGGCGACGTGGTGGAAATGCGCGGCGCCATCGCCAAGGAAAAAGGCGACCGCGAGCGCTGGGACCTCAAATACGCTGTCGGCGGACTGGTCGATATCGAGTTCATCGCGCAGTATCTGCAACTGGTGCACGCGCACAACGTGCCCGACATTCTCGACACCTCGACCGCGCGCGTGCTCGACAAGGCCTGGGCATTGCGCGTGCTGCCGGTCGAGGAGGCCGAGATTTTGCGCCCGGCGGTGCAGCTTTATCAGGACCTCACGCAGATCCTGCGGCTGTGCCTGGCGGGCCCGTTCGACGCCAAGACCGCGGGCGCCGGGCTGTTGCGCCTGCTCGCGCGCGCCGCCGACGTGCCGGATTTCGCCACGCTCGATGCCACGCTGATCGAGACGCAGGCGAAAGTGCGCGCCAGCTTCGTGCGTATTTTGGGCAAAGCGCCGTAGCGCATGATCCCGAAAAGTGGGAATCGGTTTTCGGACAAGATCATGCGTGCTTGAAAAAACTGCTTATGCCGCTTCTTCCTTCGGCAGATGACATTGCGGGTTCATGGGCAAGCGCAGCACCACCAGCGTGCCTTTGCCGAGCGTGGAACGGATGCGCATGCGGCCGCCGTGCAGTTCGACGAGCGATTTGGCGATGGCGAGTCCCAGGCCCGAGCCCTGATGACTCTTGGTCAACTGGCTTTCGACCTGTTCGAACGGCCGGCCCAAGCGCGCGAGCGCGTCCTTGGCGATGCCGATGCCGGTATCGGCGATCGCCAGCACGATGCAGCCGTCGGCGGCGCGCCCGCGCACGGTAATGCGGCCGCCGGCGGGCGTGAACTTCACCGCGTTGGAGAGCAGATTGAGCACGATCTGCTTGAACGCGCGGCGGTCGGCGCGCAAGCTGAGATGCGGTGATATTTTCGCGACCAGCTCGAGTTGTTTGTCCTGCGCGCGCGCCGAGACCACGCGCGTGGCTTCGGCCAGCAGCGTATCGAGGTCGAGCTCCTCGAAATCGAGCCGGATGCGGCCGGCCTCGATCTTGGCCATGTCGAGAATGTCGTTGATGACGTCGAGCAGGTATTGCCCGCTGCTGAAGATGTCGCTGCAATATTCGCGATACTTGTCGGCGCCGAGCGGGCCGAACATGCCCGACTCCATGATCTCGGAAAACCCGATGATGGCGTTGAGCGGCGTGCGCAGCTCGTGGCTCATATTGGCGAGGAATTTCGATTTGGCCTGGTTGGCCTCCTCGGCGCGGGTCTTTTCGGCGGCATATTGTTCGGCCAGTTCGGCCAGCCGCTGCTGCGAGGCGCGCACGTCGGCAACCGTCGCCATCAGCCGTTTCTCGCTGTCGACCAGCTTTTTCTCGTGCGTCTTGAGCGCGGTAATGTCGGTGCCGACCGAGACATAGCCGCCGTCCTTGGTGCGCCGCTCGCTGATGTGCAGCCAGCGGCCGTCCTCGAGCTGCGCCTCGAAGGTGCGCGCGCCGGGAATATTCGGGCCGCCGGTGATGGCCCTGCTGCGCACCACCGGCTTGCGGCCGGCCTCGACCACGGATTCGTACGACGCGCCGACCGTGATCGCCTCGTCGGGCAGATTGTGCAGCTCTTGAAAATTCGAATTGCACAGCACCAGACGATTATCGGCATCCCACACCACGAAGGCTTCCGGGATAGTCTCGACGGCATCGCGCAGGCGCATGTCCGCGGCCATCGTCTTTTCGACCAGATTCTTCTGCTCGGTGATGTCGACCGCGATGCCGATCAGACGCGGGCCCGGCTCGCCCGGCTGGCGCACCAGCTCGCAACGCGCGCGCAGCCAGACCCAATGGCCGTTGGCGTGGCGCATGCGGAAGGCATGATCGATGGTGGTCGCCGTGGCTTCGGCGACCTCCGCCGCCAGGTCGTAGAGCCGCAAGTCGTCCGGATGGGTGAGCGCGCTGACGTCGCCGAACGACAACAGGCCTTCCTTGGCCGTGAGCCCGAGAATCTCGAACATCGACTGCGACCAGAAGATGCGCCCGCGCGGCAGGTCCCAATCCCACAAGCCGCAGCGGCCGCGATTGAGCGCGGTATCGATGCGGCTGCGGACCGTTTCGTAGATCAGGTCCGCTTCGCGTGCCCGTGTCGCCTGCCAGTGGAAGGCAAAGCCGAGGATCAGCACGACGAAGCCGGTGGTAGCCGAGAGTGTTATCGTGAGCGTGGTGAGCGAGCGCCAGGACGCCAGCGCCACGTCCCGCGATTGCAGGACGGCGATCTGCCCGAACGGGGCTTTCAGCATGTGCACGGTCGCCAGCGCGCGGCTGTCATCGGGCAAAGTGATTTCCATGACGCCGGCGTCGGCGCCGAAGGTGGTGAGCAGTTGCGTCGGCCCGAGCAGGTCGATCAGGCGGTGGCCGATGGTGGCGTCGGCGGCCGGCGTGGCGGCTGCCACCACGCCCTCCGCATTGGTCAGGAGGAAGCGACGCCCGGCGGCGGTGGCCCAGAGCGGCAGCGCGCGTGCGAGCACCTCCTGCGGACGGGTCTGCGCGTCGGCGGGCTGCTGGAGCGGCTGTTGCAGGCGCTCGGCGGCGATTTCGGCGACGGCATCGAGCGCGACCATCATGTCGTTAAGGGCTTGCCGGCGGTGGTCGAGCACCTGCACGGCGGCGCCGACGCAAATGGTGGCGAGAAACGCGATGATGAGCACCGGAACGGCGCGGCGCAGCAAGGGCTCAGCGGTCAACAGGCGCCGATACGCCGGCTTGGCGATCGATTGCGCGAGACCTTGAATGGAATCTGAGCGTGCGGACGCACTCGCCGCACCGGCGCGCGCCATTGATGGCCTCCGTTCGGAATTTCCCCTACCAGCCTGATCGGAAGGATGTGCCGCATCGCTTTCCGAATCAGTCTTGATTGGAATCGATGGGCGGCGATTTGTCGAGAGTCCGAAGAGTCAAATATTTAAAAAACGTTACCCACCGGTATTTGGCGCCGGCCAAAGGGTAAGCGGCGGCTCTGGCGCCTGCCTGGGCGCCGGAAAAGCGCTGGTAGGGCGGTATTTTAGTGTTGCGCGAGCGCGCGTTCGACGATGTCGGCGAGATCGCGCGACAGATTAGGCGCGGTCTTGATGCGCTGCAGCGCGGCTTGCGCCTTGTCGCGGCGGCCTTGCTCCAGCGTGCGCCAGCTGTGGAACGAGGTGGCGAGCCGCGCCGCCAGCTGCGGATTTTTCGGATCGAGCGCGAGCACGTTGTCGGCGGTGAAATCGTAGCCGGCGCCGTCGGCGCGGTTGAACTGGGTGGCGTTTGCTTGCGCGAAGGCGCCGATCAGCGCGCGAACGCGGTTGGGATTGGCGAACGAGAAGGCGGGGTGCGTGGTGAGGGCGCGGACCTTGTCCAGCGTGTCGGGCTGCGGGGTCATGGCTTGCAGGCCGAACCATTTGTCGATCACCAGCGCATCGGCGGCGTAGCGCGCGTAGAAATCGGCGAGCACGCGCTCGCGCTCCGGCCCGGCGTGCAGCGTAAGCGTGGCCAGCGCCGCCGTGCGGTCGGTCATGTTGTCGGCATCGTCGTATTGCCGGGCGGCGCGGGCGATGGCCTCCGGCGCCGCGGCCGCCACCAGCAGATCGAGCGCGACATTGCGCAAGGAGCGACGGCCGGCGCTGGCGGCGTCGGGCGAGTAGGGGCCGAAGACGGTCATGCGCTGGTAAGTCTTGACGAGGGCGGCGCCGAGCTTGCCGCCGATGCTGGCGCGCAGCGCGCGGCGTGCGTTGAAAATGGCATCCGGATCGATATCGCGGCCGATCTCGCGCGCGATGTCGCCGTCGCCCGGCGGCACCAGCGCGAGCGCCATGAAGGCTGGTTCCAGCTTGGCGTCGCCGAGAATGGCGGCCAGCGCCGCGATTAGCTTGTCGTCACTGCGCAGCGATTGTCCGCTGTGCAGCGCGGCCACATTGTCGATCAACAGCCGCATCGAGATGGTTTGCAGCGCCTGCCAGCGGTTGAACGGATCGCCATCATGCGCCGCGAGGAAGGCGAGACCGCCGCCGTCAAGATCGCTGTTGAGCTTGATCGGCGCGGAGAAGCCGCGGTTGATCGACAGCACCGGACGCTCGCCGATGCCGGTGAATTCGAAAGTGCGCACCGGCTCGCTCAGGACCAGCACGCCGCGCTCTATTTTGCCGCCATTCGACAGCGCAAGCGGCAGGTCGCGGCCATCCTTGCCGACCAGGCCAAGCTCAAGCGGAATGACCATCGGCTCTTTCGTCGGCTGGCCGGGCGTCGGCGGCACGTTCTGTTTGCAGTCGAGCGTGTAGGTCTTGCGCGCGGCATCGAAGCGCCCGGCGACCGTCACCTCCGGCGTGCCGGCCTGGCTGTACCAGCGCATGAACTGCGTCATGTCGCGACCCGACGCGTCGGCGAAGCACTGGATGAATTGTTCGACGGTCGCGGCATGGCCGTCGTGGCGGGCGAAATAGAGATCCATGCCGGCGCGGAATTTTTGTCCACCGATCAGCGTCTGCACCATGCGCACCACTTCGGCGCCTTTCTCGTACACGGTGCTGGTGTAGAAGTTATTGATTTCCTTATAGGCTTCCGGCCGGACCGAATGGGCCAGAGGACCGGCGTCCTCGATGAATTGCGCCGCGCGCAAGCCGCGCACAACGGAAATGCGTTTGACCGGCCGCGAGCGCATGTCGGAGGAAAATTCCTGGTCGCGGAAAACCGTGAGGCCTTCCTTCAGGCAGAGCTGGAACCAGTCGCGGCAGGTGATGCGGTTGCCGGTCCAGTTGTGGAAATATTCGTGCGCGATCACCGCCTCGATCTGCGCGAAATCGGCATCGGTCGCGGTGTCGCCGCTGGCGAGCACGTATTTGTCGTTGAAGACGTTGAGGCCCTTGTTCTCCATGGCGCCCATGTTGAAGTCGGACACCGCGACGATCATAAAAATATCGAGATCGTATTCGCGCCCGAACGCCTCCTCGTCCCAGCGCATCGAGCGCTTGAGCGAGTCCATGGCATAGCCGCAGCGGTCTTCCTTGCCGGGCTCCACATAGATGCGCAGCGTGACGTTTCGCCCCGATAAAGTGACGAAGCGATCCTCGACAGCGCTGAGATTTCCGCCGACCAGCGCGAACAGATAGGACGGCTTGGGATGCGGATCGTGCCAGACCGCGAAATGCCGGCCGCCCGCAAGATCGCCGCTCTCGATCAGATTGCCGTTCGACAGCAGCACCGGCGCTTGCGCTTTGTCGGCTTCGATGCGTGTGGTGTAGACCGCCATCACGTCGGGCCGGTCGGGGAAGTAAGTGATGCGGCGGAAGCCCTCGGCTTCGCATTGCGTGCAATAGGTGCCGCTCGAGCGGTACAGCCCCGAGAGCTGTGTGTTCGCGGTCGGATCGACCAGCGTCTCGATCTCCAGCATGAACGGGGCGTTTGGCACCTGCGAGATGGTCAGGTTGTCGGGCGTTGCGACATAGCTTTCCGGCGGCAGCGCGGTTCCGTCGAGCTTGAGCGAGACCAGCGATAGCCCGTCGCCATCGAGCACCAGCGGCGCGGCCGCCGATTGCGGGTTGGGCTTGAGCGCGAGCGTGGCGCGCACCTTGCTCTGCGTCGGGTGCAGCGACACGTCGAGCGCGACGGTTTCCACCAGCCAGTCGGGCGGGCGGTAATCCTTCAGGCGGATGGGCTGGGCGGTATCGGTGTGCATGGGTTTTGATCTAGGATGTCTGCCGCAGAATTGGAAGGAAGAATGATGGCGAGCATGCACGCCATGGTGCTGGACGCGCCGCGTAGCCCGCTCGTCATGCGCGAGCGGCCGCGGCCGGTGCCGGCGCCAGGCGAAATCCTGGTTAAGGTCGCGGCCTGCGGGGTCTGCCGCACGGATTTGCATGTGGTCGACGGCGAGCTGGAACACCCCAAGCTGCCGATCGTGCCGGGGCACGAGATCGTCGGCCGCGTCGCCGCTACGGGTGCGGGCGTCAGCGGATTTGCGCTGAGTGAGCGCGTCGGCGTGCCGTGGCTGGGCGCGACCTGCGGGATATGCCCCTATTGCCGCAGCGGCGCCGAGAACCTGTGCGATACGCCGGTGTTCACCGGCTACACCCGCGATGGCGGCTATGCGACACATGTGCTGGCCGACGCGCGGTTTTGTTTTCCGCTTCGAGATGGCGGCGACGATGCCGAGATCGCGCCTTGGCTATGCGCCGGCTTGATCGGCTGGCGCAGCTACCGCATGGCCGGCGAAGGCAAGACGCTCGGCCTCTACGGCTTCGGCGCCGCCGCCCATATCCTGGCGCAGGTCGCGATCTGGCAGGGCCGGCGCGTGTTCGCCTTCACGCGCAAGGGCGACACCGCCGCGCAGGACTTCGCGCGCTCGCTCGGCGCGGTGTGGGCGGGCGGCTCGGAACAGGCGCCGCCGGAACTGCTCGATGCCGCCATCATTTTTGCGCCGGTGGGCGCGCTGGTGCCGGCCGCGCTGAAAGCGGTGCGCAAGGGCGGACGCGTGGTCTGCGGCGGCATCCACATGTCCGACATTCCGAGCTTTCCTTATTCATTGCTGTGGGAGGAGCGGCACGTGATGTCGGTGGCGAACCTCACGCGCACCGACGCACATGAATTCTTGGAATTGGCGCCGAAAGCGGGCGTGCACTGCGAGGTCACGCGCTATCCACTGGCGCGTGCCAACGACGCATTGGCGGACCTGCGCGCGGGCCGCCTGCAAGGCGCGGCGGTGTTGATTCCGTAAGGCGAACGTTGCTTGGGCCTTGCCAGCCGCATCCGGGGCTGCAACGCTGAAATTGGATGGTCCGCGTCCTGGCAGGCAGCGCTTATTGATGACCCGAAAAATCGCTTTCCTCGGCGGACTGTTTCTCCTGTGCGCATGCGTTCTCGTGCTGCAGATCGTCGAGACGCGCGTTCTGTCGGTGATCAGTTACTATCATCTCGCCTTCTTCGCCATCAGCATGGCGATGTTCGGCATGACCGCCGGTTCGCTCATCGTCTACTTCAACCAGGAATTCTTCACGCCCGAGCGTCTGCTGGCGAATCTGAGCTGGATCGCCTCGGCGTTCGCCGTCACCGTCGTGCTGTCGACCGTCGTTCTGATCTCGACGGTTTTGCTCGACCCCGGATTCGGCTTCGTCCTGTCGGCCGTGCTCTGGCTTAAGCTGATCGCCGCGCTGGTGCCGCCCTATATTTTCGCCGGCATGGGCATCTCGCTGGCGTTGACGCGCAGTCCCTGGCCGGTCGGACTGGTCTACGGCTTTGACCTCGCCGGCGCCGCCTTCGGTTGCCTCGGCGCGCTGGTGCTGATGAGCACGCTCGATGGTGTGTCGGCCATGCTGATGGTCGGCGCGCTCGGCGCGGCGGCGGCCTTGGCCTTCGCGCGCGGCTGCAGCGATGCGGAAGCGCGGGCGGTCGTGCTGCCGAGCTGGCTGCGCATGCTGCATCGGCCCGGCGCGCTGCTCGTGGTGTTCGCGCTGCTCGCGCTCGGCAATGCAGCGATTCATCCGCATGGACTGCTGTTGTCATTCGCCAAAGGCAAAGCCGAGGACCCCCGCATTAGCGAACACATGCAGTGGAATTCGTATTCGCGCATCCGCGCCGAGAAGACCGTGCACGAATCTCCGGCAATGTGGGGCGCCTCGCCGACCATGCCGGAAACCGAGGTCGATCAGCGCTACATGAACATCGACGGCGATGCGGGGACCGCGATGTATCGCTTCAGCGGCAATTTGCAGGAGGTGGATTTTCTCAAATACGACGTCACCAGCCTCGCCTATTACATTCGTAACCAGGGCCGCTCGGCGGTCATCGGGGTGGGCGGCGGGCGCGACCTGTTGACCGCTTATTTGTTCGGCTTCCGCGACGTCACCGGCGTCGAACTCAACCCGATTTTCATCAGTTATTTCATCAGCCGCTTCCGCGACTTCAACCACCTCGCCGATTTCCCTGCCGTGCGCCTGGAAGTGGACGAGGCGCGCAGCTGGTTCGCCAGTGTGGGGCGCGATCGCCAGTTCGATCTCGTGCAGATGAGCATGATCGACACGTGGGCAGCGACCGGGGTTGGCGCCTTCTCGCTCTCGGAGAATGGGCTTTACACGGTGCAGGGTTGGCGGCACTTCATGGCGAGCCTGGCGCCAAGCGGGGTGTTCACCGTGTCGCGCTGGTACGCGCCGGACAATGTCGACGAGACGGGACGGCTGGTCAGCCTGGCCAAGGCGACCCTGCTCGACATGGGCGTAGCCGACCCGGCGCAGCATCTCGTTCTCGCCACGTATGCCAATCTGTCGACGCTGATCGTCGGCCGCGCGCCGTTCTCAGCCGAGGATCTCGCTACCCTGCGCGACGCGGCGAACCGGCTCGGCTTCTCCATCCTGATCAGTCCGGGACAACCGGCGGCGTCCGAGGCGCTGCGGCAGATCATGCAAGCGCCCGACGCCGCGGCGCTGGGCGCGCTCTCCGCCAAGTTTCATCTCGACGTGTCGCCGCCCACCGATGAGCGGCCATTCTTCTTCAATCAATTGCGGCTGACCGATCCGGTCGCCATGCTGCGCGCGATGGAGGCGAACTCGGGCGTGATCAAGGGCAATCTCGGTGCCACGATTACGCTGTTGATCATCGTGCTGTTGTCCTTCGTTCTCGTTGTCCTCACCATCATCCTTCCGGCGCTGCCCTCGGCGCGACAGGTCTCGGCGCGATTGGTCGGCCTGGGCACGGCCTATTTCCTGCTGATCGGCTTCGGCTTCATGTTTGTCGAGATCGGGCTGATCCAACGGCTCTCTTTGTTTCTCGGCCATCCGGTCTACGGCCTCGCGATCGGCCTGTTCGCCATCATCCTCTCCACCGGCATCGGCAGCTTGCTCAGCGATCGCTGGCCAATCAGCGATGCGCTCAGTGCCTTGTCGTGGTGTGGACTGACTGCGCTCTACCTTGCTTTGCTTCCGGTGTGGCTGCCGGTTCTCGTCGGCAGCTTCGAGGCCTATTCAATCACGGTGAGGGCGCTGGTCGCGATTGTGATGATCTTGCCGCTCGGTCTGCTGATGGGCTTCGGCTTCCCCACCGGCATGCGGCTCGCCAATGCCATCAACGCACGGCCGACGCCGTGGTTCTGGGCGATCAACGGCGCTGCCGGCGTGCTGGCGGCGAGCATTGCGGTTGCCGTGAACATCGCTTTCTCGATCAAGGTCAGCATCTGGCTCGGTGCCGGCTGCTATCTGCTGACCGGGATCGTGGCCGTCGCCCTCATCCATACGTCGCCGAGTGCGCGTGGCCGCATGGCGGCTAAAGGCAAGCTGGTTAGCGCATCGGCTCGGCGTGGCCGATCACGCGCTTGATCGTCGGCGAGCGCTCGCGCAAGGCGCGTTCCAGCGCATCGACCTTCTCGTGCACGGTCTGCACGCCCAACTGCGGATCGACGAGGCAGTGGAAATTAACGATCTCGCCCTCGTCGGTCTCGCGCACGCGCACATCGTGCACGTCGCGCAGGGTGCGGCCGTCCGCCGCAAGCTCGGCCAGCGCGATCTCGATCGCCTTCACGCGCTCGGCCGGCGCCTCGCGGCCGGAGGCGCGGTGCGGCTGCAACGGCTCGATGTGGGTATCGATTTCCACGCTGGCGCCAAGCTCGGCGGCGATCGCGCTTTCCAGCCCGTCCGCCAAGGCGTGGGCGTCGCGCAGCGAGAGCTTGCCGTCCACTTCCAGATCGAGCGAGATCGCCAGCCGGTCCTTCAGGTCGTGCACCGTCACGTGATGCACGGCGAGCGCGCGGTTGCGCGCGATCACCATGACGCGGTCGAGCACGGTTTCGTTGTTGAGCGCCACCGGATCGGTGGTGACGATCGGCTCGGCGCCCGGTATTTGCGTGCGGATCGCGGCGGCGACCGCGTCCTTGATCGCGGTTACCCGGTCGAGCGGCAGCGTGCGGCTGACCGCGACGGTCAGATCGATAAAGGTCGTCTCGCCGACGGCGCGCGCGCGCACCTGCTCGACCGCGACCACGCCGGAGACTTTCGCCGCTATGGCGGTGATTTTCTCGGCGGCGCCTTCCGGCGCCACATCGGTGAGGGTGTCGATGGTGCGGCGACCGAGCCGCCAGCCGGCGATGCAGATCAGGATCGCGACCGCCAACGCGGCCGCCGAATCCGCCCACCACAGGCCAAACCGCACCCCGCCTAAGCCGATCAGCACGGCAAACGAGGCCCACAGATCGGACGAAAAATGCAACGCGTCGGCTTCCAGCGCCTGGCTCTGGGTCTTCTTGGCGGTGTGCGATAGCGCGCGCGAGCGGAAGAAATCGACGGCGATCGACACGACGATCACCCCGAACGCCCAGGCGTTCGCGATCACCATGTGCTCTTCGTGCTCGGTCAGACGCTTGACCGCTTCCCAGATCACCACCCCCGAGAGCAGGAACAGCAGCGCGGTTTCCGCCAGCGCGGAGACGCTCTCGAACTTGCCGTGGCCATATTGATGGTCTGCGTCGGCCGGCTTGCCGGAGATGCGCACGGCGGCATAGGTCATCACCGTGGCGCCGAGGTCGATCAGCGAGTGGCCGGCTTCCGATAGGATCGCCAGCGAGCCGGTGGCGACGCCGACCAGGCCCTTGGCGATCGTCAGCGCGGCGGACGCCGCGATCGAAGTGAGTGCGACCTGTTCTTTTTCGTGCTGCATGCGGCGCCTTTGGCCCGATACTACAGCATGATCGGCTTGCCGTCCGCCGCCGCCGAGCGGGTGACCGCGTCGAGAATGCGGATATTGCCAAGCAATTGCTCAGTGGAGAAGCGATAAAGCGCGCGGCCCTCGACCGCGTCGGCCCAGGCCTCGAAATTCAGCCGCACGGTATTGACGGGGTCGTAGTTGCGCATCTGCCGGCTGCCGTCCGGTCCGCAATGCACGAAGCTCGACGGGATGCCTTTGTCGACATTGCCGCCTTCCTGCACTTCGACCCAGCCCTGGTCGCCCACAAGCGTGAAGCGCCCGTAAAACGGCGGCGTCGACAGACAAGTGATGCGCCCGCGCGCGCCGTTGGCGAAATCGATTCCCGCGCTGACGAAATCCTCCGACGGGGCCGGAAAAACTTGCGAAGCCGTGTGCGCGGCGACACGGGTCGGCGGACCGGCCAGTGACACGAACATATCGCCGAGATGGATTCCGAGCGCGGTCCAGGCACCGGCCGGCGCATGCTTAGGATCGCGTCGCCAGTTCGCCGGATCCATTTTGCGGAAATTGCTGTGGCTGACATTGGCGTCCATGTGCAGCAGGCGCCCGAGTGCGCCGCTTTCGAACAGGCGGCGCATCTCCTCCATCGCCGGCTCATAGCGGCGTTCATGGCCGATGCCGAGCACGCCTTTGGCTTTGGCACAGGCCGCCAAGATTCGCTCGGCACTGGCGGTGGTGAGCGCCAGCGGCTTTTCGCAGAACACCTGTTTGCCGGCTTTGAGGCCCGCGATGGCCATCTCCTCGTGCAGCGCATGCGGCGTCACCACCGCGATGGCATCGATGTCAGGCCGTGTGAGCAGCATCTTGTAGTCGCCGGTGAGGTCGAATTTATGGCCCGCCGCGAACGGTGCCGCCATTTTCGTGTCGATGTCGCAGCCGGCCACCACCTTGAAGCGCGGGCTGTCGGCCAGGCACATGACGATCTGCTTGCCCCACCAGCCGAGCCCGATAATGCCGATCCGGATCATGTCGCGTCATTCCCCCGTAGCACCGAGGTCTTCGGGTAGCTGTGGTCTTTCAGCCGCAAAAATAGTTATTGAGCTTTAATGCCGACGGCCTTCACGAGCACCGCATTTTGCTCAAGCTCCTTGCGGACATAGGCATCGAACTGGGCCGGCGTCATAGGCATCGGCTGAACGCCGAGATTCGACAACTTTTCCTGCACGTCCGGATCGCGCAGTGCCTTGGTAATCTCCTCATAAAGCCGCTGGATGATGGCAGGTGGAGTTTTGGCGGGCGCGAACACACCGAACCAGAAATTATACTCGGAGTTTGGGAACCCGGCTTCGATGGTGGTTGGCACGTCGGGCAATTTAGGTGAGCGCTCCAAGCTGCTCACTGCCAACGCCGTCAGCTTGCCGTCGCGAATGAGCGAAAGCGCAGGCAACAGCGGACAGAAATAAAAATCGACCCGCCCGGTCATGACGTCGGTCAGCCCGGCCGGCGACCCTTTATAGGGTATCGGCTGTGCTTCGAAGCCCGCGGCACGGAGAAACCGCACGGAATTGAGATGTGCCGCGCTTCCTTCTCCGATGGTGACATAATTCATCGATCCATGCCGCGCGCGAGCCGCTGTGACGAATTCGCCGAGGGTCTTGATTGCTTTATCCGGAGAGACCACCAGCACATTGGCCATATTGGCCAACGGGGTTACCGCCGCGAGGTCGTGCAACGGATCATAGGGCATGTTCGCAACCGTCAATGGCACGATGGTATAGGCCGAGGAGGCGACCAGGATCGTGTAGCCATCGGGCTCGGCCTTAGCCACCGCTGCGGTGCCAAGCGTGCTCGATGCCCCGGGACGATTTTCGACAATAATCGGCTGGCCCAGTTGTTCTTGGACCTTGGCAAAAATCGTGCGCGGAATGATGTCGGTCGCGCTGCCGGGACTGTAGGGGACGATCACCCGGATCGGCTTGGTCGGCCAGCTCTGCGCCCATGCTTGGGTGCTGAAGCCCATCAACAACAGTGCAATCGCGCACAGCCACCGTTTCGACATTCTAGCCTCCCTTTAGGGCCGAGCGTCAGATTTTATTGTTATTCCAATTACCGCAGATTCAGCGTTCGCCCAACAGCTTCGATCCAAAGAACATCGGGGACAGGGCGCGAACCAGCGGGAGAGAGCTTTCAGCGGCGAAATCTTCGAGCCGGAGCTGCGGATTGTGCGGGCGGATGCGCTCGAACATCGCACGGGCTTCGGGGTCGGCGGGCGGCGGGATCGTTGCATCGATCAGCATCTTCGAGCCGAAACGCTGCCAAAGAGCCGTCCCTGGCGCGCCGAGTTCCTCCAAACTCGCATCCATGGCGTGATTATGCGTGCCAGAAATAATCGTCACATCCTTCTGCGGATCGACCCGCGTCGACAGCGCCCACATCAGCTCCGACGGATTGAAGATGTCGACATCCGCGTCAACGGCGATGGCGATTTTCGGATGCTGGTATTCAGAGGATAGCGCCGCCAACAGGAGATTCTTGGCTTCGCCATAGGCCCGCGGCGTCATCTGCACGACCACCCCGAAGACGCCGGGCATCACCATCACATTGTGCAGATTGGGACCGCCGCCGACATCCTTGAGCCGCCGGAAGATGGCCGCACTCATCGGGATCTTGTGGAAGACGCAGCCCTCCATCTCCGAGCCGTTCTGCAGATTCTTGAAGATGGCGTCGTGCCGGTGCGTCATGCACTGGTACTCGACGATTGGATTCTTGCCGGTCCCGGTCACGTAGTAGTCCTGGAATTCGGAAAACGGTCCCTCTTCCTCGCGATAATGCGGCGGGATGTGGCCCTCGAGGACAATCTCCGCATCGGCTGGAACCTCGAGATCCACCGTCTCGCATTTGACCAGGCGCACCGGCTCACCGAGATAGCCACCGGCGATCTCGAATTCATCGAGCCCATAGGCCCCCGTCGTTGCCGCGGCGGCGTAATAGAGCGGATAATGACCGATGAAGATCGCCACCGGCATTGGTTCATTGCGCGCCTGGTATTTGAGATAGTTTTTCCAGGTGTGACGCGGGTAGAGCAATATGCCGGATTTATTCGGTCCCTTGATTTGAAGGCGGTGGAAGCTCACGTTCCGCCGACCGGTGTCGGGGTCCTTCGTTACCACCAGGCCTGAACCGATCACTGGCCCGCCGTCGCGCTGGCCGGCGACATGAACTGGAAGATGCGTGAGGTCGAACTCACCTTTTTTGAACTTGACCTCTTTGACCGGCCCATCCTCGACCATCACCGGCGCAATGCATTTGCCCATGCGCTCGGCGATCAAGGGCACCATGTTTTCCTGCGTGGTACCGAAGGCAATGGCTGCATGCCGGATATTGGCCGGCGCTTGTCCGAGCGAGCGCCAGCCGTGCGGGAGATTTTCGAAGAACAGCGCCTTCTCTCGCGATTGATAAAGCAGCGAACCCATCTGCGTGAGCGGGTCGACCGGTTTGGCGATGCGAATGAGCTCGCCGGCTTCCTCCAATTCTTCGATCCAGGTTCGCATGTCTTTCGGACGCGTATTGGAAGCCATGGTCGAGGTACTCCACATGAATAAGATGGCGAGCGACAGTATGCCGGGAGCAGAAACGCATTCTATGATGCGTTTTTCGCTATCGAGTTCGCCTATTCGACTAATCAAAAGCCGTCAGTCGTCAACTCCATCGTCAAACCGATTTCCAGACCGGACAGTTTTTGAACAGATCATTTTTTTATCGCATGACTTTTAGTCTCATAGCCACCGGATGCAGTCTTGGTTGAGGTAACGATATGTCCATCCCAGCGTTTGGCAAATGGCGCGGAGATGCCGAACTGGTCAAGAACCCGCGCCACAATATGGTCGACGATATCGTTGATGGATTTGGGATGGTTGTAAAAGGCCGGCATCGGCGGAATTATTGTCACCCCCATGCGTGCCAGCTTCAACATGTTTTCCAGGTGCAGTTCGGATAATGGCGATTCGCGCGCGACGAGTACCAGTCGTCGCCGTTCTTTGAGAATGACATCGGCCGCGCGATGGACAAGATGTTCGCCATAACCATGTGCAATGCACCCCAGTGTGCGCATCGAGCACGGTATCACCACCATACCGTCAGTAATAAACGAGCCCGACGAGATCTCCGCCGCCATGTTCGTTGAATTGTGGTAGACCGTGGCCAGCGCACACACCTGTTTAAGCGTGTAAGGCGTCTCATGCTCAATCGTTTGCCGTGCCCAGTTGCTGATTATAAGGTGGGATTCCACATCGCATTCTTTAAGGGCCTCAAGCAGTCGCACGCCGAGAATTGCGCCGGTTGCGCCGGTTAGGCCAACGATCAGGCGTCGCATTTGTCTTCCCTCCTTGGCCGAAGCACCGCCGCTTCACACATGTCATTGCAACAAGCGCACTTACTCATCCGTGCGTCACTTGCCGTCTATGGAGAAATTTCGAGCGTCTCCTTATGGCCAAAGCCCTTCGTATTGTCGATAAGAACGATGTGAGCCGGCTGCAGCCGATAGACGGCCGTTCGCGCATAAGCTTGACGCAGTTTCAGCGGCCCCGCCGCCAATTGCCCGAGAAAAGGGTAACGCGTTTCAAGTTGTGCAAGGTGGCGCATTCGTTCATCCGCCGCCACGATCCGGCGGGCCGCACCAGCGATCTGCACGCCCCGAATGGCCGTAAAATCCGAGTAATCGGGCGCCACCGTGGCTGCAACACGAGGATCTGTTTCGATTTCCCGGGAATGCTGCGTATCGGGATCCGATACCCAGACGAGTGCCAATCCGTCGCATGCGTAGAACAGACTTGTTGCGTGCGGTCCGCTCGAACCGAATGTAGCGAGCGACACCACATGGTGCGCTGCGAGAAAAGAGCCAATCCGCTGGCCGAGGTTTATATTCATAATCGTCCATCACATGACCGCGGAGCCAATCGACTCCGCAAGCCTAGACAAAATGATAGCGTTTCTATCGATCCTCGGTCATCTCGAAATTATCGTTTGAATACACAGGCTCTCATTGTCGGCGCCGGCCCTGTGGGTTTGCCGCTTGTCGAGATAGTCGGCCAGCAGCATTTCGGCGCGTCAACATCCGCTAAGGCGGACGTATCTCCGCTGACTAGGTTCCTCGCGAAAATCGTTGCGCGACTGCCTAAGTCGTTTAGACCGGATCGGCTGGCGCACTTATTCGCGCTATCAAATGGATGTTTTGTGGCCCGGTCGCATATCCCCGCGGCAGATGTTCTATGCGTGCGAGCGCATTGTGCAAATAGTGTCCAGTATGGCGTTGAGCGGTTCGCTCGGGACCATCAACTGCGCGTGGCGACGGTAATAGCCAACGGCCTCTTTTATGCCGTCCTCCAATGAAACCGTTGAGCGCCAAGATGGGCATGCTGCTTTGAATTTCTTGTTATCGTAGATGTCGCACCACATTTTGTGCCATTTGATGCCGTTGCCATATCTAGCCGTTACGCTGTCGATCTCTTCGGTAGTGCGATAGCATATCTTTGGAGCATCGACGCCGATTTCTCGACAAACCGCGGCCGTTATTTCCCTCCATGTATAAGTTTCATCTGAAGTTATGTGGAACGTTTCGCCGGGGGCATGGCCGGATTTCAGAAATTCCACGACGGCGTTCGCGAAATCGGACGAATGCGTGACTGTCCATAAGGTCGTTCCGTCGCCATGAAGCACGACCGGCTTACCGTTCAGCAGACGCCAGGGATTGGTCCAGTTCCCATCTCCGACAGCTTCGGGAATGATCGTATCGTATGTGTGTCCGGGGCGAAGGATGGTCACGGGAAAGCCGTCAAGAGATCCGGCATCGGCGAAAACGCGTTCCGCGCCGGCTTTGGCAAGTGCGTAGTCCCACCCATTGGTGACAATCGGCGAGTCCTCGGTGAACGGAGTTCTAGCGATCTCGCGGTCGTATAATGCCGTGGTGCCGATGAAAACGTAGTGAGGGGTGCGCGCGCGGAAATAGGAAACCGCCAGCCGCGCGTGGTTTTCATTATAGCAGACGAAATCGACGACCGCGTCGAAGAACCTCGTGCCAAGGGCGTCTTCAGTCGCCGCCTGATTGTTGATATCGGAAACGATCACGTTGCATCCCGGCGGGACCGGTCGGCGCACACGATCCGGTGCGCCTCTGTTCAGTAGCGTGACCCGCCAACCCGCGACGGCAGCGGCCTGGGACACGCGCCAACTGATATTTCCCGTTCCTCCGACAATCAGAATATCCATCTTGCCTATTCGTGATGATATTTCGCGGCGAGGAGGCGTTCCTTTATTTCCCCGACCTTGCCGTCGATGTTGTCAAAGACGCCGAGTGACATGCACTGGCATTGTCCGCAGGTAGAATTGTTCTTGCGGCATCCGTTCAAGTGAGACAAGCGGTGCGCGTTTATGCGCTGCCCCAGCCAGATGTCTCTTACCGTCTCTTCGGTCACGGAACCGACGACCAGCTTTCTTGCCCAGTCCTGCACGCACAGGCTGATCGAGCCGTCGGAGTTAATCGTCGTGCTGTAGAAAATATATGGGCAAGCCGATCTCTCTAGGACTTCATCGCCGTAAAGACCGACAGAGCAATCCTTCGGAATAATATCGTCCTCGAATCCCGGCCAATTTGGAAATAGATGCTCAAAAAACACGCGATCGGCGATATCGCCGAAGATATCGAGAAATCGTTTTTGATCGTCCTCGGAAAGGTTTTCCTTGATCGCCTTGACGTAAATCTCGCAGTCGCCCCTGATGCTGTAAAGGTACTTGATATTTTCGACGTACCTTTCGAAATTGACTTTGGTTCTGACCAAGTCGACGAATTGTTCGTTTGCGATGCCATTGACGGAAATGTTGATCTGGTCGATGCCTGCCTCAATGACCTTTTCGCTCGTCTTTGGCGTCAGCAAGACCCCATTCGTCGTCGTATCGATACGGTCGATCTTATCGCTTCCTCGCGCATAGCGAACCATGTCCGCAAAGCGCTTGTTCATCAACGGCTCGCCTTCTTTATAGAGGCGTAGCACTCTGACGGGCTCAGGGAATTCCTGCAAATCGTCTATGATTTTTTTAAACGTGTCGAAAGCCATGGATCCTTGATAACGGCCGGTAGCTTTTATGAGCTCGAGATCGCCGGTCGGGCAAAAGCGGC
>Ga0208587_1000379_pt1 | contig 24594 bp, 20 predicted proteins | sample NGESurdeep092012_7_FD_184472 | JGI IMG/M metagenome (GOLD analysis project Ga0208587, IMG submission 184472) | Arctic peat soil microbial communities from Barrow, Alaska - NGEE Surface sample 210 deep-092012 (SPAdes) | ecosystem: Environmental > Terrestrial > Soil > Wetlands > Peat ...
AGCATCGACCCGCGCGTGGTCGCGGCCGCGCACGAGAAACACGTGAAGCTCGTGCCGCTGGTGATGAACCCCGGATTCAATCAGCCGTCGATACACCGCGTGCTCACCGTTCCGGATGCGCGGGCACGGGCGATTCGCAGCCTCGCGGCCCTGTGCCGTGACCAGCACCTCGACGGCATCCAGTTCGACATCGAGAACGTGCACCTGCGCGACAAGGACGCGTTCACGTCGTTCACCCGCGAATCGGTGGACTCCGTGCACCACGCCGGCTGCACCCTCAGCGCCGCCGTCGTGCCGCGCACCGGCGAAGACCCCGGCCCCACGAGCTACCATACATGGATCTACGATAACTGGCGCGCCGTCTACGACTACAAGGCGTTGGCCGACACGCTCGACTTCATCTCGTACATGACGTACGCCCAGCACACCGGCGGATCGCCCGCCGGACCGGTGGCCGGTTATCCCTGGATGAAGGCGTCGCTGGAATACGTGCTTTCCCTTGGTGTGCCGCCCGAAAAGATCTCGCTCGGCATTCCCGCATATTCCGACTGGTGGTATCCCGCGTACGATTCCATCGGCGGCTCGAAGATGCGCGGCAGCGATATTTCGTATCCGGCGGCGCAGGGAATCCTGGCGAAAAGCGGCATCAAGCCCGTGTGGGACGACGTGCAAAAGGCGCCGGCCGCGACATGGAGCGAGCACGACGTGTTTCAGTACGTCTGGATGGAGGACTCGCGCGCCTTCCTGGCGAAGCTCGGCCTCGTGACGAACTACCATCTGCGCGGCTATTCGGTGTGGGTGCTCGGCTCGGAAGATCCCGCAACCTGGAGAGCACTCAAATGAGACGACGCGATTTCGTGCAGGCGTTCGGCGCCACGTTCGCGGGCGCGGCGTTCCTGCCGCGAATCGCGCCGTCCATCGCGGCACGCAAGGATCATCTCTGGCGCGTCGGACTCGAGCTGTATTCGGTGCGCAACGCCATGAAGAAGGATCCCGAGCGCACCCTCGCGGCCGTGCGCGCGATCGGGTACGACGACGTCGAACTGCTCTGGAGCTTCGACAACTTCGGGCGAACGCCGCAGCAGGTGCGCGAGACTCTCAAGCACGAAGGGTTGAAGGCGCCGTCCGGGCACATCGCGCCGGAAGCCCTCCTGAAGGACTGGGAGCGGAGCCTCGACGCCGCGAAGCTGGTTGGACACCAGTATCTGATCGTGCCGAGCCTCCCGGACGAAACGCGCACCTCTCTCGACGCGTGGCGCCGCTGGGCCGACCGCTTCAATGCCGCCGGAGATCTTGCCCGGCGCGCCGGCATCTGGCTCGCGTTCCACAACGAGCCCGACCACATGAAACCGATCGGCGGAGCCGTGCCGTACGACGTGTTCGTGGACCAGACCGATCCTTCGCGCGTCCGCCTTCAGCTCGATTTCGGCAACATGGAAGTGGGCGGAGGAAAGCCGATGGAGTATCTCCAGCGGTACCGCGACCGGTACTGGAGTTTCCACGTCAAGGACGTCGTGGACAACGGCTCGTTCGACACGGAACTCGGCGCGGGTCGCGTGAACCTGCGGGCGCTGCTCGCGACGATTCCCGACGTGCAGAAGAAGCCGTGTTACGTCGAGCAGGAGAATCCGAAGGACGAACTGACGAGCGTGCGGCAGGACTACAACTACCTCAAGAAGCTGGAGTTCTAAGATGATCGTCGTTCGCCGTCTCGCATTCGCTCTGCTCGCGCTCGCCGCCGCCGGCTCATCGTCACGCGCGATGGACGATCCGCGCCTCATCCCCAAGCCGCGTGAAGCGACGACAGGCGATCTCGTGCCGCTCGCGCGATCCGTTACGATCATCGGCGCGGGCAACGACGACGATCGCTTCGCGGCGAAGGACCTCACCGAAACGCTGAAGGCGCGCGGCATTCGCGTCGCCACCGGCGCGAATGCGGGCTTCCGGATTTCGTTGCTTCGCCTCGATTCACCGACGGCGCGCCGCGTGCTCGACGACAACAAGATCGCGTTTACCGACGAAATGAAAGCCGAGGGGTATGTGCTCCTCGCGACAAAAGACGGCGTGGCAATCGTCGCGGCAAGCGGCGCCGGACTGTTCTACGGAGCACAAACGCTCAAGCAGCTGATCCGAACCGATGGTGCCGCGCCACGCGTACAGCTCGCCATCATCCGCGACTGGCCCGCGATGAAGTACCGTGGATTCCACGACGACCTGTCGCGCGGCCCCGTTCCAACGCTCGAGTTCCAGAAAAAGGAAATCCGCACATTCGCGGCATACAAGCTCAACGTCTACTCGCCGTATTACGAGCACACGCTCGCCTACAATTCGAACCCGCTCATCTCGCCCCCCGGCGGCGGCATGAGCCACGAGGACGTGCGCGCGCTCGTCGCCTACGCAAAGCGCTTTCACATCGACGTCATCCCGGAACAGGAGGCGTTCGGCCACCTGCACCACGTGCTCAAGTACGACCTCTACGCGCCGCTCGCCGAGACGGACCACGGGCACGTGCTCGCGCCGAACGACCCCGCGTCTCTGCCGCTGATCAAGTCGTGGTTCGCCGAAATCGACTCGCTCTTTCCATCGAAGTTCGTGCACCTCGGTGCGGACGAGACCTTCGAGCTCGGCATGGGCCGCACGAAGGACCGCGTGTCGCAGACCGGCCTCGGCCAGGTGTACATCGACTTCCTGAAACAGATCGAGGGCGCGCTGCGCTATACGGGCAAGCGATTCCTGTTCTGGGGCGACATCGCGCAGGGCAGTCCCGAGCTCGTGAAGTCGCTGCCGAAGGACATGCTCGCCGTGGGGTGGGGTTACGGCCCGAACCCGAGGGCGGAAACGCTGCTGCGTCCGTTCATCAACGCCGGGATCGAGACGTGGGTCGCACCGGGCTTGAACGGATGGAGTCGTGTCTATCCGAATAACGACGTCGCGCTGAAGAACATCCAGGCGATGGCGCGCGACGGACAGCGCCTCGGGGCGACCGGCCTGCTAAACACGAGCTGGGCCGACGATGGCGAGGCGATCTTGAATCAACAGTGGTACGGGATCCTGTTCGGCGCGGCCGCGAGCTGGCAGGCCGGCGAAGCATCGATCGACGATTTCGAGCGGAGCTTTGGCCTGCAGTTCCACGGGGACGCGAGCGGCAGGATCGACGCGGCGCAGATGAAGCTCTCCGCGGCACACGCCCTGCTCGCGAAGGCCGGACTCGGCGACGGCAACGACTATCTCTACTGGGTCGATCCGTTCTCCGCCGAAGGGCAGATCAGCGCGCAGAAGATGCGCGTGGTGTCGCGGGATTTCCGCGTGCTCGCCGAGAGCGCGATGGTGCTGGTCGCGCAGGCGCGACAGGCCGCCAGGAGCGGCCTGCGCGAAACGGACGCGCTCGAATCGATGGAAATGGGTGCGCGCCGCATGGACTTCATCGGCATGAAGTTCGAGCTCTCGGATGAAATCTCACGCCTGTACACCCACGCGTATGACACGGTGCAGGTGGGCGGCAGTCCCGGCCATGATCTGGGCGAGATCACGTCGAACATCAATTCGCGCACGGCGGATCTGCGGGACGGATACGTGCTCGGCCGCGAGCTGTACGAAAAGAGTTGGCTCGCGCAGAACAAGCCGTACTGGATGTACAACGTGCTCAACCGCTACGATCTCGCGGCGCAGACGTGGATCCAGCGGTCGGACAAGATTGCGCAGGCACGATCGGCGTATGGACGCACCAAGAAACTTGCGAGTCCGGAAGAGGTGGGCATTCCGCGATGGGCGCCGGTCATACCGTAGAGAGAAGAGATGAGTGGGGAGATTCGACCCAATGCAGAATGCAGAAGAGGAATGCGGGATTCGGACAAGAGGTGAGATGTGAGATGAATGTGAAAAGGGGGAACGAGGAAGGGCGCGACTTCACATGAGGTCGCGCCCTTTCCGCATCTCGTATTCAAGCTCAGATCTCATCTCTACTCCGCATCCCGCATTCCTCTTCTGCATTCTGCATTGGGTCGAATCTCGCCACTCCCCACTCGCTATAGCGTTCTCTTGAAGAGCATCGTCGCCGCCGTCATGCAGACAACCGTGAAGACCGAGAGAAAGAGCAAGTCGAAACCGATCGCGCCGAAGCCCGTGTTCTTCAGCGTGAGGCACTTCAACGCATGCACGGCGTACGTGAACGGATCGGCAACCGCGATGACGCGCAGCCATCCCGGAAATGCCTGCTGCGGATACACCGCGCCGCTCGGGAAGTAGAGGAAGGTGTTCAGCACGCCGAACAGCGCGCGCGGCACCAGCGGATCGGACATCCGGACCATGAGCAGGAACATCATGCTCACGAGCGCCATCGACGTCACGATCACGACGACGAAAAGGCGCATGAGCCGCAGCGGCTCGAACGCGTCGGGCACTCCGGCGATCACCGAACCGACCGTCACCACGACCGACGCGGCGAGCACGGCCTTGATCGCGCCCGAGATCGTGAACCCCATGACCAGCTCGAGCTTGGTGATCGGCGTGACGAGATAGCCCTCGTGCAGCCCGCGCGACTTGTCATCGATGAAGATGATGCCGCCGCCGATCATCACCATCATGAAGATCGACATCACGATGGATCCCGAGAGCAGGTACTGGATGTATGGCACGTACGGGTAGATCTCGACGACGTCGAGCGTCGTCACCGGCGAGACGCGCCGTGTGGACGCCGCCGGCTGGTCGTACGCACCCACCATGCTGCTCGCCGTGGCGGCCATCGTGCCGGCGACGAAGCCGTCGGTGTTGTCCTCGATGATCGCGACGCGCGGGTCGTCCCTCGCGAGCACGCGGCGTGAAAAATCGGGTGGGATCGACAGCACGCCGTTGAGCTCGCCGTTGCGCAGCGCGGTCACCGCCTTGCCGAGATCCGGATACTGCATGGGGACGAACGTCTTCGCGTTGGACGAGACCGCACCGGCCAGTTCGCGCATGTGCACGGCGGGCATGCCGCGATCCTGGTCCACCACGCCCAGCTTCAGGTTCTTGACCGTGCCGCCGAAGGCGTACCCGAGCACGACGAGTTGCACGATCGGCATGAGGAGCGACATCACGATCAGCGTGGGGCTGCGGCGGAACCGCCGCATTTCACGTTCGACGATGGCGAAGGTGCGTTCCATGCCTGCTCCTTGCTATTGCCGCGCGGGGGCGGCGACGGCGGGGGTCGTCTCGGGCTGGTCAGGGTGGAGCTGGCGGCCCGTGAAATACACGAACACGTCGTCGAGCGACGTGCTCTGCACGGCGAGCGTCTTCACCGTCACGCCGGCACTCGCGGCGGCGTCGAGCAGCGCCATCGTCGTCACGGGACCGTTCTTCGACGAGATATGATAGGCATCGCCATCCGAGGAGACCGCGGCGACCGCCGGCAGCGCGCCGACCCTGGCCTTCCAGTCGGCCGGCGTGCCGCTGAACAGCACCTCGAGCGCGTTGTCGCCGGGAACGGCGGCCTTGAGACGAATCGGCGAGTCGAGCGCCATGAGCTTGCCGTGATCGACGATCGCGATGCGGTCGCAGAGCTTGTCGGCCTCGTCCATCAAGTGCGTGGTGAGCACGAGCGTGAGGTCGCGCTCGCCCTTGATGCGCTCGAGCATCTCCCACACGTTCTTGCGCGAGACCGGATCGAGACCGGTGGTCGGCTCGTCGAGAAAGAAGATGCGCGGCTCGTGCACCAGCCCGCGCGCGATCTCGAGCCGCCTCCGCATGCCTCCCGAGAGCTTCTTCACCTGGCTGTCCGCCCACTCGGAGAGATCGACGGCCGCGAGCAATTCACCGATCAACTTTTCGCGCCGCTGCTTCGGCACACTGTACAACTTCGCGTAGATCGAGAGGTTCTCGCGGCAGCTCAGTTCGAGGTCGCTCGTCATCGCCTGCGGGATCACGCCGATCGCGTGGCGCACCTTGTCGGGATCCTTCACGATGTCGGCGCCGTCCACCAGGGCCGTGCCCGCCGTGGGAAGCATCAGCGTGGTGAGCATCCGGATGAGCGTGGATTTCCCCGCGCCGTTCGGACCGAGCAAGGCGAACGTTTCTCCCCGCTCCACGGTGAACGAGACCTCATTCACGGCGGTGAAGTCGTCGAACCGTTTCGTGATCCCGCGTACGTCGACGGCGAGGGTCACTGTCTCTTCATTTGGAGGTCACGCTCTTCGGGAGCAGCACGTACGCGGTCATGCCGGGAGCGAGGTGCCGGTCACGATTGTCGAGACGGATGCGGATCTCGAACGTCTTGATGTCGCGCTTGGTGCGGCTGACGTCGCGCTGCGTAGCGAACCCCGCGTCCACACCGCGATAGAAGACAGCGCCCCGTTTCAAATCGCCGGAGGGAAGGCGAACGGTCAGCGAGTCGCCGAGCTTGATTCCTTCGATGTAGCTCTCCTCGACGTCCGCACGCACCCACAGGTCATCGGGATTGATGAGCGTGACGATCGCCTGTCCCGGGCTGACGATTTCGCCCGCGCGCGCGGCGGCCACGTCCACTATGCCCGCAATTGGCGCGCGAATTTCCGAATAGCCGAGACGCACGTCGGCCTTCGTCGTCTGCGCGCTCGCCGCGGCCTTTCCGCGCTGCGCAGCGAGCACCCCGCCCCGGCGAACCGCAATCTGCTCGGCCGCGGACTGCGCGAGCGCGAGCGCCGCGCGTGCGGATTCGACCTGCTTGGTCGTCGCGTCCACTCGCGCGCTCGCAACCGCGCTGTTCGTGCGCGCCTGATCGAGGTCCTGGTTCGAGATCGCGCCGGCCTGCAGCATCGCCTCACTCCGGCTCAGCGAGAGCTTCGCGATGCTGAGATTGGCGGCGGCTTCCTGCTGCTGCGCGATCGCGGTGGCGACGTTCGCCTCGGCTTGCTTGATCTGGTCGGCGGTCTGCCTTTCCTGATAGCGAAGGGCGGCTTCGCTCACCTGCACCTGGTCGCCGAGGCCCTGTTCGCTCTGCGCGGCGAAGGTGCGGTCGGCGCGCAGCTCATCGGGAGAGAGGACGGCGAGCAGCTGGTTCGCGTCGACCTTGTCGCCCTCCTTGACGAGCAGCCTGGTGAGCTGCGCGCTGATCTGCGGACTCACGATGACGTCGTTGGTCGTCACGATCCCGGTGAGCACGAGCTGCCCCGGACGCGTGAAGATGACGACGGCGACGACGACGAGAACGATCACGATCGCACCGATCGTTACGGCGCGTTTCCTGGAAGCCATTGGTGAAACTCCGGTAGACATCGAACGGTGGCGCAACCCGCCAGGGAGCAATCTGCGCGCTGGGGGAATGATGTATGTACGGCAATCCTCGCGCGATCCCCGGGGAAACCCCGTCAATTGGAGCGGGCGGTCTCTCTGGCCCAATCCAGCGAGCGGCCGTTACCTTTTGCGCTCCCTCTCACCTCTTCTTGCGCGGACGCCCGGAACCAACATGATCGCCGTTCGTGAACTCACGAAGCTGTACGGCTCGTTCAAGGCCGTCGATTCCATTTCGTTCGACGTCGGGCCCGGCGAGGTCCTCGGGCTGGTCGGCCCGAACGGAGCCGGCAAGACCACCACGCTGCGCTGCCTCGCCGGAATCATGCGGCCTTCGCGCGGCACGGTCAGCATCGGCCGGCACGACATTCAATCCGATCCGGTCGCCGCGAAGCGCGAACTCGCGTTCATCCCGGACGAGCCGCACCTGTTCGACTACCTGACGGTGCAGGAGCACCTGCGCTTCATCGCGCGCTTGTACGGAGTGGCCGATGCCGAACAGCGAATTCCCGAACTGCTCGCCGAACTCGAGCTGACCGACAAGCTGGAGACTTTGCCGGGAGCGCTTTCACGCGGCATGAAGCAGAAACTCGCGATCGCGTGCGGGCTCCTGCACAATCCGTCGGTTCTCATTCTCGACGAACCGCTCACCGGTCTGGATCCCGCCGGCATCCGGAAGATGCGGCAGACGATCGCCGACCGCGCAAGGGCCGGCACCGCCGTAGTCCTGAGTTCGCATCTGCTGAATCTGGTCGAGGAGCTGTGCACCAAACTGTTCATCCTGCGGCGCGGACAGTGCGTGGAGTACGGTACGTTCGACGAGATTCTCGCGCGCCGGCCCGAACTCGCCGGCCGCTCGCTGGAAGATGTGTTTCTCACGCTCACGGCGGACGACGACACGCCGAGGAGCCCGGACCGCGCGTGATTGCCGCGTTTGCGTACCTCATCTTCAACTCGACGAGAAACCGTCTGCTCTCGCAGCTGCGGCGCCTGCGCACGCCTCGCTACGCGGTGGGGTTCGTACTTGGGCTCGGCTATTTCTGGATGGTGTTCGGCCGCCACGCGGTGAGAGCCGGGGCGCGAGGAGATGGATCCGAGGCTGCGGCCAGCGGGGCATTTGCGTCGATCGCTCCGGTGTTCATCCTCATCGTGATCGCCGGGATCTGGATGTTCGGCGGCGACATGTCGGCGCTTGCATTCACGGAAGCGGAAGTCGCGATGCTGCTGACCGCGCCGGTCTCGCGACGCACGCTCGTGAAATACAAGCTCGCGCAGTCGCAGGTCATCATCCTCATCAACGTCGTCATCTGGACGTTCATCCTGCGACGCGGGAGCGGCTCACTGTCCGGCGTGCTCTCGGCAGCCGCCGTGTGGGTGATGTTCACGACGCTGAGCCTGCATCGCATGGGCGAGGCGCTGCATCGCGCATCGCGGGTGGAGTATCGCGCCGCCGGGCAGAAGCGCAAATGGATGGCGAAGGTTTTCGCCATGGTCGTGGGGCTGATGATATTCGGCGCGTTCGTCGCGGTTCCGCTGAGCGCGATCAGCGCTCCCGACGGCAAGAACCCGCTCGCGTTCCTGCGCAGCATCCTGCTGTTCTTCGAGTCACCCGGCGTGCGAACGGTGCTCTATCCGTTTCACCTGGTGATCGCGCCGGCGTTCGCGCCGAACGCGTCCGCGTGGGCCGTCGCGATGCTTCCGGCACTCGGCATCGTGCTGCTGCACCTCTGGTGGGTGCTGAGTTCCGACGCGGCGTTCGAGGAAGCCGCTGCGCTCGCGTCCACTGAGCGCGCCAAGCGAATCGAGGCCATGCGTTCGCGCAGAATGACCGCGTTCGATCCGGAGACGAGCGCGGTGAACAAGACGATTGCGCTCGCGCCCACAGGCATCCCCGCGATCGCCGTCGTGTGGAAGAACGCGATCGCGCTCCGACGTACGATAAAGCCCGGCGCGTTGCTCAGGCTGCCGATTCTCGCGTTCGTGGTCGCCGCGCTCTTCGGGTGGAAATCCGGCAACCCCGCGCGCAGCATAGCCGTGACCGCGTTCTTCCTGGCGATGATGCTGCCGCTGTTCGGAATCCAGGTGCTGCGAAACGACCTGCGCAGCGACATGCTGCACCTGCCCTTCCTGAAGTCGTTGCCGCTGGCCGGCGCGGACCTGGTGCTCGCGGAGATCGCGTCCGGAGCCGTGATCATGGCGACCGCGCAGTTCGTGCTGTTCGCGATCGCGGGAATCGCATTGATGGCCGCCCCGGGCGTCACGACTATTCGCGCCGACATGCTCGTCGCGATTCTCAGCACGCTGCCCCTCACGCTGCTCGCCCTCGACGGTGCCATCTGCACGATCATCAACGGCTCCGCGGTCCTCTTCCCGGCGTGGATCCGGCTCGGTCCGTCGGGCCCGGGCGGAGTTGAGGTGATGGGACAGATGATGCTCTCGATGGCCGCGTCGTTGCTCGCGTTCGTCCTGATGCTGCTGGTTCCCGCCGCACTCGGCGGCGGCGCATGGTTCGTGCTGAGCGCGACGCCCGGCGCGGCCGTGGCGGTCGCGTGCGTGCTCGGATCCATCGCGCTCGCGGCAGAAAGTTACGGATTGATTCTCGCGCTCGGCTCTGCCTTCGAGCGCGCGGAGCCGCAGCAGATCACGTAACGGCGAAGAGCGAGGAGCGACGCGTGAGGGGCGATCCGGCGAAGAGCGACGTGTGAGGAGCGCGGAGAACGTCTCCTCGCTGCTCACGCGTCGCTCTTCACCAAGTCGCCCCTCACACGTCGCTCGTCCCTGTTTGTAAGCCCCTCACCCCTCACTCGTTGCTCGTCCGCGCACGGAATCCAGCAACACCTTCCGCTCCGCGACCGCGATATTGTGCCGCGTGCGGTCGATGGCATCGACGTTCACCGAGATGGAGTCGATGCCCCACTCGACGAGGCGCTCCGCGTATTCGGGATGCACCGACGGCGCCTGCCCGCAGATCGAGCTGGTGAGCCCGAGCTTCCGGCACTCGGTGATGATCGACTTGATCGCGTGCAGCACCGCGGCATCGCGCTCGTCGTACGCCGGACCGAACAGCTCGCTGTCGCGATCGACGCCGAGCATGAGCTGCGTGAGGTCGTTTGAGCCGATCGAGACGCCGGTGATCCCCAGGGCCGCGTATCGCGGCAGCCAGTATACGACCGAGGGCACCTCCGCCATGATCCAGCGCTGGAGCCGGGTGTCGGCGCCGAGGGCGCTCGCGTCGACGAGCCGCAAGCACGCCGTCAGCTCGTGCGCCGTGCGCACGAACGGAATCATGAGGTGGAGGTTCTCGTAGTCGCGGCGCACCTCGGCGATCGCGCGCAGTTCGAGCGCGAACAGGTCGGGCTCGCGTGTGTACCGGAAGCAGCCGCGATAGCCGATCATCGGGTTCGACTCGGTCGGCTCGTACGCATCGCCGCCCGTGAGGTTCCGAAACTCGTTCGACCGGAAGTCCATCGCGCGGTAGATGACCGGTCGCGGAGAAAAGGCGCGCGCGAACACGCGAAGGCGATCGGTCATGCGGCTCACGAACTCATCGGCGCTTCGCTTCGCGAGAAACGCGCGCGGGTGCATGTTCTCGAGTGCCTCGACCATCATGAACTCGGCGCGCAGCAGTCCCACGCCGTCCACGTCGAGCTTGGCGACCTCATCGGCGCGATCGGGCTCGGCGAGGTTGACGTACAGGCGCGTCGCCGTGACGGGCGCAGCGGCCGGGCCGCCGGATGTCACCGGCACAGCCGCTGCCGTGAGCTTCGCGGCCTCCGGAAGTCCTGCGACCACCGTACCCGCGCCGCCGTCGACCGTCACGACCGTTCCCGTCGCGAGAAGGCGCGTCGCGTCGTGCGTGCCGACGATGCAGGGAAGTCCGAGCTCGCGCGCGACGATCGCCGCGTGCGACGTCATCCCGCCCGCATCCGTCACGATCGCCGACGAGCGGCGCATGATCGGCACCCAATCGGGCGACGTCATGCGGGTCACGAGCACTTCACCCTTCTGCAGCGTCGCGGCCTCGCTCAGTGCCGTGAGCACGCGTGCCGTTCCGGAGCCGATGCCGGGGCTCGCACCGAGCCCGCGAACGATCACCGTGCCGGAGGCGGATTCTTTCCGCGCCGCTGACGGTCCGCCCTCCCGAGCGAGCGTGGTGATCGGGCGCGTTTGCGTGAGGAACGCCTGGCCGTCCGCGTCGATGGCGAACTCGAGGTCCTGCGGCGCGCCGTAGTGCGCTTCGGATTGGCGCGCGAGCGAGCCAAGGGTCTGCAACTCGGCGTCCGTGAGCACGGCAGCGCCCGAACGCTCGTCACCCTGCAGGTCGATTCGCTTCACTCCGCCGGTCGCGGGCGCCGGCTCGAGCATGAACTCCTTCTTTGCGATCGCTCGCGAGAGCACGCGGAGCGACTCCTTGTCGAGCACGTATCGATCGGGCGTGATCTCGCCGCCGACGACGACCTCGCCGAGACCCCATGCCGCCTCGATGACGATCCGGCCGACGTCCTGCGCGGCGGGATCGGCGGTGAAGATCACGCCGGACTTTCGTGACTCGACCATGCGCTGCACCACGACCGCGAGACCCATCTCGCTCGGGAATCCCTGCTTCACCCGGTAGTAGATGGCCCTGGCGTAGTACGCCGAGGCCCAACACGCGCGCACCATCTCGATGACGGCGGCTTCGCCCTTCACCTCGACGAAGCTCTCGTGCATCCCGGCGAACGAAAATTGCGCGGTGTCCTCAGCCGTCGCGGACGATCGGACGGCGACCGCCGGAGCGGAGTTGCCGGCGGACAGGCCGCGATACGCCGTGGCGATCGCGTCGCGCACCTCCTGAGGGATCTCGCTCTGGAGCACGAGATCGCGCGCCTTCTTCGCCGTCGCGGCGAGCAGGTCCGAGTTCTCGATGTCGAGGTCGCGAAGGAGCGCGGTCATCGCAGCGCGCAGTCCGGACGCGACGGCGAATCGCTCGTACGCATCGACGAGCACGACGAAGCCGGCGGGCACCGGCAAACCAGCCGCCGTCAGTTCTCCGAGGTTGGCTCCCTTGCCGCCGGCGGTCGCGACGTCGCGCCGGGTCAGGTCGGCGAACGCGCGGATGAACGGCGTCGCCTTCGCGGTGGGCATGTCAGGAATACGTCGGTATCGAGAGGTGCTGGTTGAACCAATCCCTCGCGAGCCACGAGACTTGCTCCAGCGTACCGGCCTCCGCAAAGAGATGAGTGGCGCGCGGCACGACTTCCATACGCTTGATGCACTTCAGCTGGGCGAGCGCGTTCATGTTGAGTTGCAGCACCTGCGGATCCTGGGCGCCGACGATCAGGAGCGTCGGCGCGCGCACGGAGGCGAGCGCGGACTCCGCGAGGTCGGGGCGTCCGCCGCGCGACACGATCGCACGAACGAGCTTCGGACGCTTTGCCGCGGCGATGAGCGCCGCCGCCGATCCAGTGCTCGCGCCGAAGAGGCCGATGCGAAACACGCCCTCGCCGAGCCCCTCCGCGACGAGGTCGATGACCGTCACCAAGCGGTCGGCGAGCAGCTTCACGTCGAAGCGAAGCTGACCGGTCCGCTTGTCCTCTTCCTCTTCCATCGGCGTCAGCAGGTCGAAGAGCAGGGTGGCGAGCCCTCCGTCTTGCAGCTCGCGCGCGACCTTCCGGTTTCGCGGACTCAGGCGGCTGCTTCCGCTGCCGTGGGCGAACAGTACGATGCCCGTGGCCCGGTCCGGCACCGAAAGGTCACCATCGATTGCGCCTCCGGCCACTGGAAGCCAGACATGACGCGATCGAACAACGGGCTCCGTTACATGTGCCATGGCACGCCTCATAGTGCAGATGGGAATGTTTCAGGTGTCTCGCCGCGGACCCATGCGGCGGTGCGCTCGAGCGGCTCGACCGCGCGTGTCATGTCGTAATGCAGGAGCGCGTCGAACTGGCGATGGAGTGTTGCGTGGTAGTAATGGCTTTGTCGCTCGGTCTCGGGCCGGTAGATCACCCCGATCGCCCGTTGCAGCTTGGGACGCTGCAACGTCGCGTCGTCGCCGCCCGCGAGGTCCAGCATGAAGTTTGGTCCGCCCATCTCGTGAAAGAGCGATTCGTAGCTGCCGGGGAGCGCCGGTCGAACGACTTTTCGCTCGGCTGCGGCGCCCCACTCCGAAGCGGCGGTGACCGTCCCGCCGTACGTGCTGAAGCCCACCAGCACGGCGTTCCGTCCGTGGCGCTCGCGCATGAGCTGCCCGACGTTGAGTTCGCCCGATCTCGACATCTCGGTCGCCCTGGCGTCGCCCAGGTGCGAGTTGTGCGCCCACACGACGATCTTCGGCCGCCGCTCGTCGCGCGAGAGGTGCCTGTCCAGCGCCTCGAGCGTTTCGGCCATATGACGGTCGCGCAGGTTCCACGACGACGCCCGGCTCCCGAACATCGCGCGGTAGTACTCCTCGGCGTTGGCGACCAGCCGCGCGTTCTGCTCCGCGTAGAACAGGGCGTCCGGCGCAATGCCGTGATCGCGCTGTGCATACACGGCAGCCGAACGGCGCAAGTCGACGAGCTGCGCCACCACCTCGGCCTCGCACGATCGCGCATACCCGCCGGCCGCGGCGTGGCCGTAGCGCTGCGGATCGTCGCCGAACTGGTCGAAGCACGCATAGCGATTGCGCGCACGGCGGGCGCCCGAAGCATCGACCGAGTCGAGGTAGAGCAGCACGGCCTCCATCGAAGCATGGAGACTGTACAGGTCCATTCCGTAGAAGCCGACTCGCGGCGCAGGGCGCGCGAGCGAGTCGTTGTGGGCGCGCAGCCAGCCGATGAAGTCGAGGACGTCCGCGTTGCGCCACATCCATTGCGGGAACCGCAGGAAGCCCGCGAGCGCCTCCACGGCGTCCGCGTCATCGCTGGTCCCGCGAACGTATCGGTTGACGCGATAGGCGTCGGGCCAGTCCGCCTCGACGGCCACGGCGCCGAATCCCTTCTCCGTGATGAGGCGCTTGGTGATCTCCGCCCGGATTCGATAGAACTCGTGGGTCCCGTGCGAGGCCTCGCCGATGAGCACGAAACGCGCGTCGCCCACGCGGGCGATGAGCGGATCGAAGTCGCTGACGGCACCCGTCAGCGGATGGACGAGACCTCCCATCGTCTCGGCCGCCGTGCCTGCGGCGAATGCAGGCAATGGCGCAGCTCGCGTGCTCACGACGGGAGCGCCTGCGCGAGCGGGCGCTGGAGCGACGCGGCGAGCAGCTGTTGCACTTCGCGATCCGAGGTCTGCGCGAAGTCCTCGTACCAGAGTCCCACGCCATGGAACGGCTCCGGCTCGAGCACGCTGACGCAGTCATCCGCAGTCTGTCTCAGCAGGCGCATCGCGTCGCGAGAGGCGACAGGTACTGCCACGACGATGCGAACCGGATGCATCGCGCGAATCGCGGCGACGGCCGCCGACATCGTGGCTCCGGTCGCGAGACCGTCATCGACGAGGATCACCGTGCGCCCCGTCACGTCCAAGGGCGGAGCGTCGCCGCGATACGTCTGCTCGCGGCGGGCGAGCTCCGTGAGTTCCAGTTCCGTCACGCGATCGATCGAGGCTTGCGAAATCCCGAAATGCTGGATGAGGTCGCGATTGAACACCGTGATCCCGCCGCTCGCGACCGCACCCATGGCCAGCTCGTCATGACCCGGAACGCCGAGCTTGCGAACGACGAGCACGTCCAAGGGCGCATCGAGCGCGCTGGCCACTTCGCTCGCCACCGGCACACCGCCGCGAGGCAGGCCCAGCACCAGCACGTCAGGCCTGCGCGCATATCCGCTCAGGGCCCGTGCGAGATGCCGTCCGGCCTCGCGGCGGTCGCGAAAGCGCGTGGTCAACATGGCTTGCTCGGCGGGAACCGTCAGACGCCGACGGCGATGGTTTTCACGGCAACGCCGATCTCGGTCTCCCGGATATTCGGCTGAAACTTCAGTTCGTCCTGAATGTCCTTCCTGAGTTGGGAATCGGTTTTCATGGCGGAATCCTTGCAGCAAGTCACTGCGGAATGGGAATCGTCCGACGACGACGCCACGCCCATTACGATGCGATCATGTCTGTCATCCGTCTGTCGGGCGGACGGCCCGCGCGCTGTCGGGGTCTGCCGCACCAGCTCTCAGGGGATTCCCGACCATGGTGCGGCCCTCGGGAGAAGCGCTGAACCTCAGTCCGCGCGCCCCTCCGAACGCCTTGGCATGCCGGAGGGGCGTAGGTCCTACCGCTGGCCGACGCGGTCGAGCATCGCCTGCCACAGATCGCGGTTCGCCTGCCAGCGCTCCTTCTCCACCGGCGAAGCGATCTCCGCGACATTGGCCTTCATCTTCGCGAATGACGCGCTCGCCGCTGCCAGATCGGCCCTGCCGAACGCGCCTTCGCGCGCAACGAAGAGCTGCCACAGGTCGACGTTGGCTTGCCAGCGTTCCTTCTCGGAGCCCGCCCTGATCTTCTCGATGTTCGCCTTGATCTTGTTGAGCGCCGCCGAGATCTTGCCAAGATCGATCTTCTGGAGCTTTCCGGTCTGCGCGACCGCCACTTCCCACGCATCCTTGTTCGGCTCCCAGCGTTCCTTCTCCGACGGCGCGGTGATCTTCGCGACGTTTGCCTTCATGACACTGAACGTCGTCTTCACGTCCGGCTTCGCCTGGCCCGCCGTGCCCTGCGCGAGCGCTGGCACGGCGAACAACACCCCCAGCAATAGTTTGCAGAATCTCATGTGTCCTCCTATAGTGATCTTCGGAAAGTGCATGTGCCCTGCGACCCGGCGTATCGGGGGACGCCTGAATTCCCGTAGGGCATCGGCTGTCCGGAGCGACTTGCATGCGACCAAGGCGTCAAGAGTTCCCCTACGCCGTCGGGCGCGTTCCCTGACAGCGATCCCGCGCGCTCCGTCGAGCTTGCAACACGTCCGCACCGAAGGAACATGAAATATTTCGACGAACGCGCGAATCCTCCCGCGAGCGGCCCTCTCGATCGGTTCATCAGGCGGTTCGGCGCACTCAGCCACCTGTTGGCGACCATGGCGCTTTACGCGGTGGCGGCGTGCGCGCTCGGACTGGCGCTCGTCCCGTCGCTGCTCATCGTCGAGCGACTCGGGGTGCCGCTCCTGATGGGCGAAGGATGGTGGCGAGTGCCGGCATTCGCGGTGCTGGTCGCCGGCGCGTTGTTCCTCTGGGGATTCGCGCTGCTCGTCGTCGTGCCGGTGTTCAACTTCGTCCTCCCCACGCGCATCCGGGCGTTCCGCGGCGGCTACTTCACGATCGCGGCCCTGCCGTGGTACCTGCACAACGGGCTGTTCTATCTCGTGCGCTTCACGTTCCTGCCGTTTGTGACCCTCACTCCCGCCGGAGTGCTCTTTCTGCGCGCGATGGGGATGCGCATGGGCCGGCGGCCACGCATCTCGACGGAGAACTTCAGCGACGTCTCCATGATTTCACTCGGCGACGACGTGACGATCGGCGGCAGTGCGCAGATTTTCTGCCACTACGGGGGTGCGGGCAATCTCGTCCTGGCGCCGGTGATCATCGGGAGCCGGGCCACGATCGGCGAGAAAGCCACGCTGATGGGCGACGTCGAAGTCGGCGAGGGCGCCACGATCCTCGCGAACTCCGTGCTGTTGCCGGGCACGCGCGTTCCCGCCGGCGAGCGGTGGGGCGGTGTGCCGGCCCGTCCCATCTCGCACGACGAATGGGACGCCTACAAGACGCTCCTGCGCGGGTCGCCCGCGCCGGTTCAGACGGTACCGAAGTCCCCCTCCCGGTTGAACACATAAGTCTTCCGGTCCAGCAGGTGCTCGGCCACGGCGTGGGCGATGTCGATCGCGCTGACGACGCCCACGATCCTCCGGTCCTCCGTGACGAACACGCGATGGACGCCCGACTTCTTCATCAGGCGCGCGGCCTCTTCGACCGGGGCGTCGGGCGGAACCGCCAGCAGCTTGCGCGTCATGATCTCCTCCACCTCGTGCTCCTCGAGGAGATCCCACTCCGGTGACGCGAGCGCCGACATGCGATCGGAGACGTCGGCTCCGGCGTCGTCCCACTGCTCGGTGAAGAACTCGGCGGTGGGTTCGTCCTCCGGATCGATGTCGTCCGATTCGGGCGTCTCCTCCTCGAGGTCGGTCCATTCGACCCTGTCACGCTCCGTGAGCACGCTGGGATTCGACGCTTCGAAGCTGAGCACGTCCGACGTCGAGACGACACCCACCACGTCCACTCCGTCGATGACCGGCGCGCCGCTGACGTGACGTTTCGCGAACAACTCGATCGCATCACGCAGCGTCGTGTGCGGCGTGACGGTGACGACGTCGGTCGTCATGATATCGCGGACCTTGAGCATGGAGCACCTCGAACGATGAAGGGAGCGCACGTCTCCAGCGCACGACTCCAACGTGCAGTCAAGGACGACGCGCGTCTGTCGGGCAACAGCCTGACATCACAGCGGCCAAACCCTGACTGACCTTTGCCTTCGCGTTCCGTAGCGTGTCGATAGTGCAGTGCGTGACGATCACCCGCTGCCCTGCGGAGAGCGCCACGAGACAACAGGGCTGGAGGCGATACCATGTTCCGCAAACTCGTTGTGCCACTCGATACCTCCCCGCTGTCCGAGCAGGCCGCATGGAAGGCCGCGGCCATTGCTCGATCGACGCACGCCGCGCTTCATCTGGTCCACGTGTACGAACCACGGTTGCCGGCGTTTGAAGGCGGCTCGGCAGTCGACGAACAGATCATCGCGCTGGAGCGCGCGCAGTTCGAACGCCATCTGCGCCGCGTGGCCGATGACATCGAGAAGCGCGCCGGCTGCAAGTGCCAGCTGGCGATGCTCGCCGGCCCTCCGGCCGAGGCGATCGCGAAGTACGCGCGTGAGCAGGGCGCGGACCTCATCGTGATGTCGACCCACGGCCGTACGGGCTTGAGTCGCGCCTGGTTCGGCAGCGTCGCAGACACCCTTGCGCACGAGTCGTCGCTGCCGGTGCTGATGGTGCGCCCCGTCGAAAAGGAGGCGACCAGGCCGCGCACGGAGCCTGAGGCCGCGTTCGGGCGCATCCTGATCGCGCTCGACGGCTCCGACACGGCGGAGAGCATTCTCTCATGCGTTCGCTCGATGCGGACGTCGGAGCACGCCGTGCATATGCTCGTCAGGATCGTGGATCCGGTCACACTGCCCATCATCGACTACCCCGACGCGGGCATCGTGACGGCAATGGCTCCGGACATCCCGGCCACGGAACAGGTCGCGCAGCAGGCTCAAAAGTACCTGACCGGCATCGCGCATCGGCTCGACCGCGAAGGCGCGGCGAGGGTCGAGACCAAGGTGCTGATCGCGCCAAGCGCGGGACCCGCGATCGTCGACCTGGCGCAGAGTTTCCGCGCCGATCTGGTCGCAATGACGAGTCACGGTCGTGGCGCGTCCCGGCTCCTGGTCGGGAGCGTCGCCGACAAGATTCTCCGTGGAACCAACTGCTCGATCCTGCTCAGGCGCACGCCGGTCGCGAAGGCGGCCGCGCCGCGGCGCGCAGCACACAAGAAGCACGTACTCGCGTCGAAGCGCGATTCATGAGAGGTGCGAACATGCTGCTCTCCTACGAACAACTCACCGGGCTGACGCGAGACCTTCGCACGACACCCGTCCTCAGCGTCTACATCGATGGCGCCGCACCCGACCCGGCGCGGCGGACGGCGTGGCGGCAGGTATTGCGCAACGCGCTGGACGACGCGCGCGGCACGGCGGAGTCGCAGCCGAAGGCGAGCCGGGAGGCCTTCGAGCGCTGCACGCAGTTCCTGACCACGGCGCTCGATGAGATTCCGTCGGCCATTGGCGCACCGGGGTGGGTGGGTTTCATCACGGCCGACGGCGTGCGTCTCCGCGGACCGGTTGCAACATCGATGCCCACGCTCGCCAAATGGCAGGTCGGCGCGTGGGTTGCTCCATACGTTCGCGCGCTCAAGCAAACGCATCCGGTCGTCGTCGTGATGGTCGATAGCCGCTCAGCCGTGCTGTACCGCTATCACGGTGGCGAGCTGAAGAGGCTCGAGAGGCTGCATTCGCATCGTCACGGCGGGCATGCGGATCACATGGGTGACGCGCCGCGTGAACATTTCCATAGCGGAACCCGCGGAGAGACGGCGACGGACGCCGCCGAGCACCAGCGGCTCTCGGCGCGCGATCACATGCTGCGCGAGGTCACTCATGACTTGCAGGAATTGCTGAAGGTGGACGGCGCGGTGGTGATCGGCGGCACGCCGGATTCCGCTCGCGCGCTCCACCGCGCGATCCCGGCTGCGCTCGCGTCGCGTGTGCTCGTGAGCGTCGATCTTCCGCTGGGTTCCAGCGAGGCGGAGATCGCCACCGCTGCGGAGCGCGATGCGAGAATCCTTCGCAACGCGCGCGATTCGGCGACGGTCGAGCAGGTGCTGAATCTTGCCGCGTCGCATGGCCGGGGCGTGGCCGGGGCGAAACAGGCGCTCGCCGTGATGTCGACCGGAGAAGGACAGCGGCTGCTCATCACTCCGCGGTTTCTCTCCGAGCATCCCGGCGAGGCGGAAGCTGCCGTGGAATTCGCGCTCGACCACGACGCTGATATAGAGGTGCTGTCGGGCGAGGCCGCCGACGTGCTCGATGCCAAGGCAAGCGGCATTGCAGCCTTGCTCCGTTTCGTCCGGACGGCAGGCCTTGAGAGCAACCCCGTGCTCGCCGGCCGGTGACGGTTCGACGCCGCCGACGCAGGCGGCGGCCGGTGGGTGAGCGGAAGGCCGGAGCGAGATGCTCCGGCCTTCTATATTGTGGGATCCCGGAATGCACACCAACGGACGGAGGTTTCCGACGATGACGAAGACCGCAGTCGTACTCGTGGCACTTGCCGTCGCGATCGCAAGCTCGCCCGTGAGGGCACAGTCGAGCACCGCGAACTGGGCACCGGTGGAGGAGGCGCTCGGGCGGAAGGGCGCCATGCAGCCCGGGGACGTCATCAAGTTCAGCTTCCCGCGAAGCGATCTTGCGGTGACCGTCGGCGGGGTCACTTTGAAGCCGGCGCTCGCACTCGGCGGATGGCTCGCGTTCAAGGAGACGGCGAAGGGCCAAGCCATGGCGATGGGCGACCTCGTGCTCACGGACGACGAGGTCGGCGCGGTCATGCGCGCGCTTCAGTCCGGGGGCGTCGAACAGACCGCCCTGCACAATCACCTGCTGAACGAGTCGCCGCACGTGATGTACATGCATGTCTCGGCGCATGGCGATGCAACGAAGGTCGCGCGAACGCTTCACGACGCGCTCGCCCTCACCCGGACTCCGCTCGGACCGGCCGCTGCGCCGAGCGCTCCTTCGGCCGCCGATCTCGACACGGCAGGCATCGCGAATGCACTCGGCGTGCGCGGCAAGCTGAACGGCGTTGTCTACCAGGTGAGCGTTCCACGGAAGGAGAAGATCACGGAGATGGGAAACGAGGTGCCTCCGTCGATGGGCGTGTCGACGGCGATCAACTTCCAGCCCACCGGCGGAGGAAAGGCGGCGATCACCGGCGACTTCGTGCTGCGTGGATCGGAGGTCAATCCGGTCCTTCGGGCGCTGCGCGACCACGGCATCGACGTCACCGCACTGCACAGTCACATGATCGACGAGGAGCCGCGGCTCTACTTCATGCATTTCTGGGCCAATGATGACGCGGTGACGCTGGCGAAGGGGCTGCGCGCGGCACTCGACAAGACGCACTAGAGGAACGACACGTGGCCAACTCGTTCGATATCCACGCGGCGGCGCGCCGCGCGATGATCACCAACGGATTTCAGCCCGACGTCCCGCCCGAGGTTCTCGCGGAAGTCTCGAAGGCGGCGGATCCGTCGACGCTGCCGCTCGGGAACGTGCGCGACCTGCGCGCGCTGCCATGGTCGTCGATCGACAACGACTCGTCGATGGACCTCGACCAGCTCGAAGTCGCGGTGCGGCTCCCGAACGGCGACGTGCGCGTCAGCGTCGCGATCGCGGATGTGGACGCGACGGTCTCCATGGGCTCGGCCACCGACCGATTCGCCGCCGCGAATTCCTGCTCCGTCTACACCGGCATCGTCACGTATCCGATGCTTCCGGACCGGCTCTCCACGCAGCTCACGTCGCTCAATCAGGACGTGGACCGCCCGTCGATCATCATCGAATTCGTCGTCGCGACCGACGGAACGGTGAGGTCGCATGACGTCTATCTCTCGCGCGTCGAGAACAGGGCGAAGCTCGCCTACGGCAGCGTGGGCGCGTGGCTCGACGGACGCGGTCAGCTCCCCGCGGCGGCGACGTCGACGGTGCAGGAGCAGCTGCGATTGCAGGACGCTGCCGCGCAATCGCTTCGTGCCAACCGCGGCCGGCGCGGCGCGCTGAGCCTCGAGACCATCGAGGCGCAGACGGTGCTGCGCGCCGACAAGACGGTCAGCGTCGAGCTCGTGGAAAAGACGCGTGCGAGCCATCTCATCGAAGACTTCATGATCGCCGCGAACGTCGCGATGGCCGAGTTCCTCGACGAGCACAAGTCGCCGACGATCCGTCGCGTGGTGCGCACGCCGGAGCGATGGGATCGCATCGTCGCACTCGCCGCCGCCCTCGGCGAGAAACTTCCGGCCGTTCCCGATTCGGCGGCGCTCGAAGCGTTCCTCACGAAGCGGCAGAGCGCGGATCCCGATCACTACCCGGATCTGTCGCTCTCGGTGGTGAAGCTGATCGGACCGGGAGTGTACGAACTGCACGAACCCGGCACGCCCGACACGGGACACTTCGGCCTCGCGACGCACGACTACACGCATGCGACGGCGCCGAACCGCCGCTTCGCCGATCTCGTCACGCAACGGCTGTTGAAGGCGGTGCTCGCCGGCAAGCCGTGTCCGTACTCGACGGACGACCTCACGAAGATCGCCGCGCACTGCACCGAGCGCGAAGACGCCGCGCGAAAAGTGGAGCGGCAGGTGCGCAAAGAAGCCGCCGCCGAGTCGTTCGCCTCGCGCGTGGGCGAGAGCTTCGACGCGATCGTGACCGGCGTGTCGCCGAAGGGAACCTACGTCCGTGTTGTGACGCCGCCGGTGGAAGGGCGGGTAATGCGCGGTGAGCAGGGCCTCGACGTCGGGGACAGGACGCGTGTGAAACTTCTCTCGACGGACCCGTCGCGCGGTTTCATTGATTTCGGTGCGGAACCGAAGCAGGGTTGAACCACCTGGAGTCGACGATCGCCTTGAACTGATCGTACGTCACGCCGTGAAACATGCGCTTGCCCACTGGGGAAACGGCTCATGCGGACGCGGACGTCAGCGAACTCCCGAATGGCGCCCGCCTCTGATACTCACTAGTCTCCAATAGGTTCGTAGGTCCCGCAATGCGCCACCGAAACAGGAGTGCCGCCATGAGATCGATCTCCGTAACCGTGAACGGAGTCCCCCACCAGCTCGCCGTGGAAGAGGATCGACGCCTGCTCTGGGTGCTGCGCGACGACCTCGGCCTCACCGGAACGAAATTCGGCTGCGGCGTGTCGGCCTGCGGTTCCTGCACCGTGATCGTCGACGGCAAGGCGGTGCACTCCTGCGTGACGACCATGAAAGCGGTCGACGGGAAGCACGTCACGACGATCGAGGGGCTCGCGAACGGCGATCATCTCTCGCCGGTGCAGCAGGGGTTCGTCGACCACCTCGGATTCCAGTGCGGCTATTGCACGCCCGGCATGATCATGGGCGGAACCGCGCTGCTCGCGAACAATCCGAAACCCACGCGAGAGGAAATCGTGAAGGGGATGGAAGGGCATCTTTGCCGGTGCGGCGCGCACGCAGGGATCATCGACGCGATCGCGGCCGCGTCGCACGCACCGTCCACGGGAGGTGCCAAGTGAAGAAGGTCAATGAGGAAATGATCGTCCCCGAGGGCTGGGGATTCGTCGACACGGTCGACCGCCGCGACTTCCTGAAGCTCACCAGCTCGGGACTGCTCGTCATATTCGCCCTCACGCCCCCTGAGGGAATGCTCCGCCCGGTCTGGAATCCCGCGGGAATCCAGCGGCCGAGCCCCGATTTCAACGCATTCGTTCACATCGGGGCCAACGGGCGCGTGACCGTGCTCGTGGGAAAGGTCGAGCTGGGGCAGGGCGTCATGACTTCGCTTCCGCAGCTCGCCGCGGAGGAACTGCACGTTTCGCTCGCGTCGGTCGATGTCGTGCTCGGCGACACCGACCTGTGCCCGTTCGACATGGGGACGTTCGGGTCGCTGAGCGTCCGCACGCTGGGGCCGGTGCTGCGTGCCGCGGCGGCGGAAGCACGCGCGGTACTCGTGCAGATGGCGGCCGAGAAACTCGGCGCCAACGCGGCCGATCTCGAGGTGAAGGACGGCGTGATCACGTCGCAGACCGACCGCAGCAAGCACGTCACGTATGGTGAGCTCACCGCGGGCAAGCGGATCGAACGCCGCATCGAAGGCAAGGCCGCGCTCGAAGCCGTCGCGAACTTCAAGATCGTCGGCACGTCGCCGCCGCGGCGCGATGCGATCGACAAGGTCACGGGGCGCGCGAAGTATGCCGGCGACATCGTGCCGCCTGGCGCGCTGCATGCGCGCATCGTCCGGGCGCCGGCGCACGGCGTGCAGCTCACGGCCGTCGACACGAAGGCCGCCGAGGCGGTGCCGGGCGTGCGCGTGATTCGGGACGGCGAGATCATAGCCGTGCTGCACGAACATCGCGACGAAGCGGACAGGGCCCTCCGGCTGGTCAAGACGACATTCGGTCCGGCGCCCTCGACGCTCGACGAACGGACGATCTTCGCGCATCTCGAGCAGAGCGCCCCCGAGGGGCGCGCGGTGGCGGAAGGCGGGAACGTCGCGGACGGAGAGAAGTCGGCGGTGCAGGTGGTCGAGCAGAAGTACCTCAAGGGATACGTCGCGCACGCGCCGATGGAGACGCACTCGGCCGTCGCGGCTGTTGGAAGTGATGGAAAGGTCACCGTGTGGGCGAGTACGCAGACGCCGTTCCCGCTGCAGACGCAGGTGGCGCGCGCGCTGAAGCTCCCGACCGAAAAGGTGCGGATCATCACGCCCTACGTCGGCGGCGGATTCGGTGGGAAGAGCGCGTCGCAGCAGGCGATCGAGGCGGCGCGGCTCGCCGTCGCGGCCGGCAAACCGGTGCGAGTGGTATGGGATCGCACCGAGGAGTTCTTCTTCGACACGTTCGACCCGGCGGCGGTCATAAAGATTCGCGCGGGAGTGGATTCCGCGAAGAAGATCGTTTCGTGGAACTACGAGGTGATCGGCGCCGGCGAGCGCGGCTCACAGCAGTTCTATGATGTCGCGAACCACAGGACCGTGGTGCGCGGCGGCTGGAACGCGAATCAGAATGGCATG
>Ga0208587_1000380_pt1 | contig 24521 bp, 17 predicted proteins | sample NGESurdeep092012_7_FD_184472 | JGI IMG/M metagenome (GOLD analysis project Ga0208587, IMG submission 184472) | Arctic peat soil microbial communities from Barrow, Alaska - NGEE Surface sample 210 deep-092012 (SPAdes) | ecosystem: Environmental > Terrestrial > Soil > Wetlands > Peat ...
TTAGTTCTAAAGTGCAGAACATATCGGCGGCCGCCTCGCCTTAATTCCAAATGGTGTACGGGAGGTTGATATGCTCTTAGCAGCTAGAGCGAGGTAATTATCGGCTTTCTCGGCCGATTGTGCAACCCTCGGGCCGCCAGATATGCCCTAATAGAAAAAGGCGCCACCACGGCGCCTTTATTTCCGGCCGGAGAGCTATTGCTTGGTCGCGGCGGTTTGTTTGGCCAGCTTGACGCGGGTCGTCTCCAATTCCTTAGTCAGCTTCGCGACCTGGTCCTGGTCCACTTCGGCGGGAATGGTCTTCTTCCATTCTTCCAGAGAGCGCTCATAATTGCTTGCAGCCAGCTTCAGGCGGCCCGTCTTCTGGTAAAGCTCGCCCAGGTGCTGGTGCACGGTGGGATCGGTGTTAATGCGTTCCGAGGCCCGACGCAGGTTCTCTTCCGCCAGGTCGTATTTGCCGAGCTTGTAATAGGCCCAGCCCAGCGAATCAAGATAGGCGCCGTTTTGCGGATCGAGCGCCACCGCGCGGCGGATATACCCGAGTCCTTCTTCCACCCGCGTGTCGCGATCGGCCAGCATGTATCCCAGGTAATTCAGCGCCATCGCATTCTTGGGATCGTCGGCCAGCACCTTGTGAAATGCCTCTTCCGCCAAGTCGTATTTCTTCTGCCGCTCATAGATGGAGCCTTGCACGAAGATCGCGTACACCTTGTCTTCGGGCCTGGAGGAGAGATCGAGAGCTTTGCCGATGTTCTCTTCCGCGGCCGGCCAATCCTTCACCCGGCTGTACATCTGGGCCAGCGCAATGTAAACCTCGCGATCGTCAGCATTGCCCTTGAGCAGGGTCTTCACGTGCTCGATCGCCACATCGGAATTGCCCATGTCGGCCTGTTGCGAAGCCGAAACCATCTGCAAGCCGCGGTCATTGGGAAACTTCTTCGCAGCCTCTGCCGCGGCCTCGGTTGCCATCTGCCACTGTTTATTGTCGCGGTAGGTTTCAACGATTTGCTGATAGCCGCGAATGGCGTTTTCGTCGCCGAGGTCAAGCATCTTGCGGAAGGTGTCCACGGCCTGCTGGTGCTTATTGGCTTCGCGGTAGACCGTGCCCAGCCGCTCCAGAAAAACCGCCCGGTTGTTCTTGTCCGGCAGGCTGTATTCGGCATCGGTGTGTTCGGTCTTTTGCAGCAGTTGATTCAGAATCTGGATGGCGTCTTCGTACTTTCCCTGGGCCTCGTCGATGACTGCGATGTTGTACTGCACTTCCAGGGAGTCGGGCACGACGGAGGTGGCTTTCTTCAACGCTTCCAGTGCCTGATCGAATTTTCCGTTGCGGCGATTGATCTCGGCAATGCGCATGTAGGTCTGCGCATCCGAGGGGTCGGCATCGGCGATGACTTTGTACTGTTCCAACGCGGCGTCGGTCTGGCCATCGTTCATCAGGTTCTGGGCCAGGCCGCGTACGGAATCCAGATTATCGTGGTCCAGTTCAGTCGAGCGGCGATAGGCTTCAATCGCCTTCTTGTAATCCTTCTGCTGTTCGTAGGTGAACCCGAGGGCGGAATACAGCTTGGCGGTGCGCGCACTCTCCGGTATTGCGCTCAACACCTGGAGAGCGCGGCCCGAGTCGCCTTCTTCGTTGTAAAGATAAGCCAGCGTGGTGACCGCCTCTTCCGAATCAGGCTGTATTTTCACCGCCGTCTTGAATTCGTCTTCCGCTTTCAGAAGCTCGTTGTTCAGCCGGTACAAGCGGCCCAACAGTAAATGGTCTTCCACGCTCTTGGGATCGAGCTTCACAATCTGCTCATATTGCTCGATCGCCAGCTTCAGAACTTCTTGCGACTGGGTACCGGCCTGCATGTCGCCCAGGGAACGCAGATAGATGCGGCCCAGCAGGCGGCGCGCCTCCAGGTTGTTGCCGTCGCGCTTCAGGATGTCCTGGGCTTCGAGGACCGCATCGCGAATGCGTCCAGTCTTGGCGTACAGTTCGGCGAGTCCGGCGTTCAGGTAATCGGAAGTGGGATCGTTGTCGATCGCCAACCGATACTCTTCAATCGCCTTGTTGGCATAGTCGGCGCGCCCGTACATGGAAACCAGTTCCTCGTACATGTGCGCCAACGTGAAGTGGTAATACGCCGCAGCCTTGTCCGGCTGCTTCGGAGGAGCCGATTGGGCAGGTGTCGCGGAGCTTGGTTGCTCCTGGTTGGCAGCCTGTGGTTGTTCAGGTTGCGCGGGCGCAGCGGAACTTGGTTGTGCCTGACCTGCAGCCGGCGAGCCCTGCTGGGGAGCCGATGGGGTCAATATGATGTCGGTATTTTGGGCGATGCCGCTCACCGAGCCGGCGAGCAGAAGTGCCGCGAGAGAAACACGAATACGATTCAGGGTCATTAATAACCAGCCACTCAACTCAATAGCGATTGGATGCCGCTCCTCACGCTGAAGTCTTCTACTATTTTAGCTGCTAATAGCCAATAACGGCGAAAAGCGGGAAGGACTTCTTCATAATAGTTTTGCCCCAACTCCTACAATTCGCTATACCGGTCACGCAAGTTCCATTGCTTTGAAGGGTGCCAGCTTCAGAGGCCGCTGAAATTTCGGGTAGAGCGGGAGTCGGCCTGCGTCCATGGTTCTTATTTTGTCATCACGAGCGGGCTTCAGAGGCTGCGGAAAAAGTCTCAAACGCAGATCCCTCGCCGGCTGAAGCCGGCTCGGGATGGCAAAAAATGGGCACGCTGGCGATGGAACTGATTCAGCGCTTCCGGCATCGATAGGCTGGACGGAAGGTACAGGATTGCTGTACGCTTGGTCTAGGAGAAAATGCCGTGCCTGTAGAGACCACATACACGAGTTTGCGGCAACGGCTGGCGTCGGTGCTGGAGCAGGTCGCCAACGATCACGAAGTTGTCATTGTGCGCCGCCGCCACGCCAAAGATGTCGCTTTGGTTCCAGCCGAGGAGCTGACTAGCCTATTGGAGACGGCACACCTGCTGCGGTCCCCCAAGAATGCCCAGCGCCTGCTGGCGGCGTTGCAGCGCGCCACTCGCGGGAAAGGCAAGCCGGAATCGGTGGACAGGCTGCGGCGGGAGATGGGGCTTGGCTCGGCCCGTTGAGCGTCAGGCGGTATTCCAGTCGGAATTTCGCGAGGACTTGAGATATTGGGTGAAAACCGACCGGAAAGCAGCGCTTCGAACTCTGGAACTCGTGGAAGCGGTGATGAATGCCCCGTTCACAGGTATTGGCAAGCCGGAACCATTGAAGTTCGTACTGGCAGATTGCTGGTCGAGGCGCATCACCCAGGAACATCGGCTCGTCTACCGAGTCAGCGAGGGCCGCATCGATTTTCTGCAAGCGCGGTACCATTACTGAAAGCCTTCGTAGATCCCACTAGAAAATGTAAACGGCACGGTTTTTCGACGGTGCCGCAAAGTTTGGCCGACTGAAGAGGCTGTTGAAAAAGTCCGACAGCAGATGCCTCACGGGCCTAAAGAGGGTGCGTGGGAAACTGTGCCGTCCCCTAAGGGACTCGGAACTATTCCCCACTTTACCCAGCCCCGCCTGCGGCTGCGTGCTGGGCTAAACTATGCCGCGCCTACGGCGCTGGATTTTCAGCCGACGAATTCCGCTGGCAAATACCAGGGTTGGTTCTCACCCGCTCTTAATCGAAGCCTGCACTACTCGAACGGTCGCTTTCTTTAACAGCTTCTTAAGCCGCCTGTCACTTCACCGCTGCTGTTTGCGGCTCCCCAACCCGCTTCGCCACCTTAAACGTTAGCTTGTGCTCCTTCTTGTCCACGTCCACGACGATGTGGTCGCCGTGCAGCACCTCGCCATCGAGGATCTTCATGGCCAGCGGGTCCTGCACCAGCCGCTGGATGGCCCGCTTCAACGGGCGCGCGCCGTAGTTCGGATCGTAGCCTTCGGTGAAGATCAGTTCCTTCGCCTTTGCGGTCAGCTCCAGGCTGATCTTGCGGTCGGCCAGCAGCCTGCGCAGGTCCTCCAGCCGCAGGTCCACGATCTTGGTCAACTGCTCTTTGCCCAGCGGATTGAAGATGACAATGTCGTCCACGCGGTTGAGGAACTCGGGCTTGAAGTGCTCACGCAGCGCCTCCATGACCCTCTGGTGCGCTTCGGCGATCTGCTCCTTGGAACGCTCTCCGAGGTCCTGCAGGTAACTGGAACCAATGTTCGACGTCATGATGATGATGGTGTTCTTGAAATCGACAATGCGACCCTTGCCATCGGTGAGGCGGCCGTCGTCCATGATTTGCAGGAAGACGTTGAACACATCTGGATGCGCCTTTTCGATTTCGTCGAACAGCACCACTGCGTACGGCCGGCGGCGCACCGTTTCCGTCAACTGCCCGCCTTCGTCATAGCCGACGTAGCCCGGGGGCGCGCCGATCAGACGCGACACGGAATGCTTCTCCATGTACTCCGACATGTCAATGCGCACCATGGCGTGCTCGTCGTCGAAGAGAAATTCCGCCAGCGCCCGCGCCAACTCGGTCTTACCGACGCCGGTGGGGCCGAGGAAAATAAACGAGCCAATCGGACGGCGGGGATCGCTGAGCCCAGCGCGCGAACGCCGGATGGCGTTGGCCACGCTCTGAATGGCTTCGTCCTGTCCGACCACGCGCTGGCGCAGACGCTCTTCCATGGTGACCAGCTTCTTCACTTCGCCTTCCAGCATCTTCGACACCGGAATGCCGGTCCACTTGCTGACGATCTTGGCGACGTCCTCCTCGTCCACCTCTTCTTTCAGCATGCGCGACTGCTTGCCGTCCATCGCGGCGCCGAGTTTTTTCACCTCAGCATCGAGCTGCGGCAGCTCGCCATACTTGATTTGCGCGGCGCGATTGTAGTCGCCTTTGCGCGTGGCTTCCTGCTCCTCCAGCTTCAGCTTCTCGATGCGCTCTTTCGCCGCGCGCACCTTGGCGATGGCTTCCTTCTCCTGCTTCCAGCGCGCCTTCAGAGCGTTGGCTTCTTCTTTGATGTGCGCCAGCTCTTTCTCGAGAGCCGCCAGCCGTTCGCGGGAGTTCGCATCGTCTTCGCGCTTCAGTGCCTGTCGCTCGATTTCAAGCTGTGTCGCCCGGCGCTCCAACTGATCGATCTCGGTCGGCATGGAGTCAATTTGGATGCGCAGCGACGCCGCGGCCTCGTCAATCAGGTCGATGGCTTTGTCGGGAAGAAAACGATCGGAGATGTAGCGATGCGACAGCGTCGCCGCCGCCACAATGGCCGAGTCCTTGATGCGGACGCCGTGATGAACTTCGTATTTTTCCCGTAGACCGCGCAGAATTGCGATCGTGTCCTCCACGTTGGGCTCGCCAACATAAACAATCTGGAAGCGGCGCTCCAGCGCGGCATCTTTCTCGATGTACTTGCGGTATTCGTTCAGCGTGGTCGCGCCAATAGCGCGCAATTCGCCGCGCGCCAGGGCGGGTTTCAGCATGTTGGAAGCGTCAATCGCGCCTTCGGCCGCTCCGGCTCCCACCAGCGTGTGCAACTCATCAATGAACAGGATGATTTGTCCATTGGACTGCTCGATCTCTTTCAGCACCGCCTTCAGACGGTCTTCGAACTCGCCACGATACTTCGCGCCGGCTAGCATCGCGCCCAGATCAAGTGACACCACGCGCTTGTTCTTCAACTGCTCAGGAACATCGCCGGATACGATGCGCTGCGCCAGACCTTCAACGATGGCGGTCTTGCCGACGCCGGGCTCGCCAATCAGCACCGGGTTGTTCTTCGTCCGGCGCGAAAGCACTTGCACCACGCGCCGGACTTCCTCGTCGCGCCCGATCACGGGATCGAGTTTGCCCTGGCGGGCGAGCTCGTTGAGGTCCTTGGCGTAACGCTCCAGCGCCTGGTACTTCGCCTCGGGATTCTGGTCGGTCACCTTTTGATTGCCGCGCACCGAGGTCAGCCCGCGCAAGATGTTGTCGTAAGTCGCGCCCGCGCCAGCAAGCATCTGCTGGGCTGCATCGCGTTTCATTTTCGTGAGGGCCAGCAGCATGTGCTCGGTAGAGACGTACTCGTCCTTGAAGTTGGCTACCTCTTTAAAAGCGTTCTCCAGCATCTGCGATGCGGCATCGGAGAGATGCGCTTGCGTGGCGCCGCTGCCGGAAACCTTCGGCAGCTTCTCGATCTCGCGCATGGCCTCGCCCTGCACCGTGAGTACGTGAAGTCCTACGCGCTCCAATAGAGGTGCGACGATGCCTTCGCGATCTTCCAGCAGCGCGGCCAGAATATGTACCGGCTGTAGCTCAGGGTTGCCGTGCTCGCTGGCGAGATCGTTCGCCCGCTGCATGGCTTCCTGCGCTTTCACGGTTAATTTGTCCCAACGAATTGCCATGACAAAACTCCAAAAGTTGCCAGTAGCCAGTTGCCAGTAGTCAGCTAAACCCTAGGCTACTCGCTTGCCCTTCAGAAAATCTCTGAGCTTAAAAATTATTGGCGATTACTTCCAACAGGCTTAACTGAGAACTAACGACTGCCAACTGACCACTGGAGATCGGCAACTGGCCACTGGCAACTGACCACTGACCACTGCTCTTCCGCCCCTCCGGGTGAGTACTTTCGGCAAACAAAAGGGAAGCGATATTCCCGCCTCCCTTGAACTCCCCAGCTCGTCTCCCTCCAGGAATCCCACCGGAAGGGCGAAACTTGGATCAGGCAACCTGCCCTTTCGCCTGGGTCTGGGTCTGGGTCTGGCTCTCGGGCTTCTTGCCCTCGATGCTCTTCTGGCTGCCTACATTGACCTTGATCTGCTTCGGCTTGGCTTCGGCGCGCTTAACCAGCCGGATGTTCAACACGCCGTTGTTGTAGTCGGCGTGAATATCGTCGGTGTTCACCGTGTTCGGCAGCGTGAACGAGCGGCTGAAGCTGCCATAGCGGCGCTCCACGCGACGGAAGTTTTCTTCCTTCTCTTCCTTCTCGAACTTGCGCTCGCCACTCACGGTCAAAACGTTGTTTTCCACCCGGATGTCCAGGTCTTTCTCGTCGATGCCGGGCACTTCCAGCTTCAACTGGATACTGTGCTCGTCCTCGTAGATGTCAACCAGGGGAGCGAAGGCGCCAGCGGTCAGCGACTCTTCGCGCCCGCCGCCGTACTGCTCTTCAAACAGACGGTTCATGCGTTGCTGCAAAGCATTCAATTCACGGAACGGATCCCAACGGGTCAAGACAGTCATGGTTCCAAATCCTCCAATGAAATGTCGGTCTATATGACCTTCGTTAAGTTTGGATGCATAACTTAGTATTGAGGAAGCATCAAATATGAGTCTTTCATTGTCAATAGTGGCTAAGGCAATACTGCGGATGGTTTTAACTCGATGCAAATGATAGATATTATTATATTTGTCGGCAAGACTCTGTAGAGGAAGGCGACAGATTTGCGACGCAATGAGTGCTTAAATGGGCGACGTTCGGGCAGCGAGGGCCTTCAGAGATTGTGTCGCGGCATTCATCGCTTTGCCACTCGCGGCCTTCCATCGAGCCGCCACTGTGGAAGGAAGTGCTTAGAGACAAGCCCCGCAAGGGCGAAATTGATGTTAGCCCAGGGCGTAAGCCCTGGGTAAGGGCGGGGGAAAAAGTAACGAGTCCGTTTAGCCCCCGAATTCTTCGATCCCCGGCGCTAAAGCGCACGATCAAAAGTCAAGCTGCTCCCGGAACGCTGAAGCGCTCCTTCCCCCGCATGAATGCGGGGGCTCCCACCCGGTCTACACCAACTGTCAAACTGGCCCAGCTCCGAGGCCATTGCGAAGTGCGACCCTACGCCGCATTGTTACGCCAGCACCTGGCAAATGACGCACTTCAGGTACGCCGTTTCCGGCACGTTCAACAGGATGGGATGGTCGAGCGACTGGCCCCGGTTTTCCAGAATGCGCACTCGGCGGCCCGCATCGGCAGCGGCAGAACCGAGCATTGCCAGGAATTCCTCCTCGCCGACGTGGAACGAACATGAGCAGGTGACCAGAATGCCGTCTGACCGAAGCATCTTCAGGGCGCGAAGATTCAGCTCCTTATAGCCGCGTAGCGCCGTCGGCACGGCGCGTTTGGTCTTGGCGAACGCCGGTGGATCGAGAACGATGGTGTCGTACTGCCGGCCCGCGGTAGCGTAGTCCTTGAGCAGGTCGAAAGCGTTGGCCTCGATCCATTCGATCTCGCCGCAGCGATGAGCGGCGCGATTGAGCTGCTCGTTCTGCTCGCCGACTTCCAGCGCCGGACGCGACGAGTCCACGGCGGCGACGGTTGCGCATGTCCGCGCGAGGTGCAGCGCAAACCCTCCCTGATAGGTGAAACAGTCGAGCGCGTCTCCGTGAGCGTACCGTGCAGCGGCGGCGTAGTTCTCGCGCTGGTCGAGGAAGGCACCTGTCTTCTGCCCGCCCAGTCCGTCGAAGTAGAAGCGGACTCCGTTCATGGCGAAGAGGGTGCTGGATCGCTCGCCGAGCACCAGTTGCGACTCGCGCGGCGGCAACTGCTCCAGTTCGCGAATGTGGGCATCGACGCGCTCGATGACGCTGGCCTCGGGAAAGTGCTCGGCGATGGCGTCAAGGACCGTCTGCCGCAGGTCCTGGCGATCGATAGCCTGGGTCAGCGCCTGCATGGAAAGTACATCGTTGTACTTGTCGAGGATGAGCCCGGGGAGCAGGTCGGCCTCGCTAAACATCACGCGATAGGAATCGGTGTCGAGCATGACTTGCCGGCGAAAGCGAACCGCAGCGGTGATGCGTTCCCGCAGGAGGGAGGGGAGTTGCGTTTCGCTAATTTCGTCGCCGGTCAGGAGGCGGATTGCAATCTGCGATGCACTGCTGTAGAGCGCCGAACCCAGGCGGCGCCCACGCTCATCGCGGACGTGGACCAGCGAGCCCGCCGGGGCCTCGGCAGGCGGCACCAGATCGGAGCGATAGACCCACAAGTGTCCGCCTCGCAGGCGCGCGGCCCCGCGATGGTTCACGGTTATGACTGGAATGGAATTGGCCAGAGCGTCCTCGCTAGGAAGTTAAACGCCTATCTTACGCGGGATAATAGAATGACAATTCCTTCATCGGATAATGCTTTCGATTGCGCGTCCACAACTCAGCACGATTCAGCACGGCCGCAGATGCAATCAGTGCGTCTCCCAGTTCGAGGCCGTGACTCTTCTGATATTGCCGCAGATAATCACCGGCCTGGCGGCCTGTTTCTGCGTCAATGGCAGCGCAGAGTAGCGTACGAAAGAGGTTGTTGAGCACGTCGTGTTCGCGCGGGCGTACGCCCGCCCAAAGTTCCGCGGCACTTACTGGCGAGTACAGGATAGGACTGTCGGATTGGCTTAAGTCCGTCCACCTCGACAGAATGTCCTCGTCCTTCCCGCGAGAAACCTCGACGAGAATGTCGGAATCTACCAGTACCGTCACAGTTTCCCTAGCCTCTCAAGCCGGCTGCCGCGGCGTAACCGGCGCACGTACTCGACCGCATTAGAGAACTCGGGGCGATCCTTCCTTATTCCCACGAAGGCCTGCATGGCCGCCCTGCGCTCGTCCAGATTGCCTAGATACCGCTCCCGAGCAGCTTGCCGCATTAGGTCGGAGACGGTTGTCCCCTCGCGGCGTGCGCGGGCGTGGAGGGCGTGCCACAAATCATCGTCTAGGTATAACTGAGTTCTTTTCATGATGTATAGTATACATCGTCGCCTATGTCTTCAGCGCAGATGCGGGCAACACCAAATCGGAGCGATACACCCACAAGTGTCCGCCTCGCAGCCGCGCGCCGCGCCGCGATGGTTCACGGTTATGACTGGAATGGAATTGGTCAGAGCGTCCTCGCTAGGAAGTTAAACGCCTATCTTACGCGGGATGGTGGGTAATGGTGGGGCCTTACGCTTGTCATCCTGAGCGACGAGCGCAGCGAGGAGTCGAAGGAACCCTATCGCTATCAGGAATCTCGGTGCGACCATAGGGATGCTTCGACTCGCATTCGCTAAACCCGGCGAACGCTCGCTCAGCATGACACCTCAATTTGCTCTGCTCCTAAACCAAATGGCGGTGAGTTTCACTTCGTCGTTCTGTACGGCTTCAGTAGTTCAATCACTTCAGAATCGTCACTGTTTCCCGAGCCGCTCAATCCGGCTGCCGCGCCGCAAGCCGCGCACGTATTCGACAGGATCGCGAAATTCAGAGCGTCCCTTTCTGATTCCGACAAACTCCTGCATGGCCGCGGTCTGGCGATACCGCCGAACGCGAATTTTGCTCTCACGCTTGCGGGTGCGGGCAATGTCATAGGCGGACTGCATTCGCATGAGCGTGTCCATCCTGGGGCCAAACGCTTTTTCAATTCGGAGGGCCATTTCTCCGGACAAATCGGCCTTGCCGTTAAGCAGGCTCGACAGCGCGGGCCGGGAAACGCCCAGGATTTTGGCGGCGCCGGTAACGGACAGGTCAAGCGGCTCGATAATTTCAGTCCGGATAAATTCGCCCGGATGTGGCGGGTTCGTCACAGGGTCACCTACTGCGCTGCGGCGTCGTCTGCCTCGACCGACTCTTCTTTGGCGTGCCCAGCTTTGCCGTTCTTCGCCGCCTCTTCTTCCGGTTTGGGTGGCGGGGGGACGTAGTACAGAATCCGATTGCAGTAGAAGCAGGTGACGATCTGCTCGTTGCTCATGACTTCCTGGAACACCTGCGGACGCAGCCGGACCCGGCAAGCCGAGCAACTTTCATCTTCGTGAACAGGCGCCGTGGCGGAGCCGCGCAGCTTGAGGACGCGGTCGTAATGGTTGAGGCTCTCCTCGGCGACTCCGGAACGCAGCTCCTTCCGCGTTGCGCTCAGCTCGGCGAGCTGCTCTTCGTCTTCAGCCGTCTGCGCCCGCGCATGGTCTTTCTCTTTTTCATTCGCGGCCGTATCGGCCTTCAGCGCAGCCTCAGCTTGCTTCATCGCCTCTTTGCGCGCGTCGGTAGCCACCATGATTTCCAGGATATTGTCTTCCAGCTTTTGGATCTCGGCCTCGGCAAACTGGATCTCGTGGTTCAGCGCCCGGTACTCGTCGTTGGTTTTGACCTTCAGCGACTGATCGCGATACCTGCTGATCTTCTCCTGCTGGTCTTTGATGTCGGACTCGTGCTTGCGGCGGGCGACCTCGTCGGCCTTCATCGCGGCTTGGGCGGCGTCGAGTTGGGCTTTGGAACCGGCGAGCTTGGCCTCGATCTCCGCCACCTGTTTGGGCAGGGCCGCAACCTCGGCCTTGAGCGCGGCAATTCGGGCGTCGACCACTTGCAAGTCGATCAGCTTTTGCAGATCGGAATTCATCTGGACCCCACGGGAACCTGCTGGGATTCTAGCACGCAGAAACCAAGCCCTTGGCAGAGACTTCCACGCCGACGAGGTCACGCCGCATAAATCCGCCCTCCTGATATAAACTTTCCGGCTACAGATTTTCCCGGTCGGAGCTAACGTGAAAACACGGTTCGCTGCATTGGTCTGCTGTGTGCTGTCCACTTCATTCTTGCTTGCGCAATCTGCCCCATCCCCGTCATCGCGAGAGTCTCAAGCGAAAAAAGAGCTGACGATTGAAGACATCTTCAAGCCCGGCGGCATACTCGGCCGCGGCCCGGAGGACCTGAAATGGAGTCCCGATGGCTCCAAGGTTTCCTTCGTACAACGCGACGACAGCGGCGAACACGGAGCGCTGTATTACGTGGACGTGACCACGGGCAAGCCAGCGGTGCTGGTGGCGAGCGAAAAGCTGACCTCTCTGGCTCCGCCCACCAGCGCCATCAAGGACGAACGCAAGAAGGAAGCGGCGCGGCGTTATTCCATTGCCGCTTATCACTGGTCGCCGGATTCCAAGAAGCTCCTGTTCGACTCCATGGGCCAACTTTGGCTTTACACCCTGGAGAGCGGCACTGCCGTGCAGATCACGACCAGCGCCGATGGTGCGGTCGATCCGCAGTTCTCGCCGGATGGAAGCCACATCTCGTATGTACGCAAGCACAACCTCTATGTGCAGGAAGTGGACGGCGGTCGTGAACGAGTTCTGACGAAAGATGGCAACGACAACCTGCTGAACGGCGAGGTCGACTGGGTTTACTTGGAAGAGTTGTACACGCGCAGCAATTACTTCTGGTCTCCGGACGGCAAGCAGATCGCGTTTCTGCAGATGAACGAGAAGGCGGTGCCCACGTATCCCATCACCGACTGGATGCCCACCCATGCAAACGTGGACCAGGAGAAGTATCCCCAACCCGGCGATCCGAACCCCAATGTGCGTTTGGCGGTGGTGGGCCCCGATGGAGGCAAGATCAAGTGGATCACCGCGGGAACCGGCAATAGCGGCGACCTCCCGCTGTCGGACAATCCCAATGTTCTGGTTCCCCGCTTCGGGTGGGTGCGCCCCGGCGTGTTGTGGGCGATGGCCCTCAACCGGTTGCAAAACCGGCTGGACCTGTATTTTGTCGATGTCAAGAACGGCAAGTGGACGCTGATGATGACCGAGACTACCGATGCCTGGATCGACATGCATCCCGAGGTGGATTTCCATATCTTGAAGTCCGGCGATCGGTATTTGTGGACGAGCTGGCGCGACGGACACAACCATATTTACCTGTACCAGTTCGACCAGCAGCAGCCGCTGGGCAGCGCAGCAAAAATGGTGGCGCAACTCACGCATGGCGACTGGGAAGTCGAGAGCATTGACGGCGTCGACGAAAAGCAGGGGTTGGTGTATTTCTCGGCTAACCAGGGCGATTGGCGGCAGACGAACCTGTACGCGGTGGGACTGGATGGGCAGAACCTTCGTCGTATCTCGAAGGAAAACGGATCGCACACCGCCGACTTCGATCCCAGAAATTCCAAATATTATGTGGACCGTTACTCGGCGCTGGCCACGCCGCCGACCGTTTCGCTGTGTACCGTCGACGGTGTCTGTAATGCATTCTGGAAGGCACGCAGCGTCGAGGACTACAACCTGCTAACGCCGAAGTTCGTGGACTTCAAGGCCGCCGACGGCACAACCACGTTGCAGGGTGTGGTCCTGCTGCCGGAAAGCGGGCCGATGATGGCGAACGGCAAAGCGCCGCTCATCGTCAATCCCTATGGCGGCCCGGCAGCGCAGACGGTGCGCGATGCCTGGGGCGCCATTGACCTGTTCGACCAGGTCCTGGCGCGCCAGGGATTCGCGATTCTTAAGGTTGACAACCGCGGCATGGGCGGACGAGGCAAGGCGTTCGCTATGGTCATCAAGCATAATCTCGGCGAGACCGAGTTCAACGACCAGATGGCCGCGCTGAAGCAGGCGCTGCAACAGTTTCCGCAACTGGACGGAAACCGGCTTGGATTCTGGGGCTGGAGCTATGGCGGATACTTCGCGCTGTATACGCTCGAGCACACGGACCTGTTCAAGGGTGGAGTTGCGGTGGCGCCGGTGAGCGATTGGCGCAATTACGATTCGATCTATACCGAGCGCTATATGGGCCTGCCGAAGGACAACGAAGAGGGATACAGGAAAAGTTCGCCGGCGAACTTCGCGGCGAATTTGCACGGCAACCTGCTGGAGGTGCACGGTACCAGCGACGACAACGTGCACATGCAAAACACCATTCAGATGGTCAACGCGTTTATCAACTCAGGCAAGCAGTTCGAGCTAATGATGTATCCGGGCAAGACCCACGGCATCGCCGGGTACGCGGCGCGTACTCACCTGTTCCATATGATCGAGAACCATTTCGAGGCGATACTGGCGCCAGGGAAGTGAGGATTCACCACGGAGGCAGGGAGGACACGGAAATTTTTCTACCACAGAGACACAGAGGCACAGAGAAATATGTTTCAATTTCATTATGCAAAGCGCAGTCATTCCTGGTGCGCATTTCTACTCTCAGAAAGCAAGGGCAATTCTCTTTTCTCTGTCTTTGTCTCTGTGTCTCTGTGCCTCTGTGGTTAAAGAAGTTTCCGTTTCTCCGTGTTGAATCGCCTTCCGCTTGCTCTCACCCGGTTGTTTCTGTTTGAATTCGGAGGCACTGATTCCAGCACTCCCGGGAGCGTTACCCTGGCGAACCAAGCCTTCGCGTGCAAGTCTATCGACAAGCTGATCTCCGATTCGGAGGAGCCGGAACATCGGCTTAAGAAGACGCTGGGGCCGTGGTCATTGACAGGCCTCGGCATTGGCGCCGTGATCGGCTCGGGCATCTTCACGGTCGTGGGCACAGCCATTGCCGGACAGAAGTTCAACACCTCGTCGATTCTGAACGCGCCCCTGGCCGACTACCTGGTGCATCACGCGGCGACGCTGGGCCGTCCGGGCGCTGGCCCGGCGCTGGCGATTTCTCTGGTGCTGGTAGCCATCGTCTGCGCCTTTACGGGGCTCTGCTATGCGGAGCTGGCGTCCATGATCCCGATCGCCGGTAGCGCTTACACCTATACCTACGCCACCATGGGCGAGTTGATCGCGTGGATCATCGGCTGGGACCTCATCCTAGAGTACGCGGTCAGCAACATGGCGGTGAGCGTTGGGTTCGCCGCGCACATGGTCGCCACGTTCAGTTGGTTCGGCTGGCATCCCGCCTTGCGATGGATCACCCCCGCATACTTGCCCGGAGGTCTCACCGACCTGCAAGGCAATGTGCTTTACGCCCCGGGCTGGCATTTTGGCTTCAACATTCCAGCATTCCTGATCGTGTTGTTGCTGACGGTGGTGCTGGTGCGCGGCATCCGCGAATCCGCCGAGACCAACAACGTCATGGTGATCCTGAAGATCGCCGCCATTCTCGCCTTCGTGTTCGTGGGAATGCGATTCATTCATCCTGCCAACTACCACCCGTTCGCGCCCGAGGGCTGGCCGGGCGTGCTGACCGGCGGCTCAATCATCTTCTTTACCTATATCGGATTCGACTCAGTCTCGACCGCGGCCGAGGAGGCGCGCAATCCCCAGCGCGACCTGCCGATCGGAATTATTGCCACGCTGATCGTTTGCACCGTGCTCTACATTGCAGTCGCCGTGGTGCTGACCGGCATCGTTCCCTGGCAGACTTTGATTGACGATGCTGCGCCCGTGGTCAACAGCATGAGCAAGTTGGCCGGAACGACGAAGTCCGCTCTGCTGCGCTGGACGGAACTGGCTGTTCTGTTCGGCGCGATGATGGGCATGATCTCGTCGCTGCTGGTGTTCCAGTTGGGACAAGCGCGGGTGTGGTTCTCGATGTCGCGCGATGGCTTGCTGCCCAAATTGTTCAGCCGCGTGCATCCGCGATTTCGCACCCCGGCCACCGCAACTTGGATCGCCGGATTCCTGGTGGGCATTCCCGGCGGAATTCTGGACATTGGTACGCTCTCCGATTTGTCGAATATCGGTACGCTGTTCGCCTTCGTCCTGGTGTCGATCGGAGTCATCATTCTGCGGCATAAGCAGCCGGAGCGGCACCGCGGATTCCGGGCTCCTGGCGGGCTGACGGCTCCCATCCTCAGCGTAGTATTTTGCGTGCTGCTGATGTCTGGCCTGCCGATCTTGACCTGGCTGCGTTTTTTCGTGTGGCTGATTATCGGGCTGACCGTATACATGCTGTACAGCCGGCACCGCAGCGAGTTCAGCCCACGCAACGCCGAGCCCATGCTCAACGCGCCGAACAAGCAGTAGTATGTCGGGTAGGGCGGGGGGCATTCAGCGCCGTTCAGGTCGCACTGATGTTTAGGGGCTTCAGAGCGGGGTGTGAGAGCTGTGCCGTCCCTGAAGGGACTTGCTAATGTTTCCCACTTTACCCAGGGCTTACGCCCTGGGCTAGAATCAATTCCGCCCCTGCGGGGCTTGATTTTGCGCAATCCTTCCACCATGCCAACTCAGAACGAAACTCGGTATTCGCCAGTGGAGTTTGCTAGCTGAAAATCCAGCGCCGTAGGCGCGGCATAGTTTAGCCCAGCACGGAGCCGCAGGCGGAGTGCTGGGTAAGGGGGAAATAGACCCGAGTCCCTTTAGGGACGGCACAGGTGTCACGCACCCTCTTCAGCCCCGAGCACCTTAGAACAGAACTGTCCCAACTCGCATACCCCATGACGAAATCGCCCCGTCTTCCCGATTCCTCCAACGACGTCATCTTAGAATTGCCCAAGGCCGAACTGCACCTGCACCTGGAAGGCACGGTCGATCCGCCAACGCTGGCGGAGTTAAGCCGCCGCCATCCCACACCGCTTCCGAGCATCAATAATCGCTATAAGAACTTCGAGGACAGCGGACGCGTCTTCAGCGAAGAAGAAGCGCGCGCGTTGTACGAATACAAAAACTTTACCGGCTTCCTAGTGGCGTTCAAGGCGGTCACCGAACGGCTGCGCACCGCCGAGGACTACGAGCTTGTCACCTATCGCATGATGCAGAAGCTGCACGCGCAAAATGTTGTTCATGCCGAGGTGTACATCTCGGCGGGCGTGGTGCAGTGGCGCGGGCAGGAATTTGCCCCTCTGTTTGAAGGTGCGGAGCGGGGGCGGCAGCGCGGCGAGCGCGACTTTGGCATGTCGCTGTACTGGATCTTCGACGCGGTCCGGCATTTCGGTGTGGAGGAAGCGGGTCGCGTGGTTGAGGAGGCAATTCGCTTCAAGGAGCGAAACGTTGCGGGCATCGGAATTGGCGGAGACGAACGCCGCGCAGGACCGGAGCAGTTCCGCGAGGTCTATGAGCACGCAGCGCAACACGGATTGCGGTTGACCGTACACGCCGGGGAAACGGTGGGAGCGGAGTCGATCTGGGGTGCCCTGCGGGAACTGAAAGCAGATCGCATCGGGCATGGACTGCACGCTAGCGACGATCCCGAACTGGTGCGTTATCTCGCCGAAAAGCAAATTCCGGTGGAAGTGTGCATCACCAGCAATGTCATGACCGGCTGCTGCACCGCGGTGGAGCAACACCCGGTGCGGAAATTGTTCGATGCCGGAGTGCGGGTCACGCTGAATACGGACGATCCCGACATGTTCCACACCAACCTATTGCGTGAATATCAAATTGCGCAGGAAGTTTTCCGCTTCAGCGAAGATGAGCTTTGCGAGCTGGCCAAGAATTCGTTCCGCGCGTCGTTTTTGCCGGAAGAGAAGAAGCGAGAGTACCTGGCGAAGTTCTGAACCCCTTGTTCGCGGGGTTGCTAGAAGCCATCTCATAACGGGCCAATTGCGGCACGGCTGAACAGGCTGCGGAAAAAGTCGGTTTCGGCAGGTGTTTTGAAGGGGCGCACCTTTAGGTGCGCCGTTAAGCTTTTTATTTTTGTCATCACGAGCGGGCTTCAGCCCGCGAGGGATCTGCTTTTCCGACTTTTTCCGCAGCCTCTGAAGCCGTGCCCTGATACAAACCGATTTATGAGATAGCTTCTAGTTAATCCCCGCGCACCGCGCGGAACGCCGCCAAACGCTCGCGAACGCTCATCACGTGGTGTGGCAGATCGAGTTGCGAACCTTCCTCGATAATCGGAATCAGTTTGTCGAACTCGGGGCCGGAGTGCGAGCCGGTCAATGCGATCCGCACAGGATGAAAGAGCTCTTTGCCCTTGGCGCCGGTCTTCGCCTTCACCTCATTCATGATGGCCTTGAAGCGCTCGGGCGTCATCGGCGAAGGATCGGCCTCGACCTCGTGTGCAAACGCAGCCAGCACCTCGTTGGACTTGGGCCATGCCAGCACTTCCGCATTCTCTACCGAACTCACCAGCTCGGCGGCGTGAGGGTGAAAGATCAGCGCCGCTCGCTCCGGCAACTGCTCCAGCCGGTCTATCGAAGGGAGAAACAATTCAACCATCTTCAAGTACCACAAGAAGACCATGCCCGTCGCCTCACCTTGGTTCGGCAACCATCCGACGTCTTCAAAGTGCTTCCATCCGTCAATAATGATTCTTTGCAATTTCGGATGAGAAGTGGTGATTTCAGCTAACGTGTCGAGCCTCGCTAAGTGTCCTGCTTGTATTTCCTGCTCAAGTTTCCGCTCAGCGTCTGGAAGAAACTTGGCGGGCTCCTTCATGTAATGCCGGTTCAGCCAATACAGCTTCTCCATGTCGAAGACGGCGGGCGACGGGGTGACGCGTTGCAGCGAAAATTCCTTGATTAGCTCTTCGGGCGAAAAGATTTCGCGGGTGCCGCCGGTGGGCGCCCAACCTAGCAGCGCGAGGTAGTTCACCAGCGCTTCGGGCAGCACACCCATCTCGTGGAAATTGGCGATGGAGGTTGCCCCGTGCCGCTTAGACAACCGTTCGCGATCGCTGCCCAGAATCGTGGACAGGTGCGCGAACTCCGGCACCGGCCATCCCAGCGCCTCATAGAGCGCCACCTGCTTGGGCGTGTTGGACAGGTGATCGTCGCCGCGAATGACGTGAGTGATGTCCATCAGCGCGTCATCCACGACCACAACATAGTTGTAAACCGGCATCCCCGTGGAACGCACAATGATGAAATCATTGACTACTTCGCTGGAGAACTCGACCGGGCCGCGCACAATGTCGTGAAAGCGGATGGGATGCTCGGGAATGCGCAGCCGGATTACTGCGGGCTCACCCATTGCCCGTCGGCGCAGGGATTCGGCTGGGTCGAGGGCGCGGCATTTTCCCGAGTACAGAGGCGGCTCATGCTTATCTTGGGCATCGCTTCGCTGCTTCAACCAATCCCAATGCGAGCAGAAGCACAGGTAAGCCTTGCCCTCGCTCAGCAACCGTTCGGCATGTTCGCTATAGATCTTCCGGCGATCGCTCTGACGATAGGGCGCGAACGGACCTTGGGGCTCCTTGTCGGGGCCCTCGTCCCAATCGATGCCCAGCCACTTGAGATCGTCGATAAGCTGTGTTTCAAAGCGCTCTTCGCTACGCTCGACATCGGTGTCCTCAATGCGTAACACCATGACACCGCCAGCTTGACGGGCAAAGAGCCAGTTGAAGAGTGCAGTGCGGGCGTTGCCGACGTGCAGTTGTCCCGTAGGAGAAGGAGCGAAGCGAACGCGGACCTTGGAAGCGGTGTTCACGCTTTGATGTTAGCAAGAGTGGAGGAAGAAAACCGTTTGACCACGGATTTGCAAGGATGAACACGGATCTTCAAGAGAAGCAGCCTTCCTCATTTCTCGTGGTGATCCTCGGCCTATGACGGCCGCGATTACGTCGGCGGGGGCGGCGGCACATCGTCGTCGGCAACTGGCTGCCCGCTACGGCGGCGCATCTCCTCGAAGATTTCCTTCATGACCCCATCGTGGTAAGCGCCGTTGTGCATACGCTCGAACATCTCCTGGAGCGCCACGTTGAGCACGTGGTAATGGTGCAGTTCGCGATAACGCGGGTCGCTGGTCACTTCCTTCCACAGACCGTGCAGCAGGTCCACATCCTCCTGGCGCATGCGTGGGGTATGCGGACCCAGCAGGTATTCGTGCTTGGTACCGCTGGGCTCGACCACGACCAGCCGCAGCCGGGGACGCGGTTCCGGTAACCGCTCCCAGGCGTCGCCTGTGAGTTTGCCCTGCTCGTCCGCGGTGAGCTTGTTCGATAAGCCACACAAGATCACCGAGGAATTCAGTCGCTGCGCCGTGGCGACAATACTTTCGAAAACATCGTTGGTGGGCACCACCACCAGCGAAACGTGTTTGCCTTCCTTCTCGGCAGCATTGACCACCGAGGTGAACAGTTCCCGCTCATACTTCTTGAAGACCTCCGAGGTGTCCACCTCTTCACTGCCGCTGAAAGAATACTCGCGGTGATAGACGCGCGAGGTCATCACCACCACGTCGGTCTTGGTGGTGTCGGTCTTCGCCAGCACTTGCCTCAAGTAGTACAGGTTGCGGGGATCGCGGACGGCGACCAGAATGTTGCCCGGCCGCACCTCCATGGCGTCCGCGCTTAACTCCCGTTCTGTAGCCACGTTGAACTGCTCGAGTTCGGATTCGCCAGCGGCGTGCTCGCGAGCGGTCTTGCGCTCCGAGATGGTGAAGACGACGAAAAACACAACGCTGAACGTGACACCGGCGATGGTCGCCAGTTGCTTGGTCAGCAGGTTTACGATGGCAGTAGAAAACAGGACCACCGAAATCAAGACCACGCCGATGGGTATCTCAACCCCGCGGATGTGGATATTGCCGGGCACTTTCCACTGCCGGTTCTCCGGGCTCTTGTAGCGCAGCACCATTACCGCCAGCGACATGAAGGAGAAGCTCCAGATCACGCCAAAGGCATAAAGAGAAGCCAGTAGGTACACATTGCCGCGGCTGGCGATGATGGTGAGGACCTGCAAACCGACGATCAAATTGATAACGCGGAAACTGGTGCCATAACGTTTCTGAGGTTTTTTGAACCAGGTAGTAAGGACGCCATCCTCAACCAGGCGATTGAGCACGCCATTGGCGCCCACGATCGCGGTATTGACCGCGCCTGACAGCATGAGGGCGCCCACGATCACCACGAATGCCTGGAAGAAAAGCCGCAAGGTGTAGGGACCGACTACATTCATGGCCAGGCCGCTGATCAGGTTGGCGAAGTATTCGTGCCGCACCCCATCCGGGATGATCATCACCGCGAAGAACGATACCAGTGAGGTGAACAACAGGCTGTAAATGAAGATGACCAGCCCGGTCTTCTCCAGGTTCTTGAGCTTGGGATGCTCGATCTCGCGATTGATCTGCGCCAGCGATTCCTCGCCGCTCATGGCCAGCACAGAATGGCCGAACCCAACCAGCAGCATGATGATGGAAACCCGCTCGGCCCATGTCCCCAGCAGCCAGCCCAACGATTCCTTGTTATGGTGCATTTCCGCGGGCGACGGCAAAGGCGGCAGTTGAGCGCCGTGCTTGGCCAGCGTGATGAGGCACCAGACAATCAGGATCACCACCATCACCGTGGTGATCTTCATGATCTGCATGGCGCGTTCGCTGGATTCGTGAATGCCCAGGATGTTCTGCCACCAGAAATAGAGGGTCACTAGCACGGCAAAGCCGGCCGCGAACGAGTTCTCTGGAACGTGGATGTTGTATCCCAGATGATGGAAGGTGTCGGTCAGTAGCCCAGCGGCGTATTGTCCGGCGGCCACGGAACTGATGGGACCGGTCAGGATGTAATCGAACAACAGCGCCGAAACCGAAAGTTTGGCCAGGGTCCCGCCCATAGCCTGCTTCACCACGCGGTAAACGCCACCGCGGACGAACATGGAGCTGGACTCGATGTAGAGGGCGCGCACGGCGTAGCTGAAAAGCATGACGGCGAGCACGAACCAAGGAGCGCTCTTGCCGATGACCTTCTCGGCATCGCCGCCAACGTAGTACGCCGATGATCCAAGGTCGGAGAGAACAATAGCTGCGGCCCGCCAAAACGATATGAAAGTCAGCATCACCGAAGTGGCGACGAAGACTTTGATGGCAGGCCGCTGCAGATTCTCGGCTGGTGTGGACATAGTTGTTGGCGCGGCCCCAGTCTTGACAGCGCTCCGGTCGCGGGAGCCTCAACCGGAGTACATCAGTGTACTGCCTTTAGCGCTTATCGGTCAGTGCTTGATAAATTCCGGCGAGCATTTTCAATTGGATGCTTCGCCGAGGCATCCGGACGGGCGGCCCACCCATAGGGACGAAAAGTTCACCACCCTTCGGCTTCGCTCAGGGCAGGCTGAGGCACGGAGACCGCGGAGAAAACTCTATGGGAACCAAAACTCCGTGCCCTCTGTGTCGGAGCCTTCCTGGGCGAAGTCGAATGGTGGTGAATGATTTCCGACCGAGCGGAGCGCCCGCAAAGCATTTCGGACCCGCTTCTTTTGCGGGTCGGGCGGGCGCGGAGTCGAAGGAACCCTATTGCTGCGGAATCACAGGTAGCCGGCTGGCAAAGCAACAAATTTGGGATTGCTTGCGGCCAAAGGGTCCCTCGACTCCTCGCTGCACTCGTCGCTTGGGATGACCGACTAACAATTTTCCTTGCGACACCTAAACTCTCGCGGCCCACGGCCCCTCGCTCGTTATAATCACGTCCATGAACCTGGAACAGAAGCTGACCGAACTGAAGCGCCGTGACTCGCTCGCCGAAGCCGGCGGAGGCGAAGAGCGCCGGGCGCGCGAACACAAGCAGGGCAAGATGTCGGCGCGCGAGCGCATCGAGTTCCTGCTCGACGAGGGCACGTTCGAGGAAACCGACAAACTGGTCACCCACCGCTGCACCGACTTCGGCATGGACGAGCAGAAGTATTTCGGCGACGGCTTCCTCACGGGTTACGGCCGCATCGAGGGCCGACTGGTTTTCGTCTTCGCGCAGGACTTCACCGTCTTTGGCGGCTCGCTATCGGAGACCAACGCGGCCAAGATCGTCAAGATCATGGACATGGCCATGCGAGTGGGAGCGCCGGTCATCGGCCTGAACGATTCCGGTGGCGCGCGCATTCAGGAAGGCGTGATGTCGCTGGCGGGCTACGCCGACATCTTCCTGCGCAACGTGCTGGCTTCTGGAGTGGTGCCGCAGATCTCGGCGATCATGGGGCCGTGCGCCGGCGGCGCCGTCTATTCCCCGGCGATGACTGACTTCATCCTGATGGTGAAGAACACCTCGTACATGTTCATCACTGGGCCGGAGGTCATCAAGGCCGTGACCCACGAAGAAGTCACTAAGGATGAGCTCGGCGGTGCGATGACGCACAACGAGAAGTCGGGCGTGGCGCACTTCATGGCGCACGACGACGCCGAGTGTCTCAGCATGATTCGTGAGATGCTCAGCTTCATCCCCTCGAACAATCTCGAAGATCCGCCGCGCAAGCCTTGTACCGATCCCATCGACCGCGCCGACGAACACCTCGACACTATCGTTCCCACCGAATCGAACCAGCCCTACGACATCAAGGACGTCATCAACGCCGTGGTGGACGACAGCTACTTCTTCGAGGTGCAGGAGCATTACGCGAAGAATATCGTCATCGGCTTCGCCCGCCTGAACGGCAAGCCGGTGGGTATCGTCGCCAACCAGCCGGCGTTTCTGGCGGGTGTACTCGACATTAGCGCCAGCATCAAGGGCGCGCGCTTTGTGCGCTTCTGCGACTGCTTCAACATCCCGCTCATCACCTTCGAAGACGTGCCAGGATTTCTGCCGGGCACGCAGCAGGAGTATGGCGGCATCATCACGCACGGCGCGAAGTTGCTTTACGCGTTCTCCGAGGCGACCGTGCCGAAGATTACCGTAATCACCCGCAAGGCTTACGGCGGAGCCTATTGCGTGATGGCATCCAAGCACATCCGCACCGACGTGAACTACGCCTGGCCAACCGCGGAGATCGCGGTGATGGGACCCGAAGGCGCGGTGAACATTGTGTACCGTCGCGAGTTGGAGAAGTCGGAGAATCCCGAAGCCGATCGCCAGGCGAAGATCGAGGAGTTCCGCGAGCGCTTCGCGAATCCTTATATAGCGGCCGAGCGCGGCTACCTCGACGCGGTGATTCGCCCGCGCGATACGCGCCGCAAGCTGATCCAGGCGCTCGATATGCTGGAGAACAAGCGCGACAAGAACCCGCCCAAGAAGCACGGGAATATACCGTTGTGAGGGGCAGCAGTTAGCTGTCAGCCGTCAGCTTTCAGCTCCTACTAACGAAGTTGTCATCCTGAGCGAGGGCGCGTTCGCCGTGGCGAACGCGTCCGAGTCGAAGGACCCCTATAGCAGCACGAATCCACGGTTACCTATCCGTTGACCGCTAACCACTGCGGGTGCCCCATCCGAGCTGGTTTTGCTTGGATGGGGATTTTGATTTCATGCCGCGCGTCGCACGCCCTGCATCCCGACCGAAGACTTCAGTTGAGAACGCGCTTCGAGGTCGCACGGTGGAACGATTGCGCAAATGCTAGCCCGTCAGGGCGGAACAAGATTAGCCCAGGACGTAAGTCCTGGGTGGGCTGGTTATATGAATCCTGAGCCGGCTTCAGCCGGCGACACCATTGCGTGGGCGTGATTACCAGCGGGCTCATGGTCCGCTCCCATCCTGCCCGCAAAAGCAGCGGACAAGGATGGGGCGCCCGGCTCTATTGTCCCGAATACTCACGAGCACCGTTGCAGAATCAGCTTTTGCGATTTTCTAGGAGGATCGTCAACGGAGTTTTGCCGTCCACGACGAGAGCCAGAATACTCGAATGTCCTCCTTCGAGGATTTTGCTGGCAGCAATCCTATGTTCTCCGCGTTGTTGTATTTCACGCTCCAGTTCTGCATGGACTCTAGGCTCATGGGTTCCTGTGCGCCTTTGATGAGCCATTTCGTATTGCTTCGGAATAGGAGGTAGTTGCGTTGGGGATTAGGCGCAGAGCAGCTCTTAAACCCAACTTCCCCGTTCGCGTCAAGATTGCAAACGAGTACGTAGTCACCCGCAGTATTTCCAACTGTGACGTTCAGTGTTCTGTCACCCGTTTCGAGGCTCTTTAGTTGGACTACCTCCGGCTCTGGAGCGTTTGGGACTGGAGTGCCGTCAGCATCAGTGAGATGGGCTGTAGATGCAACGAGAAAATGTCCGTATTAACTGCAACGAGACTTTGTCACCCCTTGGCATTTAAGTAACGGCCGCTAAAACGGGGCGGCCGGAGAGGTTGTAGATGCGAGGCATCGGGGTT
>Ga0208587_1000387_pt1 | contig 24347 bp, 22 predicted proteins | sample NGESurdeep092012_7_FD_184472 | JGI IMG/M metagenome (GOLD analysis project Ga0208587, IMG submission 184472) | Arctic peat soil microbial communities from Barrow, Alaska - NGEE Surface sample 210 deep-092012 (SPAdes) | ecosystem: Environmental > Terrestrial > Soil > Wetlands > Peat ...
TCCGGCTTCGTCGCCCTGGGAGCCGCTTGGCCGGTGTTGCGCTGCTGCGATCTCTCGGCACCACCCTGCGGTCGCGTGTCCGCGGTGGCCGACTTCATCGTCAGCGCGATGCGATTGCGCTGCAGGTCGACGGCCATCACGCGCACTTTCACGCGCTGACCAACAGTGACGACGTGATTGGGATCGCTCACGTAGCGATCGGCGAGCTGTGAGACGTGCACGAGACCGTCCTGATGCACGCCGACGTCCACGAACGCACCGAAGGCGACGATGTTGGTCACGACACCGTCAAGCTCCATCCCTTCGCGCAGATCCTTCGGCTCCGTCACGTCGTCGCGGAAAGCCACGGCCTCGAACGCAGCGCGTGGATCGCGCCCCGGCTTTCTCAGCTCGACGAGAATGTCCTTGAGCGTGGGGAGGCCGACGTCGTCCGAGACGTAACGGCCGAGATCGAGCGACTCGACCTTCTTCTCATCCGCGATCAACTCCCCGATCGAGACACCGACATCCTTCGCCATGCGCTCGACGAGCGCGTAGCGCTCCGGGTGAACGGCGCTCGCGTCGAGCGGATGCGTGCCGCCGCGCACGCGCAGGAATCCCGCCGCCTGCTCGAACGCCTTTGCGCCGAGGCGGGGCACCTCGAGCAGCGCGCGACGCGACGCGAATCCGCCGCGCTCGTCGCGCGTCTTCACGATGTTCTCGGCGAGCACAGGTCCAATGCCGGAGACCGAAGCGAGCAGCGCGACGGACGCGGTGTTCACTTCGACGCCGACGCGGTTCACCGCACTGACGACGATATCGTCGAGGCGCTTCTTCAGGCGCCGCTGATCGACGTCGTGCTGATACTGGCCCACACCGATCGACTTGGGATCGATCTTCACCAGCTCGGCGAGGGGATCCTGCAACCGTCGCGCGATCGAGACCGCGCCGCGGAGCGAGACGTCGAGTCCGGGCAGCTCATCGCGCGCCAGCTCGCTCGCCGAATACACCGACGCGCCGGCCTCGCTGACGACGACGACCTGCGGCGGCTTCGCGATGCCGGCATCCTTCAGCGTCTGGCGAACGAGTGCTTCGGTCTCGCGCGAGGCGGTGCCATTGCCGATCGCGATGAGCTCCGCGCCGGATGACGTCGCGAGCCGAACGAGCGACGCCGAGAACCGGTCGGGCTGATGCAGCATCCACGCGTCGGTGTGCAGCACCGCTCCGGTGCGCGACACGGCCGCCACCTTCACGCCCGTTCTGAATCCCGGGTCGAGCCCGATGACGATGCGCTCGCCCGCCGGTGCAGCGAGGAGCAACTGCTCGAGGTTGCGGCCGAAAATCGCAATCGCCTCTTCGTCGGCGCGCGTCTTGAGCTCGAGCCGCAGCTCGACTTCGATGGAGAATGCGAGCAGCCGCTTGTACGCGTCTCGCGCAACGAGCTCGAGCTGCGCGAGCGCGCGACGTCCCGTGGTGACGCGAGCACTGAGCCCCGTGTGGATCTCGTCAACCGGAGCGGCGACCGACCACGCCAGCACACCTTCTTCTTCCCCGCGGCGGATGGCCAGCACGCGGTGCGACGGGATGCCGCCGAGTGGCTCGGTGAAGTCGTAGTAGTCCTGAAACTTCGAAACCTCGTTCTCTTTCCCGACGACCGCACGCGACGTGACGCTTCCCTTTCGACGCGTGAGATCGCGGACCCACCCGCGGAGGTCGGCGTCCTCGGCGATGCGCTCGCTCAGGATGTCCCGAGCGCCGGCAAGCGCGTCGGCGGCGGTCGGCACTTCGCGCTCGGCGCTGACGAACTCGGCGGCCCTGGCCGTTGCGGTCGCGTCGTCGATGCCGCCGTTCCAGATCAGATCGGCGAGCGGCTCCAGGCCGCGCTCACGCGCAATGATCGCGCGCGTGCGACGCTTCGGCTTGAAGGGGAGATAGAGATCTTCGAGCGCCTGCTTCGTCGTCACGGCATCGAGCCGTGACCCAAGCTCCGGCGTCATCTTCCCCTGCTCCTCGATCGACTTCCTGATTGCCTTGCGCCGCTCGGCGAGCTCGCGGAGATACTCGGAGCGCTCCTGAATGGCGCGGAGCTGCGTCTCGTCGAGTCCGCCGGTGGCTTCCTTCCGGTACCTGGCGACGAACGGGAGGGTATTTCCTTCAGCGAAGAGGGCGAGGGTGCTGGCCACTTGGCGAGGCTGGAGCGTGAGCTCCTGCGCGAGTGTGGCGGCGATCTGTACAAGCTGTGAATCCATCAGGACGGCCTTCACTGACGTTCGGCTGTCTGACTGAGTGCGGCGGCAACCGTGGCCGCGCTCCATCCGATCAACGCTGGGAACAGCAACGTAACGATGAGCAGCGCTGCCGCGGGAAGACTCATCGATCCCGCGACGGTCGTCGCTACTCGGCCGAACCGGCCACCGAACGTGTCGATCAACAGCAGGATCGCCCAGCCCTCGCTCGCGCCGAGCGCGACGCGCCACGGCCGGCCGCCTTCGCTCCGATACGCGAAGCCGACGATGAGCGCCACGATCGCGACGCCCCACCAGCCGACGAGCCACGTCAGCCCCGCCACTCCGAGCGCGACGAGCAGATGAAAGATCATGGGCGGAGCGGTAGCAGAGTGAGCTCCGACGAACGTTGTGCACTCTCGAGCGCGTTCGGCATTCGCGGCAGACGTACCGGCTCGAGCTCGCCCTTCATCCAGATGGGAATGCGATTGCGATATCGCGTGCTGATCGGATTGCCCGACTGGCCACCCGGATAGGTTGCCCACGCCTGCAGCTCCGGCCCGAGCTCGACGACCATCCGCCAGCTCGAGCCATGCGTCCCCGTTCCAGACGACGGGCTCAGCGTTCCCGGGCCGCCCTGCATTGGCAGTTTGAGCGCGGAGAGAGCCGGCAGCCGGAGCAGGTGATTCACGTTCGCGAATCGAATGTGATCCCAGCGCCACCCGTCGCCACTCGGATCGCCGTAGCGGGCGCGCACGGTCACGTACGCCGCGGCGAGACTCGCCGCAAGGATGTCGTCGCGCTGCTCCACCTGCGGTGTGCTCCTGTCATCCCACCACGCGCTCAGCGAATCCGCCATCAGCTCGGCAAGCACCGCGCTCGACGGCGTCGCGACCCGGCGTGTGCTGCCCGGCTCCGTCGCGAGCTCGTCCCACGTTCGGTTGACCAGCTCGCGCATCGCCTCTTCGAACAACACCGCGCGCCGGTTGTCCTTCGTGTAGCGACGATCCCACTGGACGAGTAGCTGACGCGCCTTCATCAGCGCGTCGAGATCGACGTACTTGCTGTTGCGCAGCAACGCATGCTGCGACGCAAGCAGAAACGACGGAACGAAGAGGTCGGCGCGGGCACTGCCCGGATCAGTCTGGAAGCTCCGCATCGCGGATGTGGTGACCGCGGAATCGGCGCGAAGCAGTGTGTTGATTCGCACGGCGCGCCACGGATCGTAGCTGCCGCCCCACCACCCCACCGCGACGCGCGGGTCGATGGGCTGCTGGTTCGCCGACGCGAGAAATCCCTGAGCCGGATCGAACGCGTGCGGATAGCGCGTCGAGGGCAGCTCGCCCTGCCAATCGTTCGCGCTCAGGCTTCCGTCGCGCACCACGTTGCCCTTTCCGTCGCCCGGCCGAATGGGAAACTTTCCCGTGGATTGAATGGCGATGTGCCCGCCGCGATCCGCGGCGAGCATGTTCTGCGCTGGCGCCTTGTACGAGAGCGCCATGATCTCCTCGAGTTCCTTCGCACTCGTCGCGTGCGCGATGCCGTAGAACGCGTTGAGCTCCCGGCCCGCCTCGAGCACGGTCCAGCGCATCGAGAGCCAGCGGCCACCAACGTGGCGCATGGGTCCGCGATGCGTGAAATACAGGGTGTCGGTGGCGATCGTATCGCCGCGTGTGCCGCGGTATCGCTCGACGCGCTGTTCGACCGGACGCCACGCGCCATCCACCTGATACCGCCTGGGATGCGCGTCGTCGTCCACGCGCTCGGCGTAGTAGTCGAGCACGTCGGCGCCGGTATTCGTGAACGTCCACGCCACGTCGCGGTTGAATCCGATCACCATGCCCGGCGCACCCGGAATTGTGACGCCGTACACGTCGAGCTTGCCGGGCACGACGACGTGCGCCTCGTACCAGATGGAGGGGAGCGAGAGGTCAAGATGCGGATCGCCGGCGAGCAGCGCGTGACCGGTCGCCGACCGCCGCGGCGACACCGCCCAGTTGTTGCTGGCCATCGAGCGCGGAGGATCTTCCGTGTTCGCGCGAGCGAGCTGATTCGATGGCAGAAAGGCGTTGGTGGCCGCGAGGAGCAGTGAGGCAGATGTATCCGGCGCGCCAGGTGGCGGCAGCGGATGAAAGTCGAATCGCGCCGCATGCTGTCCATTCGGTTGAATCGGTTCCTGAATCGGCACATCGTCGGGAAAGAGCGCTTCGGCCGCGCGAGCGCCGACACGCGACGCGGCGGCAGATCGGTCGTTCTCCACCGCGAGGTACGCGAGCGTGTACCCCATGCGGTTGAAGAGGTGATACGAATCGATCGCGCTCCACTCCACTGGATGCGTGCCCGTGAGGCGGAACTCGAGCGGGAGTTCGTTCGCCGGCATTTGTCTGATATACGCATTCACGCCATCAGCGTACGCCTTCACGTACTTCATGAACGCGGTTGTGTCTCCGGCGGCGGCGATCTTCCGCTCCGCCGAGCGGGGAAGGCCGAGCCCACGCGTCTCACGGTCCAGCGCGAGCGCACGCGCGCCGGCGATCTCGGTGAGCCGCCCCGTTGCCGCGAGCGTCTGTAGATAAAGCTGGAAGAGCCGGTCGCGTGCGACGACGTAGCCGAGCGCGCGATATGCGTCCTCCTCGTTCGTGGCGAAGATGTGCGGCACGGCGCGATCGTCGTACACGACGTTCACCGTCCCGCTCAGGTGCACGACGTTGGCTTGTGCAGTTCGCGGCAGCTCGGCCGAACGGGCGAGCGACCACACGCCGTGCGCCGGTTCGAGAAAGGGACCGAGCGCTGGAGCGGGGCCGATGCGGCGCGCGCCGACGAAGAGCGCTCCACCGAGAATGGCGAGAGCGCTGGCGAGGCGGAGAGAGCGGAGTAGCAGAGAGTTGCGGGAGAGGGGAGCCCGATTCTACGACAAGATTGGCGCGGGTGCCAGCACGTTACGGCCCCGTCTTCGGCGTCACCCAGATGTACGGGCCGGTTGGCTCCTTGCCCGGTACCAGATTGCGCGGCGTGCCCTTGAGGTTCGGGCCGAGCGATTTGATGTAGCGGTACATCGCCCGCAGATCGCGATCGCTCATCAGGGCGGTATTCCACCACGGCATGGGCGGCTTGCCATCGCCGCCATCGGAGGTCCTCAGCACCTTGACCCAGTGATCTTCGTTCTGGCGCTGCGTAATGGTGCGCAGGTTCTTCCCATACACCGTGCCCCACTCGCCCCGGAATCCCACGTTGAGTCCCGCGAACCGGTCCGCCGGCGCAACTTTCCCCTTCAATTCCGTCCAGCCTTGCGTATGGCAATCGTTGCAGCTTCCGACGATCGTGAGATACTCGCCAGCCTGCTCCATCGTCATCGCCTGCACGGCGGGATCGGAGCTCGGCGGCATGGCGCTGCTGCTAACGTCTGCAGTAGTGTTTGACGCGGTGCCGCTCGCCGGCACACCGCTGTGGCAGGCCGTCGCGCTCGCAATGAAGAGAGACAGGCTGGCAACCAGCAGAGATTGATCGTGTCGCATGACTCCAAGGGTGAAAATAGGCGAAGTGAATGATCCGTTCGGAACGACGTTATCTAGTACGCGGGAGCTGCTGTAACCGCTAGTATGACCGCATGACCTCTCTCTTGCGACCGTCCACGCTTCGTGAGCCGTTCGGCGACATCAAGGTGCGTTGTTCGGGGGGAACGCGGATCTTCGCGAATCTCGCTGAGCTTCGCAGATTTTGACCTTCGAGGTTGTGACCCTCCGCGCCGTTCGTGCATCATAAACCCGCTTATCGCATATCATTTCACTCATGCGCCCTGCCATTCTCTTCGACCTCGACGGCACGCTCGTCGATTCAATCGAGCTCATTCTCACCTCCGCTCGCCACGCCTTCGTCGGCTTTGTCGGCCAGGCACCCACCGACGACGAGTGGCGGGCCACCATCGGCCGTCCGCTCCAGATCGTGTTGCGTGAGTTCGCGCAGAACGATGACGCCGAAGCGGAGCGTCTCTTCGGCCGCTACCGCGAGTACCAGCTCGCCAATCACGACCGGCTCCTCCACGCGTACGACGGCGTCGTCGCCACGCTTCGCGCCCTCGCGGAGGCCGGTCACCCGATGGCTGTCGTCACGAGCAAGTCGGACTTGCTCGCGCGCCGGGCACTCGAGCTCGTGGGTGTGGACGACCTGTTTCCCGTGCTCGTGGGCTGCGACACCTGCGTCAATCACAAGCCCCATCCGGAACCGGTTGAGCGCGCCCTCGTTCTGCTGGGAGTTCCGCCCTCAGATTCCATCTTCGTCGGCGACTCGCCACACGACGTGGAGTCGGGGCGAGCGGCACACGTGCACACCGTCGGCGTGACTTGGGGCGCCTTCACGCGTGAGCAGATGGAGGCCTCTGGCGCCGATGTCGTGATCCACGATATCACCGAGCTTCCTGGCGTCGTGGGGCGCTTCACCAGAAGTCGCAATCCACTTCAAACCTTCTGAGCGGTTTGGGTATCCCATTCACTGTACGAAGGGAGACCCAAACGACCGATGACGTCAGTGGCCTTACCCGAACCAGTTCAGGCTGTACCGGCGTACTCCGCCGATCCAGACGTCGGCCTCGCGGCTGCGGGAGATCGTCGTGCCTTCGAACGGCTGTACCGTCTGCACGTCACGCGGGTCTTCTCCCTCTGCGCCCGGATGGTGAACGACCGGACGCGCGCCGAGGAGCTGACGCAGGACGTCTTCGTCAGAGCGTGGGAAAAGCTGTACCTGTTTCGCGGCGAGAGCGCATTCGGCACCTGGTTGCACCGGCTCACCGTGAACGTGGTGTTGAACGATCGAAAGACCGAAGGGCGACAGCGATCGCGATTCGAGGACGATGAAGAGGGCGACGCCATCGAGCACCTGCCCGGCCGGCCCCATGCGCCCGGCGACCGAATGGATCTCGAGATGGCGATCAGCAGGCTACCGAAGGGAGCACGACGCGTTTTCACGCTGCACGACGTCGAAGGATACACGCACGAAGAGATCGCCGAGATGCTCGGCGTCACTACCGGAGGCACCAAAGCGCAGTTGCACCGCGCGAGAATGTTGTTGAGAGAGGCATTGACACGATGACCACACCGATCATGAATCTGGATTGCGACGGCTTCGCCGACGCGCTCGCGGACTACCTCGAGGGAGACGCCTCCGACGGCGTTCGCTTAGGCGTGGAAGCGCACCTTAGCTCGTGCGCGGCCTGTCGGCAGCTCCTCGCCGATCTGAACTCCATGCGCGTCGAGGCGGCCGCGCTGCCGCAGCTCACTCCATCGCGCGATCTGTGGAGCGACATCGCCGAGCGTATCGATGCGCGCGTCATTCCGATGGAGGCGCCGCGGATGGCGCGCGGCGTTACGGCGCGCCGGACATGGCTGCGTCCTGCCGCCGCCGCGGCGGCGCTCGTCGTCCTCACCGCCGGCGTGACGCACTATCTCACGCGTGCTTCTCTGTCGGCGCCGGCCGCGGCCGCGGCATCCGAGCCGACGGCGACGATCGTCTCGACGTTGACCGAACTGCCGGCCACACCTCGCGCTGCCTCGCGCACGACGCCAGCCGTTACGCGGCTCGCGAGCGCGGAGCGGATAACCGATGCCGCCGACCCGGTGTTCGCCGGCGAGATCAGCAAGCTGCGCAAGATCGTACGCGAGCGTCGCTCGCAGCTCGACCCGCAGACGGTGGCCGTGCTCGAGCAGAGCATTGCCGTCATTGATTCAGCGATCGCGCAGAGCCGTGCCGCGCTCGTGAATGACCCGGCGAGCGGTTTCCTTGCCACGCAACTCAACCATTCGCTCGAGAAGAAAGTCGAGCTGCTGCGGACAGCGGCGCTGCTGCCGACGCGCCTCTAGAGGAAATATGGCCAGACTCCTGATTGTATTAATCGCCGCAATCACTCTCGCGGTTCCCGCGCCGGTGTGGGCGCAGACGAGCGCCGAAGCCGCGCGGGAACGCGCGCAGGAAGCTCGTCAGCGCGCCGGTGCGCTCGACACGGTCGTCACCTTCGACGCACGCGGCACGCTCAGGGTGAGCTGCCCCGGTGGCGATGTGATCGTCACCGGAGCCGACAGGAATGAGATTCGGGTGCGCGCTCGCACCGAGAACGGCGCGATTCGCTTCACGAGCAATGGCACGCGTGCCTCGCTCGAGCCGGCGTCGGGACGTGGTTGCAGCGATGGCCACTTTGAGGTGACCGTTCCCGTGGGGACGAAGGTCGCCGCGACGACCTGGAGCGGATCAGTGAGCGTGAAGGGCGTGCGCGGCGACGTCGAAGCCCATTCCCAGAGCGGCGACGTGCAGGTCCACGATGCAGGCGACCGTCTCGACATCGAGACTCTGTCGGGCGACGTCGTGATCAATGGAGTGAAGGGCGAGTCCACGATCAACACGGTGAGCGGCAGTGTGACGCTGAGCGCCGCGCGCGGCAACATCAGCATCGAATCGGTGAGTGGTGATCTCGACCTCCGCGACGTCGTCGCCAAACAGATCCGGATGCACACCACCAGTGGCGACGTGTCCTTCACCGGCGCGATTCTCGACGCGGGGCGGTACGAGTTCAACACGCACTCCGGCGAGATCGTGCTCGCGCTTCCGAACGACATCGGCGCGGAGCTGAGCGTCTCCACCTTCAGCGGCGGGATCGAGAGCGACTTCCCGATCACCCTCAAGGCCGGCGAGCATGGCATCGGCGCCGCGCAGGCCAAGCGGCTCAACTTCACGGTCGGTCGCGGCACGGCACGGATCATCGCCGAGACTTTCAGCGGCGACATCACCCTCAAGCGCCGCCGGTAGGCGCCCATCACCGAACAGGAGCCTGCAATGCGGCAGTCATATCGAATCATCCTCGGCGTGGCACTGGTGGCGCCCGCAGCGCTCTCGGCGCAGTCGCGCCAGACGGAGCGCGACGCCTTCACCCTGAGCGAGCGCGTTCCGCAAGGCCAGTGGATCCGCGTCCGCAACCTCAACGGCGAGATGCGCGTGCGCGCGTCGACCAGCGACAAGGTCGAGATCTCGGCGACCAAGACCTGGCGTCGCGGCGATCCGAAGGACGTGCGCATCGAGAGCAAGAAGTCGAGCGATGGCAGCATCCTGGTGTGCGCGATCTGGACCGACGACACCGTCTGCACCGAGAACGGCTACTCGTCGCACGGCGACAGAAACCGCCGCGGGAACAACGACAACCGCAACGACGTCGCGGTGGAGTTCGAGATCCGCGTGCCGAAGGGCGTGAAGGTCGGCGTCTGGTCGGTGAACGGCGGAGTGACGGTTGACGGCGTCACGAGCGAGGTTCACGCGTCAACGGTAAATGGCAGCGTCGATGCCGTGAGCACCGGTGGTCCGGTACAGGCGAGCACGGTGAACGGCAGTGTGCACGCCACGATGGGCCGTCTCGATGGCAACGAGGACCTCGACTTCAGTACGGTGAACGGATCCGTCATCGCGGAGTTCACTGGCGACATCGACGCCAACATCGAGCTTTCCACGGTCAACGGCCGCTTCCAGACGGACTGGCCCGTGACGATCACCGGCAGAATCGACCCGAGGCACCTGCGGGCGACGCTGGGCAAGGGCGGGCGGCGGATTCGGCTGTCAACTGTCAACGGCAATGTGGAGCTGAGGAAGAGATAGGCCGTTGGTTGGCCCGCTCGCTGCGCCGATGCGGGCCGAAGAGCGTCCTTGATGGCTCATTGCTCCCTCCAAGGGGTATATTCTCCGAACCTCATACAGGAGTTGTCCGTCATGGGCGTCGCCTACACAGGGACCCTAGTTCGTACAGGCGAGGAACGGGCGACGCTCGTGCGCCGCACGTACGGTCTCGTCTTCGCCAGCATCATCGTCACCGCCATCGGTGTCTCGTTTGGACAGACGCAGCCCGGCCTCATGCAGGCCGTCATCGAGCATCCGTGGATCACGATGATCGCGATGTTTGCGCCGCTGTGGATGGCATTGAAGGCCCGCGGCCAGCCGGTGAGAGGGCTCGTGCTCACCTTCGTGTTCACGTTCGTCGTCGGCATCATGATCTCGCCGGTGTTGTTCATGGCCGAGCGGGCGAACCCGGGCATCACAGGGCAGGCCGGCATCCTCACGCTTTCCACCTTCGGCGTGCTGTCGCTCTACGCCGCCGCGAGCAAGCGCGATTTCAGCGCCTGGGGCAGCTTCTTCATCGTCGGACTGTGGGTGCTGATCGCCACCTCGCTGCTGAACTTCTTTTTCCAGAGCACCATCACCTCGCTCTGGATCGCCGGCGCGACCGTGCTCGTGTTCAGCGGGCTGCTCGTGTTCGACACCTGGCGCCTGCTTCGCTCGGGGCAGTATGGCCCGGATGACTACGTGCCGGCCGCGGTGAACATCTATCTCGACCTGCTCAACATGTTCCTCGCGATCCTGAGCCTGCTCGGAGGTGGACGCCGACGCTGACTACGACTGTCAGACTGTCAGACTCTCATTTTTCGGCGAGCGTCTCGATCGTGCTGGCGAGCGACAGGTCGTTCTGCGTGATGCCGCCGGCGTCATGCGTCGAGAGGGTGCAGACGATCTTGGTGTACCGGATGTCGATGTCGGGATGGTGATCCACCGCGTCGGCCGCGCGCGCGATGCGCTGCACGAAGTCGATCCCGGCGGCGAAGGTGGCGAAGGTATAGCTCTTCGTCAGAACCTCGCCGCGGCGCGCCCAACCTGGCAGCGAGCCGAGGGCACGCTGAATCTCGAGGTCGGATAGTTTAGGAGGCATGTCCCTCGTCTCGGGGTGATGTTCGGCGTGGTGGATGATACCACATGGGCACGCGATCGTGCAGACTCTGGCCGTGAGCCTTAGCGATCCGCGCCGAGCACCACACCATCCTGCAGCCGCTCCAGCGTACGCAGTCCGCGCGCCTTGATCACCGAGTCGTTCGGTGCGAGCTCCTCCACCGTCACGTCGAACAGCAGCACGCGGCCACCGCGCACACGCACCGTGTCGGCGAATGCCGCCATGGTACGCGCGTCGCTCGCGCGCGGAAGCCCGCGGGCCGGACGATGCAGGTAGAAGTACACGGCCGCGGGCCAGTTGGAGTACAGCGGTGCCCCTGCTCCGTCGCTGCGCGCCCACGCGAGCAGCTCGCTCTCCCGCCACTGCTCGCCGGCGAAATCAGAGCCCCAACTGAGCGCATCGTGCGCGTCGGCACGGGTCGCCGTCGCGGCAGCGTACCACCACGCGATCAACGCGGCAGCCACCGCGACGCGAGCCACCTGTAGACGCGTGCCGCGCCACCAGAGCGTGAGGCCGGTGGCCGCCATCGTCATCAACAGCAGCAAGGCTGGCGCGAGAATGCGTTGGTCCAGAGGAATTCCTGGATCCGCCATGATCCGCGACACGCCGACGAGCCCCAAGTAGCAGACGAGCAGAAGCGACGCAGCGGTGAACAGCCGCCAAGTCATAAGCGGGCGCTCATCGCGGGCCGCACGCGCCGACGCCCAAGCACGCCATGCGCCAATGCCCACGAGCACGGCGAGCACGAATCCGGCCGCGAGTGCCAGGCCCGGACGATGAGGTATGGGGTCGTGGTCGGCCCCGGCGTCGGGAATGAGCCAGGCGGCGAGCGTTCTACCACCCTGTTCGAGCGTTGGCCCGAGATCACCGTAGAGCGCGAATTTTCTGATCTCGCTCGCGCCGGCCACGGCTCGCGTCCGCAGCACCCACACGCCTTGTAGCACCAGTGCGGGGACAAGCGCGATCGCCGCTCGGCGCACGCGCTCGACCCATCGGCCGGGCTGCATGAGCGCCCAGAGCGCCACCGCGCCCACGAGCGACGCACCGGCGTAGCGCGTCATCACGCCGACCGCGGCCGGGATCGCGGCGCGCAGCGGCCGGTCGGGTGCCAACACCATCGCCGCGAGTGCGAGGACCATGCAGGCGAGGTAGAGTGGCTCGCTCAACACGGAGACGTGCACCTCGTGCATCGACGTCATGGCGCACAGCGCCACGACGAGCAGGATGCCCGCGCTCGGCGAGGCCACCGCGCTCACGAGCAGCACGAGTGTGGAGGCGGTGACGAACGCCGCGGTAGCCTGCACGAGCCGCGCGCCCTGAGCCGGCGTCATGCCGAGGCGCAGCGGGAGAGCGAGCACGGTGGGGTACGCAGGCGGGAAGTGCGCGAGCGGCTCGGTGCTGTCCGCACTCGTCCACTTCGCGGTCGGAATGCGGTACTCGCCGTGCGCGGCGACGGACTCCGCCGCGCCCATGTAGGAGAGGGCATCCGGGTCGAGGCCTGGGCCGGGCGGGTCGGTGATGACCAGCACGAGTGCGAAGGCGGCGGCGCCGAATAGCGCGGCTGGAAGTAGTTGTTTGACAACGTTTTGCCAGTTTCGTGGCGTCAAACGGTCACCGGTGGAGACGAGGGTCGCACAGGGGTTCTGGCAGTATCTGCCATCGCGGCAGCGGTTGCGGTTTCGGTATTCGTTCGGTAACTACATCCCCCGCCCCCTGTGGCGGCGCATCTGCCACAGGGACCTCTCAAGATAGGGTTCTCGCACACCTCTCGTCGCTCACCTCTCACCGCTGTTCTGTTGTCTCTCTCCCTCGCCGAGCTCGTTCGGCTCCTCCCGCCACCCGCACCGGCCACGCCTGCGCTCCCCACCGGGATCGCATCGCTCGACGCCGCGCTGCTCGGCGGAGGGCTGCCGCGCGGCAGGCTTACGGAGCTCGTCGGCAGCACGGGCAGTGGGAAGACGACGCTCGCCCGCGCGATCGTCGAGGCCACGGTGTCCTCGCATGGCTGGGTGGCCTACATCGACGCCGCGCGCACGCTCGACGCACGCGACTGGGTGCATCTGGGCGACGCCGAAGGGATGTGGATGATCCGTCCGCACGACACCACGCGGGCCGCCTGGTGCGCCGACGTCCTGCTGCGCAGTGGCGCCTTCGCGCTCGTCGTGCTCGACGGCGCGCCGTTGCTCACGCGCGCGGTGGCCGTGCGTCTCACACGGCTCGCGCGAGAATCGAACGCGACGTTCGTCGTGATGGGCGATCGAACGGGAGGCGCCACGCAGCTCGGCGGCGCGGTGCGACTCATCGTTGAACGATCCCGACGAAAAAGGACAGGAAGACAGGAAGACAGCACGACACACACGATTGGCGTGCGGGTCGAGAAGGGAGGAACGCTCAAGACGGTGGAGGTGAGTTGTGCAATCGTTGTGGCGCGTCGCCTGTGTACGCATCCCGAGGTTCCCGATCGGCGCGGTGTGGCGCGCGGTCCGGCGGGGGGACTCCGGCACGGCCGCAAGGGACGCGCAGCTTCTCCTCCCCCTCACTCCCCCAACGCTCCCATCGTCATCGAACCCTCGCGCGAGTTCCGAACCGCCGTCGAGCACGCCCGAGCATTGGGATGATCTCCCCATCGTGTTGACCGATGGGGCGCAGAAGCGCCTGCGCGCCGTCTCCGCGGCAGCGGGCCGAGCGGGCGTGCGCGCCGGCATGCGTCCCACCGAAGGGCGCGCGCTGTGCGCCGATCTGCACGAGTTCGCGTGGGACGACGTCGCCATTGGGGCAGCAATCGTTGAGATGTCAGCAGCGTTGGTGGGGGCCAGCCCGCAGGTGACGCCCGTTGCCGGTGCGCCAGGTCTCTGGTGGGTGGGCGCATCGGGGTTCGATGGAATCGGCGGCGAGCGGGAGCTTGGGCGTACGCTGCTCCGCGTCGCACGACGCTGGCATCCACGCCCGCGTGTCGCGATCGCCGGCTCCTGCGTCGCCGCGCGGGCGGCGACATGGGCGGGGGCGAGCTTCGAGCAGCGGGCCGATGATCGCGCGCTCGTGCACGTCATCCCGCCGGAGCGCGACGCGGCCTATCTCGCGCCGGCGCCGCTCGCCCTCGTGCCGATGGACGAGGAGTTCCGCGCCGCGCTGCATGCGCTTGGGCTTCGCACCGTTGGCGCGCTCGCCGCGCTAAGCGCTGAAGACGTCGAGCGCCGATGGGGCGAGATCGGATTGCGTGCCTGGCGTCTCGCGAACGCCGACGACTCGCGTCGTCCCGTGCTCGCGCGGGTGGAGACACAGCCCGCCGTGGAAGTCGAGCTCACGATCCCCACGGCGACGATGGAACCGATTCTTTTCCTCGTGCGTGCCGCGCTCGAACGGCTGGTGCAGGAGATGATCGCGCATGGCCGCGCCGTGGCAGCCGTTGCGATCACGTTGACGCTCGACGACGCGCGCGGCGCACTCGTCGATGCGCCAGCACACACGGTGACGCGCGAGGCCCGCGCGGCGCGACCGCTGGCGCGCGTGCTGCCGCTGTTCGAGCGCTGCCGCGCGCTGCTCGACAGTTGGACGCTCGACGCGCCGGTCATCGCGGTGCGCGTGGCGATCGTCGCCACGGCACCGCTCTCCGGCGAGCAGGGCGATCTGCTCACGACCTCCTGGCGCGACCTCGGCGCCGCCGACGCGGCACTCGAGCGGCTGCGCGCCGAGCTGGGCACGGGCGCAATCGTGCGCGCGCAGGCGCAGGACACGCATCGGCCGGAGCGCGCGGGCGTATGGCGCGATCTGGGGTCGGACAGTCGGACAGTCGGACCTGTTCTCAGCCTCGCTCCTCTTCCCATCGCGACGGCCGCACGCCGAGCTCTAGATCCTCCGGAAGCCGTCGAGGTAACATGCGACGGCGACGTCCCGCGCGTCGTGACCTGGCGCGGTCGCCGCATCGACGTCACGCGCGCAATGGGCCCCGAGCGATTGTCAGGCGATTGGTGGGACGATGGATATCGAAGAGACTACTGGCGATGCGAGAGTCTGGGCGGAGAGATGGTGGTGTTCCTGGATAGGGCCACTGATGATTGGGCACTTCAAGCTTGGGCTGATTGACTGGGTGGGACTGACGTAGGTCTGACAGTCACAAGATCTCGAAATGACGAAGTACGCCGAGCTGCACTGCCACTCCTGCTTCTCTCTCCTCGACGGCGCCGCACTGCCCGAGGTGCTCGTCGCACGCGCGACGGAGCTCGGTCTCGCCGCGCTCGCCATCACCGACCACGACGAGCTCGGCGGATCGGTACGCTTCGCCATGGCGGCGCGCGACGCGGGACTTCCCGGCCTCATCGGCGCCGAGCTCACCGTCGCGATTCATGGACGCAATGACGAGGAGCCGCTCCTCACGCATCTGCCTCTCCTCGCCGAATCGCGCGAGGGCTACGCGAATCTCTCGACGCTCGTCACGATCGGCCGGCGCGACCAGCCCCGCGGCAGCCCATACGTCTCGCTCGACGAGCTCGCGAGTCATGCCGGCGGACTGTTCGCGCTCACCGGCTGCCCGCGCGGATGGGTTGCGACGCTCGCCGAGCGCGGTGAATCGGACGCCGCATGCGAAGCCGCTGCGTCGTTGATGGACATCTTCGACCGGCGCGTCGCGATCGAGTGCTGGGACCACGGGCTCCCGGAAGAGCGCGCGACGACGCGACGCCTCATCGATGTCGCCCGCGCGCTCGACATCCCATGGGTCGTGACCAACGACGTGCACTACGCGCGCGCCCGCGACCGGATGGTGCACGACGTCCTGTGCTCGCTGCGACATCAGCGGCCGCTCGACCAGATGGGCACCCGGCTGCGCCCGAATGGCGAGTGGTACCTCAAGAGCGCCGCGCAGATCGCGCGTCGCTGGCGTCATGCGCCCGAAGGCATTCGCGCGACGCTCGCCATCGCCGAGCGGTGCACCTTTCGCCTCGATCAACTGACGCCGACGCTGCCGGAGTTCGCGCTCCCGCCCGGCGTGAGCGCCGACGAATATCTCGCGCGCCTCGTCGAGCACGGTGCGCACGAGCGGTGGGGACCGCCGAACACCGCGCGGCGCGATTCCACGCACGACAGGCAACTCGCGCACGAGCTCGCGCTCATCGCGAAGCTCGGGCTCGCCGGCTACTTCCTCATCGTGTGGGACATCATGCGCTTCGCGCGGCGCAAGGGAATTCTCTGCCAGGGCCGAGGCTCGGCCGCGAACTCCGCGGTGTGCTACTGCCTCGGCATCACCGCCGTCGATCCGATCCGGCTTGGACTGCTGTTCGAGCGCTTCCTCAGCGAGGAGCGCACCGAAGCGCCCGACATCGACATCGACTTCGCGCATCGCGAGCGCGAGGACGTGCTGCAGTACGTGTACGAGAAATATGGACGCGATCACGCGGCGATGGTGTGCGAGCAGATCACCTATCGTGGCCGCAGTGCGGTGCGCGATGCGGCGCGCGTCCTCGGCTTCAGCGTCGAGCAAGCCGATGCACTTGCCACGCTGAGCGATCGGTTCTCCGCGAAGTCAACGGCTGATGCGCTGCGTGAGACGGGAGGCCCGAGCATCGTCGAGCGCGCGGGACTCGATCCGAACGACCGCCGCGTGCGGGCACTCGCCGAAGTCGTGGAAGGGCTGCACCAGATTCCACGTCATCGCTCCATTCATGTAGGTGGCTTCGTGCTTACACACGAGCCACTCCACGAGATAGTCCCGATCGAGCCGGCGAGCATGCCGGGCCGCACGGTGATTCAATGGGAGAAGGACGACCTCGATCCCGTCGGTCTCGTGAAGATCGATCTGCTCGGACTCGGCATCCTGACGCTGATGCAGGACTGCATGCTCTACATCCGGCAAACGCGCGGCGTGACCATCGATCTCGCGCTGCTCGACATGACCGACCAGTCCGTGTACGACGATCTCTGCGCGGCGGACACGATCGGCGTCTTTCAGGTGGAGAGCCGAGCGCAGATGAATACGCTGCCACGGCTGAAGCCGCGGTGCTTCTATGATCTTGTCGTGGAGGTCGCGCTCATCCGGCCGGGCCCGATCCAGGGTGAGATGGTGCACCCGTATCTGCGTCGAAAGAACGGAGAGGAAGCGGTGGAGTATCTCCATCCTTCGCTCGAGCCCATTCTGAAGCGCACGCTCGGTGTGCCGCTCTTTCAGGAGCAGGGGATGCAGGTGGCAATCGCCGCGGCGGGATTCACACCGGGCGAAGCCGACATGCTGCGCAAGGCGATGGGACACAAGCGCAGTCGCGAGCGCATGGCGGCCATCTGCCAGAAGATGCTCGACGGAATGGCGGCCAACGGCATCGCTCCCGCCGACGCGCAGCGCATCTTCAACCAGATCAATGGATTCGCCGACTACGGATTTCCCGAGAGCCACGCGGCGAGTTTCGCGCTGCTCGTGTATGCGTCGGCTTACCTGAAGCACTACTACGCGCCCGAATTCACGGCGGCGATTCTCAATGCGCAGCCGATGGGCTTCTATGCGCCAGGCACGCTCGTGGAAGATGCGCGCCGCCACGGCGTGGAAGTACGCCCGGTTGATCTCACACGCTCGCAATGGAACGCGACGCTTGAAAAAGTGCAGGTCCTTCGCTCCGCTCAGGACGACAACACTTGCCACGTTTGTCGTCCTGAGCGCAGCGAAGGACCTGCACCTACCAAATCATCAATCCCAGCCGTCAGGCTGGGTCTGCGCAGCGTGCGCGGACTTGGCGCAACGGCGCGCGACAAGCTGGAAGCGGCGCTGCGCGAGGGACCATTCACGTCGGTGGACGATGTGGTGCAGCGCGCGGGACTCGATCGCCGCGCACTCCGGCATCTCGCCGAGGCGGGCGCCTTCGATGGCTTTCTCGCGCATGAGCCCGACCTGCGAAAGCGACGCGCCGCGCTCTGGGCCGTGCTCGACGCCGCACGCGGCGACGCGGGACCACTCGCGCCACGCCGGCGCCTGGGCGTCGACGTCGCACCGGTCCCGGCGATGACGCCAGTCGAGCTCACCGAAGCGGACTATCGCATGACGGGAATCTCACTCGCCGGCCATCCGATGTCGCATGTGCGCAGCGTGCTCGAGCCGAATGGTGTTCGCTCCGCGCGCGATCTGCTGCAGAATGGCCGCGACGGCGAGACGGTTGCGACGGCGGGGCTGGTGATCTGCCGTCAGCGGCCCGGCACGGCGAAAGGCTTCGTGTTTCTGACGCTCGAGGACGAGACGGGATTGATCAATGTCATCGTGACGCCACAGCGATTCGAGCGGCAGGCGTTGTTGATCTCGCGGACGCCGCTGCTATTGGTGCGCGGAGTGCTGCAGGTGGAGCAGACGGTGGTGAACGTGCGGGCGAAACAGTTTCGCGCGCTGGAGGCCACGGTGGGAGCGGAGTTCGCGAAACGGCACGATTTTCATTGATTCCTCCCCGCCCAATATTCCTCATCACTAATCAATACTTCCAACTCGAACTTGCCCTGGTCGGAATAATCCGCGATGTGAATCGCGCTCGTCGCAATGCGGTTGCCCTGCGCATCGACGAGCTCGAGACCGAGCGTGTCTCGCGCCGCGTGATACCGCGCCAGCTTTTCCTTGTCGCGCGGCTCACCGCCCGGCATCGGCACCGCTTCGCTGAACAGCCGAAACACCGGCTGCACGAGCTCATAACCAAGCCCCGGCCGAAACGTGCCCCATGCGCGGCCGAGCGACTCGTCCGCCGATTCCAGATCCGAATGTCCGACGATCACGCCATGCAGCTTCACCGTGTGTCGCATCCTATGCCTCCTCGGCGACGCGAGCGACCCGACGCGCCATCACGCGATCGGTCTGCCGGTCGTGGCCCAGCATGAATGTCATAGCGCCAACGTCGACGAAGCCCCAGCGGCGATAGAACGCGATGGCGCGCGCGTTGTGCTCCCACACGCCGAGCCAGATCGTGCTCAGGCCGCGCGCGGCGGATTCGTCGAGACAGCGCTGCATCAGCGTCGCACCGATTCCCGCGCCGAGAAACCGCTTCGTCGCGTAGAGCCGCGCAATCTCGATTGAATCCGCGTCGCAGATGACGTCTGGCGCCGGACCCTCGCGCAACATCATGTAGCCCACGGCTTCCCGTGCCCGCTCGGCGAAAAACACGATGTGCCGCGAATCGGCGAGCTCGCTGCGCTGAATGTCTTCGCCGAACGACTCGGCCATGTACAGCGTCATGTCCGCCGGCGTGTTGTCCGGACCGAAGGTATCGCTGAAGGTCGTAGCGGCGAGCAATGCGAGGAGCGCGGCATCGGCCGGCGTCGCCCGACGCGTCGTCACCGGAGGCGTGGCACCCGGCATCATCCGGCGAATTTACGCCGAGCGTCAACGCCGCGCGAGCGTGCGAAGACCGAGCGAACGGTTGAGCCAGTGGACGAGTGGAAGAATGCGCGCGTACTCGCGCGCGAGCAGATCGGGCAGTCGCGGGCTGAACAGGCTGCGCTGCTCCAGCTCGCGTCCCAGCGTGTATGACTGGTGTCGCAACAGCGTCGCCGCTGGATGCGAGTCGGAGTATCCGCGCGGCATGCGGGTGAGCATGTTCTCTTCCGCGAGTCCGCCAAACCTTCGGCGCACGGCCGGATCGGCCAAAATCTTCACGAGCGGTCGTGCATCCTCATCGATCGCCTCACGGATCCTCTGCAGCGTTGGCCGCGGCGGCCTCCAGATTCCGCCGCCAAGCGAAGCACGCTCTGACTCCATATGGAAATAAAACCCGGCGCCCCCATGCGGCGTCTGCGCGCCCACGCCGCGTCCCGCGTCGACGTGATGAAACCAGCAGGCGACGTGCGTCTTGTATGGCGACTTGTCGGCCGAGAAGCGCACGTCGCGATGGATGCGAAAGAGCGAACGCCTGGGATCGCCGACTATTTCTGGCGCGAGCGTGGCCAGGCGGACGTCGATCTCCTCCGTCAGCGCGGCGAGCGGGGCGCGCAGCTCGGTCTCGTACGTCGCACGGTTGCGCTCGAACCACTCGCGGTCGTTGTGACGCTCGAGCGAGCGGAGAAACGCGAGTGCGGCGGGACGAAAGCCGGTAAACTCGGCTGCCGTCACGGCACCGGTTTCGTCCGCGTGTGCTCGGCAGGCGCGGGGGGCGTGATGCGGAACTCGAAGTTCTGCTCGACCGTCTGTCGCACATGACGTCCCCCGACCGTGGCCGGCGTGAACAGCATGAGCGGCACCGCCTGGCGCACCGACAGCGTGAAGGCGGGATGCGTGGACCGAATGACCTCGATGGTGCCTGGATCGGCACGTCCCGAGCTATCGACCACGAAGCGGATGAAGACGCTGCCCTCCTTTCCTTCCCTTATCAGCTCGGGCGGATAAACGGGCGCGGCGCTTCCCGCTGTCCGGACGGCCGTCTCTTCCACGTCGAGGATGGAATAGACGGAGTCTGGCGAGTCGACCGCGGCGGCTGGCGCCTGCGAGCGCGCGTCGTTCCCCTGATTTCCGCCGGCCCGCTTCAAATTCTCCGACCCGGCGGGTTCGAGCACGCGTCCGTCAGGACGCTCGGAGAGGACGGGCCCATTGGTGCCGATGTCCAGGTACCATAGATTCTCGGCGATATTGTCCGAGGACGGACGGCGATCGGGAGGCAGGAGGTAGTGCAGGTAGGAGATGCGCTCCGCGATCATCTCGTCGAGCTGACGGGCGCGCACGCCAGTGCCGTACACGGCCGCGCCAACGAGCACGACGTGCGCGGCGACACTGATTGCCGTACTACCGATCGACGACCCCTTGACCGACGTGTAAAGCCAGATGCGCATGTCCCGGGGGGAGACTGGATGCCGCGTCCTGAGTATCGTCTGATCTTTCGAGACGGGCAAGCGGTCACTGGAAACCGGCGACCTGTCCGTCTGTCCACCTACGCGTCCGACAGGGCGCGCAGCGCCTCTCCCGTCACCCGGAACGTCGTCCACTCGCTCATCGCCCTCGCCCCCAGCGACTCGTAAAACCGAATCGCATCGGCGTTCCAGTCCAGAACCGCCCACTCCAGCCGGCCATAGCCGCGCTCGACTACGGTCCGCGCCAGCGACCCGAGGAACTGCCGTCCCAACCCCCGGCCGCGGAACGCGGGAAAGACGAACAGGTCTTCGAGATAGATCCCCGGACGGGCCAGAAAGGTCGAGTAACTCCGGAACCAGAGCGCAAAGCCGGCGGGGACGTCGCCGGCGAAAGCGAGAGTGACCTCCGCCGAGGGCGATGGCCCGAACAGGCTTTCATGAAGGAGAGCTTCCGTGGCCTCACATTCGTGGGCCAGGTGCTCGTAATCGGCGAGCCCCTGAATGCATCGGAGGATCGTCGACACATCATGGGCGGTGGCCGGCCGGAGGCTGAATTCCGAGGCGGGAGCGGGCACGGGGAGGTACTCGGTGTTAATGAATCAGGCCGCGGCGAGCGTAGGCGTCCCGTTCCGGCGCCACATCAACAGCACGATGCCCGCCGCCGTGACGCCGAGCGCAACGAGCTGTGCTGACGTCACCGGTCCGACCATGTCGCTCTTGGCGCGAAGGAACTCGACGATGAACCGCTCGGTGCCCGCGAGCACGCAGTACAGCCCGAAAAGCCACCCCGAGCGATGCATGTGCCGGCGAAAGCGCCAGAGAATCGCGAACATCACGAGACCGAGCACCACCTCGAGGAGCTGCGTGGGATACACGCTCATGATCGTGTCCGGTGAGATCGACGCGGGAAGATTCGCGTGATACTCGGAGTTCATGATCGCGGCCGTCGTTCTCGGAATTCCCTCGGGAAAAGCGACGGCGAGCGGTCCGTTCCACACGCGGCCATAGTCGTCGCCGACGGCCCAGCACCCCGTGCGCCCGACCGCATACCCCGCCGCAATGCCCACGGCCGCAGCGTCAGCAATGCGAAGGAACGACTGCTTGCGCCAATGAATCACCGCCGCGCAGAGCAGCACGGAGCCGATGAACCCGCCCCAGAACACGAAGCCCCCGCGTCCCCACAGCGCGTGAAAGCTGTGCTCGAGAATCGCGTAGTAGACCTTCGCGCCGATGATCGTGCCAACGAGCGCCGCGAAGGTGACGTCGTGCATGATCTCGGGATCGTCGCCGCGCTGCGCGAGCACCTGTTGCGAGATCCAGTGCGCGAGTCCGAATGCCGCCATCATCGCGATCCCGAATCCGGTGAGCGGAATGGGTCCGATGGAGAAGTTGAACGGGTGGTGAACGATCGGATGCGCCATCATCATCGTTTCCTGCTCTGCACGCGGAGCTTGGTCCACACGACCACGGCGGCACAGTCCTGTCCCACCGTCGTGAATTGCGCCGGCACGGAGGATCCGTTGTAGACCTCGATCGCCGCGACCTCTTCCGGGCGAACGAATGAATCCAGATCGCCGGCGTCGAGCTGCTGCCACGCCGCGCCATCCACCCACACCGTCACACAGCCACCGCCACCCGTCGTCGAGCGCGTCGAAGCAAGTTGTGCCTGGTTTCCCACCATGTTCACGCGGATGCCGGGCATGGTCCGGAGCAGGTCGGTGAACTGCTGCGCCTTGCGCTTCTCAATCTGGTCCGAATCGATGAAGTGGCCGCCGGCAGATGACCGTTTGCGGTCCGTGAAGCCAACTTTTTGGAGTCCTTCATCGCGCACGGAGACGACTTCCACGGGTGAGAGCTCCGGCACGAAAATGCCGAGCTTCACCATCACGCGCGCCGGGGCACGGGCCGACAGCTCCACGGTCTGTTCCGTCGGCCTGTAGCCGAGCTGGCGCACGACGATCGCCTGGGTGCCGGAAGGAAGCGAGTCGAGCACGAAGTCGCCGTTCGCACGCGTAAGCGTTGCCGCGCTCACCCCCATCAGCCCGACACGCGCTCCCACGACCGGCGCACCGTTCGCGTTCAGTACCTTCCCAAACACGCGGGCCGTCCCCTTCTGCGGCGTCGCCTTCGCGCCCGTGTCGGTCGTCGCGATCTTCGCCAGCGCGGCGACGCTCATGCTGCGAAGCGTGAGCACACCCTCGCTCTGCGACACGGTCACCTCGGCGGTGGCGCCTCCGTCCTTGCGCTGCGCCTGGAGCTTTCCTTCGAAGGTCGCCGGCAGCCCGCAGAGCTTGTACGTGCCGTCCGCGGTCACGACCGCTTCGCGCACGCGCGGCATCTTCTTCAGCTTGAGATTCGCCGGAAGTCCCGGCGGATCGGGATCGTACCAGACGATGGAGACGCGCGCGCCCTCGGCGGGTTCCTCGGTATCCGGCTCGCGCACTCTGCCCACGAGCGCACCCGGCCCAAGGGTTCGTCGCGCCGCCGGACAGAACAGACTGGTGAGGTACTCCGCGCTCGGAACGGCGATCAGCGCCCGTGTGATCGTGTTCAGCTCGAACGTCATCGGCGCCGACACGAGGGTGATGCCGAGCGTGTCGAGCAGGGGATGATCGACGAGCAAACGGTAGCTGCCTGGCTTGATGCTGTCGATGAGAAAGCGGCCGAGCGAATCGGTGGCGCCGATCCGCCCCGTGCCCTCCACCTGAATCAGCGCTCCCACGAGCGGCTCGCCGTGGATGCTGTCCATCGCGACACCCTGGAGAAACGCGAACTTCGGGACATCGGGCGCAGGTGCAGCCGGTGCAGGCTTGGCCGGCGTCTCCTTGGTGGCGGGCGAAGTTTTGGCCGGCGCTTTGGGCCGCGGGGTCAATTGCGCCGCCACCGTGGGGGCGGCAGCGAGGAGCGCCCCGAGGAGAGGCGCGAAAAGTCGAAGCAGACGCATGAACAGAATATAGGGCGGGAGACGTACGGCTCTACCCGTGAATCCCGTTCCGGGGTCCGTTCGTGGAGAATCGCAACCCGCCAGGAGCCCCCCACCCAGATGCGCCAATCCTCGATTCTGCGGCGCGGCGTGCTTTCTGCCTATTCCTCCCCCCATCACTCACACGGAGTCAACCATGGGCTCAAAGCCAAGCAACAACCTGCAGAGCGATCGTCCAGAGTCGGGCGGCGCGGACCACGACATGCAGCACGAGAAGTCCGGTCTCCTGGATCGCGACAAGGAGAAGTTCGCGCAGGAGCAGGTCGAGAAGCGAACCGACGCGCCGGAGCAGCACTCGGAGCAGCACGAGCCGTTTTCAGTAGGCAGCCCACGCAACCCGGATCCGCGCAACAAGTAGGGCAACAGCTGAGAAGCGTGAGTACGGATCTCACGGATCAAACGGAAACGGCCGGGTATGGATGTACGAAGGGCTGAGTTCGATGAGAGGAACTCAGCCCTTCAGACTTCAGGAAATTCCCTTTCTTGTTTTCGGGAGGCGCTTGCGGTGCATGAAGAGTTGCACGCAAGCGGAGAGATCCGGCAGTTCCCGTTAAGATCCGTTTGATCCGCGCTCCCGCTTTAGCCCTTCGCGGCTAGCTTCGCTTCTTTGGCTTGT
>Ga0208587_1000388_pt1 | contig 24346 bp, 25 predicted proteins | sample NGESurdeep092012_7_FD_184472 | JGI IMG/M metagenome (GOLD analysis project Ga0208587, IMG submission 184472) | Arctic peat soil microbial communities from Barrow, Alaska - NGEE Surface sample 210 deep-092012 (SPAdes) | ecosystem: Environmental > Terrestrial > Soil > Wetlands > Peat ...
TGGGACCTGAGACCTTCAACAAGACTCATTTCCCAGGTCAGGGGCATCTGCTCGTTCCACGACACACCCACCAACCCGCACTACTCGCGGATCTGGGTCAGAGGCCCACAGGTGCCGTCGCGGGACAGACCCGTGACCTTCTGAATGGCAACCACCGCCTGCCGGGTCAGGTCACCAAACTGTCCGTCCACCTCACCGAGCCAATAGCCCAGCGAGGTGAGCGTTGCCTGCAGGGCGAGCACCTGTGACCCGTGAGTACCGTCAGTGATCCGGCCGTGGCGACAGCTGCTCCCTTGAGCACGTCCCGACGGTTGAGCTCCATCGCGGTCTCCCCAGGCGCCATCGAGTCCTCAGCCTGAGCATCCTGTCCGGCCGGACTCCAACGGAGTGCATCGTAGGTGCCTGCGACTGTCTTGGCCTGTTGAGTTTGCCGTCTGGTCGATGCCGTGACGGCCACCGTGGTGGCCGCCAACACGTTCCCCAGCCCGCAGGGGTCGGTGTTCCTCAGCCGCACTGCCATCGGCGGCGCGCGGCTGGATTTGGACTGTTGTACCAGCAGCGCACGCGCGGACGGCCGTGCCCGAAGCGGTAGCGCTGGGGCCAGTGACGGTGTCCTGCGACGAATCCCCTCCAGTACCGGCAGCTCGAGCTGTCGAGCCAGAACGACCCGATCTCATCGGTCGTCTCCTCGGTGGTGCGGACCAGCCTGGGGCGGGCACGGGAGGCCGGCCCTGACCTGCCACCGATAGCACCGGCGAGCGTGCGGCTTGGACTGGGCCGTCCGGGGCCGGGGGCTGTCGCAGTAGGTGTCGATATGAGCGAGCGGCTCGTCAGGGGTGGCATTCGGGGTGCCTGCCGCCAAGAACCCAGACTTCTTTACCATGACCTTCACGTGGTGGAACCTGGTGTCCTGACAGTCCGTGCCACAGCGATCTGGGCGCCGAGCGCTGCGTTGTTGAGGACGAGGTCGATGTTGGCTTGCAGGCTCGCGCCATGAGTGTGTTCGTGGAAGTACCCGAGAAGGAATGGTGTGACGCCTTTGCCGGTGATCTTGTTGTCATGCAAGGCCCTCAGTGCCGCAGCAAGGGTCGCGTCGTGCAGTTCGCGCGCCATCTCCTTGCCGTCCGGGATCGGGTTAGCCACCACCAGCGCCTGCTCGAGCCCTAACGCGTCGCGTGCCGCCAGCGTGTCTGCGATCTCGGCCGCGGACTGGGCAACCCACGGAACGAGATACCCGCTGTCCTGGATGTAGAAGCCGGGGAACTTTTCGCTGCGGTAGCCCACGAGACTCACCGAGAGTGTCTCGAGCCGCTCGAGCGTGGCATGGACGTCCAGGATGGACTTCACGCCGGCACAGACCAGAGCCACCGGTGTCCGGGCGAGGGCAGGCAGGTCGGCTGACTCGTCGAAGCTCTTGTCCGCTCCACGATGGACCCCCCCGAGGCCGCCGGTGGCGAACACTCGGATGCCGCCGCGATGAGCGAGGTATGCCGTGGATGCCACGGTCGTGGCACCCAGTGCCCCACTGGCCAACACACTGCCGAGGTCGCGAATGCTCGACTTGATCACGTTTCCATCGGTCGCGATCCGGTCAAGGGCGTCGTCGTCCAGGCCGATGCGGACGTGGCCCTCGACGATGGCGATCGTTGCCGGTATGGCGCCGGAGTCGCGCACCGCAGCCTCGATCTGCCGAGCCACCCTGGCGCTGGAGTCGTGCGGCAGCCCATGGCTGATGATGGTGGACTCGAGCGCGACAACCCCACGGCCCTCGCGCAAGGCGGTACTGATCTCTTCGGCAATGATCACGATGAGCACTCTACGGATGCCCCAGGAGGTGGTGCAGATGTCGGTGATGGTCTGTGCGGTCGGTGACGTGATGCTCGATGTCCTCGTGGTGACCAAGGAACCTTTGAGTCCTGACGACGACACGCCTGCCGCCATCACGTTCAGCGCGGGCGGACAGGCTGCCAATGTCGCCGCCTGGGTGTGCGCCCTGGGCGGGCGGGCCGGACTGTACGGGCCGCGCACCGCTGACCCGGCCGGGCAGGTGATTGACGGACAGCTGAAGGCCCGTGGAATCCACCTGTACGCCGAACCTCGCGACACGCACTGCGGCGCGGCCGTCTCGTTGGTCACCTCTGGCAGGCGCACCCTTGCCTCCGATCCGGGCGACCTCTCATGGGTTGATGAACGACTGGGCGACACCTCCTGGCTGGCCGGAGCCGATTGGCTGCACTTTTCGGGCTATCTGCTTCTGCGCGCCCCGGATCCGTCGGTCGTGATCCGCGCCGCACGGGCTGCGCGAAAGTTGGGCGTTCAGGTGGCCGTCGACATGGCTTCTGCCGCCATGATCGAAACCTATGGCGCGCAGGCATTCCGGGCCCTCGTAGACGAGCTCGACCCGACGGTCGTCTTTGGCAACGAGGGCGAGTGGGAAGTCGTCGGGGGCCTGCCCAGCGAGGGTTCTATCGGTGCCGTCGTCAAGCGTGGGCCACAGGGGTCTACCTTCGTGGTTGATGGCGTGCAGAGGTCACTTGCGGCGGTCCCCGGCTCGGTGGTTGACGTCACCGGTGCCGGTGACGCGTTGGCGGCGGGATACTTTGTGGGCGGCCCGCAGATGGCGATGGCAGCCGCGGCGCGGTGCGTCTCGCAGACAGGTGCCCAGCCGCCATGCTGACTGCGCAGTAGTGCTGGCCGGACGGCCAGGATTGGGAGCCAGACACGGCGTAGTGGAATCCTTGAGGTCTTTTCGGCGTTGAGATCGTTTATAGGCGGTCGGGCTCGATTGTTTATTGCCGGTTGGGCTCGCTGATGGATGACATGAGGGATGCTTGACGTAAAGGACCATCTCACTGAAAGAGGCGAATAGCAGTGCAGGATCCATCCGAGCTCTACTCGTTCGAGACGGACACCCCGCTGGGCGACCTGCGCGCATCGGTGTTGCTGGTCTCGCTGGGCGGGTTCGTGGATGCCGGTCAGACACAGCGCCTGTTGACCGACCACGTTCTTGCCACTCTTCCACACACAGTCGTGGCCTCGTTCGACGTCGACCAGTTGATGGACTACCGCGGACGGCGTCCGGCGATGACCTTCGATCGCGACCGCTGGTCCAGCTACGCCGACCCGACCCTGCTGCTGTATCGCGTCACCGATGCCGACGGCGAGCCTTTCCTGGTCCTGTACGGTCCCGAGCCGGACTACCAGTGGGAGCGTGTCGTCCAGGCGATCCAGAAGCTCGAGCGGATGCTCGGGGTAACGCTGACCGTGAGCATCCACGGCATACCGATGGCCGTGCCGCACACCCGGCCCATGGGCTGCACGGCCCACGCGACCTCTCCTAAGCTGATCAGTGAGCACGAGTCCCTCTTCGGGACCGTGCAGGTGCCGGGCAGTATCACCGCGCTCCTGGAGTTGCGTCTCGGCGAGTCCGGCCATGACTCGCTCGGATTCGCGATCCACGTGCCCCACTACCTGGCCCAGGCGCAGTTCGGTGATGCTGCTGTGCTCGGTCTCGAGTCATTTGCGGGCGCGACGGGGCTCAATATCCCTGCTGAGGATCTGGTTGCCACCGCGGGTCTCAACCGGGCCGAGATCGTCCAGGAGATCGCCGGTTCCGAGGAGGTCTCCCAGGTTGTCGAGGCACTGGAGCGACAGTACGACGCCTACATCCAGGGTCGCGAGAAGCCAGGCCTGCTGGCCACGGACGTCCGGGACCTGCCGACGGCTGACGAGATCGGCGCCGAGTTCGAGGAGTTCCTGCGCACACAGACCGACGAGGGGTAGCGGCCGCGGCGCTGCCTAACCCTTGGCCTGGGACCAGCGCCTGATCACGCTGGTGTCGGAGACGAACCTCACGGTGCTCGATCCGGTCCAGCGCCGGGCGCTGGCTGTCAGCGCGGCATCAACTGCGGCTGCCGCGTCGTCGGCGGCATCAGCGGGGACATGGATCAACAGCTCGTCGTGCAGGCACAGGACAATCCGGGCACCAAGGTGTCGGGTGGTGAGCCGCACGGTGGCCGCCCAAGCCTTGAAGAGCTCTGCAGCCGCACCCTGGATCACAGCGTTGCGGGCGAATCGCCCCCGGCCCGCGATCATCGAAGGTAAGGACCAGGCGGGGGCGTCAACCGGGTTCTGCCACATTGGAATCCGCCGTCCACCGTAGGTCCGGATCGCTCGTGAGGCCACACCCGAGTCATAGGCACGGCTCAAATAGGCCATGGCCGTGGGGTAGGCCCGCTCGAGCGCTCTGAGGGCCTCGCCGGCGGGACCGCTGGTCTGTCCGTACATCGCGGCGAGCACAGCGATCTTGGCCACCGGACGCTCAACCTTGAGGGCGGCGCCGACCGGTGCGTACAGGTCGTCAGCCTGGGTGGCTCGCGCGAAATCCATGTCCCCGGAGACGGCGGCCAGGACCCTGGGCTCGATCTGTCCCAGGTCTGAGCGCACGAACACGTACCCCGGGTGAGCCGCGATAGCAGGCCGCAACGGCGTTGGCAGATTGTGCAGGCCGTTCTGAGCGGTCATCCGGCCAGCGGCGCCGTCACACGCGGTCCATGCGCCACGCAGGCGGTTGTCGGGCCCGATGTTGGTGTCCAGCCAGTGCCAGCCGTAGGTCGTGGCGATCCGCTCGGCCTTGCGCCAGGTCAGCAACGCCTCCACCAGCGGATGGGTGTCGCGGAAAGGTTCCAGCCGCCAGGCCCGCGTGTCCGCGACGACGACACCGACGGACGCAAGAAGCTCTCGAACCTGCAAAGGGTTCCGCAGATCAGTGGACTGATGGCCGGGCGCGCAAGATAGCACCGCGGCATCACGGTTCCCCCGCGTCTGCCGCGCCGCAGCCTGGTCGGCGGGTCGCGGCCCAGCCGAGTCCTGGATCAGCTGTTCGATGATCGGGCGGTCCACCGGGAGCCCGGTAGCGGCTAGCTCGACGCACAACAGAGCTGCGGCCGACTCGGAGTGGCCAGTGCTGACCGCCCGCGGTGAGATCTCCGCGAGTGTGGCGATCTGGCGCACTGCAGTGTCCACGGCAGTGGAGGCCCACGCCAGGGCCCGCGTCGCTGAGCTCTGCCATGTACCGGCGACAGCCTCAGGACGTAGGTACCCGTCGGAGCGAACGGGACTCTCGGGGTCACCGCCGTCGCTGGTGTCATGCTCGCAGGCGAAGTCGAACAGGTCATCACCAGCCGCCCTGGGCAGGTTCGAGGTGGCCAGCCTGCGTACGGTGGCCCACGCAAGCCCGGGGTCGGTGTCGCGACCGCCGACCAGGAGCCGATGCGCCTCGGCGATATCCCAGCACCGGTTCAGGTGAATACCTTTGAGTACCAATGGGTTTGCGCCAGCTTGCGCAGACCAGAAGACCCAGCGGGGGTGTCGGTCGGCCTCCATCCGCATCACTTCGTCCGCGATCTGCTCATGGTTCCCGGCCAGGCGCACGCCGTCGCACCATATCGCGGCGATTTCGCCCACAAAACAGACTGCGACAAGGTCGCGGGGCGATTGTTGCGGGGCCATGTGACCATCCAACAGCAGAACGGATCTGTGCAGACCGCTCATGTCGGCTGGCAGGACCCCGCGACCGGTGGCAGCCCTGTGGGGGCCAGGGCAGCAGTCACGCTGCCCAGGACGAAGCGGACCAGCGAAGGCCCCTGCTCCGCTGCATCAACCCTGCAGATGGCAGCGCGGCGTCAAGGCGTCTCTGGCACGAGGCGGGCGTCCTTGTTGAGTGCTTCTCGAGCCGGTGCCCGATCCTGCGCGCTCTGTGCCGTCACGGACTCCGTTCACGCCACGGCGCCCTCTCCCGGGCTGGAGCCCGCCCTTGGTCAACGGGACGAGCCGCCAGCGATCTCGTAGGACCACAACTCGCTGCTCATGCCAACCTTCGGGGCCGCGGGCTTGTCCGCGGGCCTGGCGTCACTGCGGTGCCCATGTCCAAAGGCAGGCGAATTCACCCACGCCTGGAATGACTCGTCGTCGGCCCAGCGGGTAATGACCAGCCAGGTGTCGCGGTCGTCGATCGGCTTGAGTAGCTCAAAGCCTTCGAAGCCCGCCTGGTCGTCGACCGCGCCTGCACGTGCGGCGAACCGGTGAGCCAGTTCGTCGCCGCCACCAGCGGGCACTGTTATCGCATTGATCTTGATGATGGTCATGAGTAAGCCTTTCTCGAGGGACGCCAATAACGAACCGCTGTCGGCAGAGTCTAGGCAAGGCAGGCGAGGTCGCAGCAGCGACCAGCTAGCTCGCTGGGTTTCGAGAACTCTGGGACGCCCAAGTGAAAGCATCACCGAGGTTCGTACCGGCAGCGAATTCAGCGCCACCCCAGCCAGGTCGGCTCTGGCGTCAAGATTCGGCTGGCGAGAAACACGCAAGGAGCCGCGACTGACGGTGTCGGCTCACTTCGGTGAGGTCGAACTGAGCCGGCTCAACTCTCATCATGGTTTTCACTCTTCGGACTGGGGTTTCGGACACGAGTTGCGACACTTCGGCTCGGGGATGGCTGTCCAGGTGTCACACAGCGTCCGGTACCCCTTGTCAGAGGCCATCAACGACAAGCACGGTCTCGCGCCGCATCCGGGCGGGGTCTTCGTCCATCTCGTCGAGCGTGTTGCGGACGGCCGAACATGACCTCCGTGCTTGGATGAAGACGGACGAACTTCAGTGCGGTGGTGGTCTTTTTCGGGCTCTTCTTGTGGTGGTGCGCACCCAGGAGGGCGCAGTCCTCAGGCCAGGCATCTGACCGGTCCCAGCTCCCGGTTCCGCAGTCTCTGGGGTGTACCCTGCTGAGTTCTGCGTCCCCCCAGACCTCGGTGGCGTCGGCTTACCCGTGCTGCTCCTGAACCTCGGTGGCCCGTGACCTCACATTCCGGGACCATCCGAATCGAGTTTCGCCATCGTTCAGCAGCCAAACACTCCGCAGGACCCTGCCACCAATTTCGACCACCACGTCATCGTGTTCCCGACCCGGTACGCGGACTACGTCCCGACAGAGCTGCCGGCAAAGTCAGCCGGCCATCCCGCCTTCGGGGTACTGCCCACCGCTGACGGTGGCAAGGTCGTGTGGGCTGTGCGCTAAGGCCCAGCCGCGGGTGGTGCTGACACCTCGGCAGGCCAAGGGTGGCAGACTCTGCTGTACCGACGGGGAAGGAGCCAATCATGAGAATCGCCGTCACAGGCGGGTCGGGCAAACTCGGGACCACGGTTGTTGCTGTCCTGAGCCAGGCTGGACATGAGGTTGTCACCCTTGACGCGAATGGTCCACGCGGTCCCGGCCTCGTGCGAGTCGACCTGACGAACTACGGCGAGACGGTCGACGCGTTCTTTGGCGAGAACGACCCCTCGGCCGGTCCGGAGCAGGCCTCAAAACCGGCGTTCGACGCGCTCGTGCACCTGGCCGCGATTCCTGCTCCTGGCATCCTGAGCGATGTCGCCACGTTCCACAACAACATCCTGAGCACGTTCAACGTGTTCCAAGCTGCTCGCCGGGCAGGGATCCGGAACATTGTGTACGCATCGAGTGAGACGGTCCTGGGGTTGCCCTTCGACGTGCCGCCGCCATATATCCCGCTGGACGAGGAGTATTCCGCTCGCCCGGAAAGCATCTACTCACTCGTGAAGCACCTCGAGGAACAGATGGCCATCGAGCTCGTGCGCTGGGATCCGACCCTCAAGATCATCGCGCTGCGCTTCTCCAATGTGATGGACCCGGAAGATTACGCGGAGTTTCCCTTGTTCGACGCGGATGCGACGCTGCGCAAATGGAATCTTTGGGGCTACATCGACGGGCGCGACGGTGCGCAGGCCGTACTCAAGGCTCTCGAGCTCGACATCACGGGCTTCGACCGGTTCATCATCGCCGCCGCAGACACCGTCATGTCACAACCCAATGGAGATCTGGTGGCTGAGGTCTTCCCCGGCGTCCCGGTAACCCGCGAACTCGGTGAACACGACACGCTGCTGTCGATCGAGAAGGCTCGCCGCGTGCTCGGTTACAACCCACACCACTCCTGGCGTTGACCTCGCAGCACTCCTGGCCCGTAGGGCCCCTGGAGGTTGGCGTCAACGACCCAGCGTGAAGGCTTGTTTGAGTGCGTTCTCGAGGTCATCGCAGAGATCTTCGACGGCCTCGAGTCCGATCGAGATCCGCAGCAGGCCCGGATTGGGACGGGCCTGCGCTGCAACGGGCCGGTGGGTCAGCGAAGCTGGATGCTCGATCAGGGTTTCGGTGCCACCCAGCGAAACCGCATGGGTGACGAGTTCGCAGGCATTGGCCATGGCAGCCGCAGCCGGGTAACCCCCGACTACTTCGAATGCCATCACCGATCCTGGGCCTGCCATTTGGCGACCCACGATCCCGTCGGGGTCGCAGCCGGGCAGTCCAGGGAAGTGCACCGCGTCCACCGACGGGTGGGTCGCTAGCCACTCGGCGACCAACTGGGCACTGGCTTGCTGAGCACGAACTCGGACAGGCAGTGTCTGCAGCCCGCGATGCAGCAGGTAGCCAGCGAGCGGATGGAGAATGCCGCCCGTGACGGCTCGCACCTGTCGCAGTCTCGACGCCCATTCCGGACCTGCTGCGACGACGCCGGCCAGCACATCTCCGTGGCCGCCGATGAACTTGGTGGCACTGTGCAGAACGAGGGTCGCACCGTGACGCATCGGTTGCTGCAGGACAGGGGTGGCAAAGGTGTTGTCGACCAGTACAGGGACATCACCGGCCTGCGCACAAACATCGTCCAGGTCCAACAGCGCAAGAGTCGGATTTGCCGGAGTCTCGACCACCACCAGACCGGTGTCGGGTCGCAAGGCATGTTCGATCTCCTTTGGACCAACCCAGGTGACCTCAACGCCGAGCAGGCCGTTGTCCAGCAGGTGGTCGGTGCCTCCGTAGACCGGGCGCACCGCCACGACGTGCCGTTTGCCTGAAGCGCTCACGGCGAGCAGGCAGGCGGTCAAGGCCGCCATCCCCGAGGCGAAGGCGACCGACTCTTCGCTGCCCTCCAGCTCGGCGAGCGCGTCCTCGAAGCGGGCGACGGTCGGGTTCCACAGACGGCCGTAGACATGGCTTCCGCCGGGGATCGGTCGCCTGCCGGTCGCCAGAGCCTCGTAGGCGTCACCACCGGACCCGACGTCGGCCAGTGGGTTGGTGGTGGACAAGTCGATCGAGGGCACATGGACCCCGAGGCCGGCGAGGTCACGTCGGCCGGCATGCACCGCACGAGTCTCGAGGGCGTTCATGAAGCCTCCTGAAAGTTCACTGTGTTCTATCAGTTTCGAGACTTCAAGAGACAAGCCGCAAGCAACTCGCATTAGATTCACTCATGGCACCATCTACTGTCATCTATTCGGCACATGCAGGTCTGGAGGCGACACCGATGAACAACGTTCGACATCCCGTACTCGATCAGATTGACCACGCGATCCTGAGACTGCTCGCGGCCGATGGCCGGTTACCCAACCTCGCCCTTGCCTCCGCGGTGGGGATCGCTCCGTCAACGTGCCTCGGGCGGGTTCGTGCCCTGCGCGAAAGCGGCGTCATCCGGGGCTATCACGCGGACATAGATCTGACCCGTGTGGGCCTGCCCATCCAAGCCATCATTGCCGTCCGCATGCAGGCACACCACCGCGAACAGATCCAAGCTTTCGTGACCGTGGCCCCTCACCTGCCGGGAGTGGTCGAGGTCTTTCACGTCGCCGGAGGCACGGACTACCTCTTGCACGTCGCGGCCACCGATACGACTGCGCTGCACGACTTCATCCTCGAGTACTTCGCAGCGAGCCCCGCCATCCAGCATGCGGAGACGAGCCTGGTCTTCCGGCATCTGCGCGGCACCAACGTGCTACCGGAAGACTGACCCTTCGCAGAGGGTGCGGGGTCCGCGACGATGGACTTGCGGGTTGATGGGACTGACGCTCAGCCCGTGCCGCCCCAAGGGCTGACGCGGTGTCGGCGCGACATGTTCACCACATCATGGTCAGGCTTCTCGTCCGGGCTGGCTTCGCCATTCATGCTCCAGACGGCAGCGGATCCCGAGCCCACCTTGAACGCGGCGGTCCCAATCGCGGTCTGCCGGAGAACCCGCCCTGGCCTCAGCTGCCGCCGGCTCGCGCTCGGACTCTCGTGCTCACGCAGGGCCAGCCTTTGCCCAGTGACCAAGAAGCCCCACGCCGCTGTCGACTGTCCCTTCGTCTTGCACCCGTCCGATCTGCAGACCTGACCCTTGACAGGGGGTCTGCGCGAGGCGCTGAGGTTGGTCGGGATGCAGGCCCTTGCCCATACCGCCCACCACCGGTGGGCGCCAGCTCGCAGAGGGAGCTGTCACCACTGACGAAGGTCTTCCACCATCTCGATCGTGTCGGCTTCCGTGGCCGTCTTGTCCGGCCGGTGCCGGACGACCCGGGCAAAGCGCAGCGCCATGCCGGCTGGATAGCGAGGCGAGGTCTGCACACCGTCGAAGGCAATCTCCACCACCACCTCCGGGCGGAGGTGAAGGACGTAACCATCGGTGGGTCCAATCGCGTACCGGGGCAGCTCGGCGCTCTGCCAACGCAGCATCTCGTCGGTGAGTCCCTTGAACGTCTTGCCGAGCATGACGAATCCACCGCTGGGGCCGAATCGTCCTGCCGGGTCCCGTGCCCCCAGATGGAGGTTGCTCAACCATCCCCTGCGACGACCGTTGCCGCGTTCGACTGCCAGGATGACCAGGTCGAGGGTATGAACGGGCTTGACCTTGATCCAGCCCGCCCCGCGGCGCCCCATCTGGTACGTGGCGTTGTTTGCCTTGACCACCACGCCTTCATGTCCTCGTGTCACAGCGTCGACGGCAAAGGCCGTGGCCGCCTCGACCTGGGTGGGCTCGCCGGCATCCTCGACCTGGAGTCGGGGCACCAGATGGGGCAGGGGCACAGCCTTCTCGAGGACGTCTCTACGGAGGCTGGCTGGCTCGTCGATGAGATCGGATCCGTTCAGGTGCAGGACGTCAAACAGGAATGCCGTCAGTGGAGTTCGCGCGCGGGCCACCACGGGGTCGACACGGCTGGCGGTACGAGAACCGGTCTCCTGAAACGGTTTTGGCCGCCCGTCGTCGTTCAACGCGATGAGCTCGCCATCGAAGATCGCACTCTGGGCCGGCAGTGACGAGACCAGTTCGACCACCTCAGGGACACGGTCGGTGATGTCGTCCAGGGACCGGGTCAGGACGCGGATGTCGTTGCCCTGCTTGTGGATCTGGGCACGGATGCCGTCCAGCTTCCACTCCACGCTGGCCGGCCCGGACTTGGCGAGGGCCTCTGTGACGCTCTTGGCCGAGCTCGCCAGCATCGGGCTGACCCCCCTGCCAACCGTCAGGCGGAAGAGGTCGAGCGCAGCGGGACCGTCCAGCAGAAGGGTCTGGGCGACACCCGGGAGATCCCCCTGTGCGGCCACGGCACGACGTACATCCTCAAGAGCAACACCCCCGGCGTCGGCAACGGCCGCCATCACCACGGCCTCCAGGGCCCCCTGGCGCAGTCCACCGCGCAGCAGGCCCAGGACGAGGACTCGCTCCTGCGCTGTCAGTGTGCTGACCAGGCCGAGGAACAGATCGGCTCGCAGGCGCGAAGAGCCGGCCCCGGCCAGCACGCTGGTCCGTTGCAACAGGTCATCGACCTCCGACAACGTCACGACCCCAACATCAGCGGGCGTCGGGAGGACGGACAACGATGACAACTCGATGCCGGTGCGACGTTGGCGCAGCGAACCGGAGAGATAGCGTGTGGCCAACCCGACCTCGTCGGCGGGAGCCGTTCCGTCGACCACCTGTTGAGCACACTGTCGCAGCAGGCCGGCGATAAGTGACACTTTGGATAGACGCGAGCTTGTCCCGGACAACTGGTTCGAGGTCCGCGCTACATCGGCCAGAAGCATGATCCAATGTTGGCAGGCAAGTCCGACAGCCAGCGGGAGGACGCTCATGGAGTTTCTTGGCAAGGACGATAGGCCCGCGGGTGGCACCGCCCAGTGGGCCAGGGCTGACCGTAGCTCGATGGCCGGCGCAGTGACGCCGATGATCGAGCGTCTGATGGACGTCGGAATCGACGGCAGGGGCCCGTTCAGGTCGGCACACAGCGTTTCGGCCTTCGCTCTTGCTGAACACCGCGAAGTTGAGCCGGCGATCGACGCGATGGTTCGCTCACACCTGAGGCTGGTGGCCCTCAGTGGATTCGTGACAAGCCTGGGCGGCTTCGTCGTTCTTCCGATCGCGCTGCCGGCCAACGTCCTGGGGTTTTACCTGGTAGCGACGCGGATGGTCGCTGGGATCGCCTCTAGCCGCGGCCATGACATCGACCGCCACGAAGTGCGCTCAGCGGTTCTGCTGGCCCTGGTCGGGGCCGACGCCGACGACCTGCTCCTGAAAGCAGGTGAAGCCGGCGGTGGGCAGCTGGTCAACCTGGCCGCCCAGCGGTTGCCGGGCCCTGTGCTGATGGCCGTCCGCAAGGGTGTCATGTTCCGACTGCTCTGCAGGATCGGCAACAAGTCACGTTCACGTTTCGGCAAGGCCGCGCCTGTGACAGGAGCGCTGGTGGGCGCTGGCATGGACACCTACCTGCTCAAACGGATCGCCGACCACGCACGTCTGGAGTTCCCCTGGAAGCCGGGACCGGTTTCCTGACAGACGCAGACACTTTCGTAGGGAGTAAGCAATGGCTGCCGTCAGGTCAATGCGCTGGGGAGTTCTTCTCTCACTGGCCAAGGCTGTCCGCAGTGCAAGTCGAGCGGGCACCCCGGGCATCGGAGCCCGCCTTACCTCGCTGCCCAGACTGTTCAGGGCAACCATCAGGGGCGAGTATCTGGGGACGTCCCGTCTGCGCCTGGTCTTCATCGTTGGCGCCCTTTTGTACCTCATCTCGCCCATCGATTTGGTTCCGGTGGTGTTCCTGCCCCTGATCGGATTAGGCGGCGATGCCCTGATCATCAGCTGGATCGTCGCGTCGCTGATCAATGAGACCGAGTCATTCCTGCGTTGGGAAAGCGATCGTGATCATGTCGTGCGCGGATACATCATCCACTGAGCTCATCGACCCCGCCGAGCGCGCACGGATGGCCAGAGCGCGGGAATTGCTGCACATGGGTCATGACCTTGGCCCCACCGTCCACAGGACCTATGGCCGGTATGTCGCCACGGCCCGGCCCGTTCCAGAGTCGACCCATGACGACAACAATTCATCTTTCGGGACCCGCCGACGTGCTCACCGTGTTGCCCTACCAGCTCGGATTCCATCCCCACCGATGCCTGGTGGTTGTGAGCCTGCATGGCACCCGCATGGGGCTGGTCCAGCGCATTGACCTACCACCACCGGATCATGTTGGTGACGCTGTCGCTGCGATGATCACGCCCCTTCGGCAGGACAACCCCAACGCTGTGCTGCTCATCGGCTTCGAAGAACGCCAGGGTGAGAGCCGCGCGATGCTCGACCAGATGGGTGATGCGTGTCTCGCCCACGGCGTCGAGATCGCGGATCGCATGGTCGTGCGGGGCAGTCGCTGGTTCGACCTGGACTGCCACCAGAGCTGTTGCCCACCAGAGGGGCTCCCGCTACCTGCACCGGGCGCGGTTCCTGCAGTCGCGGAGTTCGTCGGTCGTGAAATCTGCCCTCTGCCCGACCGCTCTGCGCTGGCTGATCTGCTGGAGCCGATAAGGCCGTCGGTGAGCCAGGCGGTCTCAGACCTGGCGGAGGAGTTCTTGAAGCTGCGACTGGAGAGCACGGGTGTGGTGGAGGCCGAACTCAGCCCTCGCGAGACGGAGTTCGGCGCACGGCTGACGAAGCTGCACGGATTTCGGGAGAGCGAGCTTGCTGTCTGGTCCCGGGTGCTCAGTACCAAGGACGAGGCTGAGCCTATCCGGACGCTGTCGGCGCAGGATCTGGCGATGCTGGCTGTGTCGCTGACCGACGTGGAACTGCGTGACGGGCTGATCGCGTGGCTGTGCCCCGGCACCCTTCCGCAGGACCTGATCGACCCGATTCTGTTCGTCCAGATGAACCGGTTGCTGCCCGAGCCGCCGTGGCTGGCTAGTGACGTTGAAGACATGGCGCAAGTCTTGGGCTGGCAGCGGATCGAGCGCAGACTGTGCGAGCTCGGCGCTTCACTGCCGGACGTGTGGGCGGTATCGACGCTGACCGTGCTCGCGTCGCTCACGTGGTGGCGCGGAGATGGCGCGCTGACTCGAATCGCGCTTGGTCGTGCGCTCAGGGTTGGCCCTCACTACCGGCTGGCGCAGCTGCTCGACAAGATGGTGGAGCTGGCCATCCGGCCCGGGGGTGCCAGGGCCTGACCGCCAGCTCGCTCTTGGCGGGGGTGTTCACGGGATGGACAAAAGCTCCCGATCCGGGTGCAGATTCCGTATAGTGAACGCAGGTCATGAGTTCCAGCGACAAGCCCCGGCTTGCTGGGCGGCAACCCTCCTCCGCGGTGGGGTGCCCCGGGTGATGACCCGGCCCGCTCGAGCCAGAGCGGGCAAGCGCGGGCCCTGACCATCTCGGCGGGCCCAGACCCTCCTGGAGCTCATCGTGACCGTTACCTCAGAACGTCATCGAGTGCGAGTGAATCCTTCGACCCAGAACCAGACCAAGCGCGATGGCGAGCCAGTTTCCTGGTCGACTGGAGCATGGCGTGAGGGGTCTCCGGAAGGGGACCGACAGAGCGTGGATATCGGCAGCCTTCGGTTCGAGGCCGGCGGAGCTCTCCCACAGGTGCGTGTCGCCTACGAGACGTGGGGGACCCTTAGCTCGGCGCGTGACAACGCGATCATGGTCGAGCATGCCCTGACCGGTGACAGCCATGTCGCGGGTCCTGCAGGTGTGGGACATCCGACGCCGGGGTGGTGGGACGGCCTGATCGGCCCAGGTTGCCCGTTGGATACTGATCACTGGTTCGTGGTGGCTAGCAATGTCATCGGTGGTTGCCAAGGCACCACCGGCCCGTCATCCCAAGCACCAGATGGGCGTCCGTGGGGGAGCAGGTTCCCGTTCGTGACTGTTCGTGACCAGGTGGCCGCTGAGGCCGCCTTGGCGGACCGGCTGGGGATCTCCACCTGGGCGGCAGTCCTGGGAGGCTCGATGGGCGGTATGCGGGCGCTCGAGTGGGCTGTGACTTACCCCGAGCGTGTTCGCCGGTGCATCGTGGTCGCCTGCTCGGCGTATGCGTCGGCTGAGCAGATCGCCTGGTGCCAGCCTCAGCTGCTCGCTATCCGCCAGGACCCCGATTTCGCCGGCGGCGACTACTACGGCAGTGCGCGCGGTCCCGACCTCGGCCTGGGTCTGGCCCGCCGGATTGCGCATGTGACCTACCGCAGCGAGCCTGAGCTTGACAGTCGCTTCGGTCGTGCGGCTCAGGGTCATGAGCAGCCCCTCGGTGGGGGCGGTCGCTTTGCGGTCGAGAGTTATCTAGACCATCATGCGGACACGCTCACGGCCCGGTTCGACGCCAACTCTTATGTGGTGCTCACCGAGTCGATGAACTCGCACGATATTGGCCGTGGACGTGGCGGCGTGCAGGCAGCGCTGGAACGTGTGACGGCCGACTTGGTTGTCGTGGCCGTCGACTCCGACAGGCTCTACCCGACACGGTTCTCCCACGAGATCGCCTTGGCCAGCGCCTGCTCAGGTCCGGCTCACGTCATCACCTCAGATCACGGTCACGACGGGTTCCTCATCGAGATAGCACAGGTCGGCGAGATCGTGCGCGAATCGTTGTCTCGCAGTCTTGGGGGGTGAGGACCTCAGGTAGATCATCCGGTAGCGTTGCCCTGCGTGGCAGTGTCGCTGCGATGTGGTAATCGAGGAGGTTCTAGGTGTCCGTTGTTGTGGGTTATGTGCCGACCAAGGAAGGCCGCGCCGCATTGCGCCGCGCTTCTGAGGAATCCCTGTTGCGGCGCACCAAGCTGATCGTGATTAACTCCAGCCGTGGTGGTAAGGACTTCGACGCGGATGAAGCCCGCCGATTCGAGGCTGAGCTCCTCACCGTTCAGAACCACCTCGACGAGGCAGGTGTGGAGCATGAGGTCCGCCAGCTCGTTCGCGGCAACGAACCCTCACAGGACCTGATCGAGGTGGCCAATGAGGTTAACGCCGACTTCATCGTGATCGGTCTGCGCCGGCGCACTCCGGTCGGCAAGCTGATCTTGGGGTCCAATGCCCAACGCATTCTGCTGGATGCTTCGTGTCCGGTGCTTGCCGTCAAAGCCGCTCTCACGACTGACTGAGCATCCTCTCATCGACAGGCAGGTTGGCGCCCGGCCTGGGAATCGCCGGCGCTGTGTTTTCGGAGCAGATGTGGCAAGAGCAGGCGCTTGCCTGGGTCCGGGTCGCCCATGAACTTGCCGGTCCAGGGAAGTGTTCTCGCACGCTGGGCGTTGTCCTGACGGACATGCAATCACATCAGATGCCACCTCCTCTGCTCGTGCTCCGACGAGCGGATGCCGAGGCGAGAGATGCACGCCCGGGCTCAGGCCGGGGCTCAGGCGACGACCGTTCTGCAGACCCGCAAGAGGAAAACGGCGAGGTGCGGGAGCACCTTCTAGGGGCACCGGGGCGATAGCATGCCACTAGACGTTTTACAATGGTCATCAGCACGACCGGAACCCCTCCTGCCGGACTCGGTCGCTGCGATCCTCCCGCCCCAATCACTGGTCACCGTTCGCGCTTCTGCGCCGGCGACTGAGCCACGCGTTGCAACGGCCTCGCGACGAAAGGTAGTCGGTGTCGACTGTGTCTAGCGTTTCTTCCCTGTCTGCGATAGTTCCACCCACCAAGGTGCCAGCCGAATTTGCTCACCCCGCCCTTCAAGAACTGGTGCGGATCGGGAAGATCAACGGTTCGGTCGACAGCGAGCAGCTGCGGGTTGCGTTGGTGGAGGCCGAGATCAGCCCCAAACGGATGAAGATCGTTCTTCGTTCGCTGGACCATCAGGGGATCCACGTGACCCTGGATGCGGCGACGGCACACAGGGCTGTCGCCGCTACGACAACTCGTTCCACGGCGACCGCCACCGCCACGAAGCGGACAGCAGCGGATAAAGCGAAAACTGCAGCCAAACCCGTCGCGAAGACAACCAAGACCGACGCGGTCAAGAAGACCGCGGCCAAGAAGACCTCCGCCAAGCCTGCAGCGGAACCAGCTAAGGCCAAACCACGCACAGCCAAAACCGCCAAGGTCGCTGTTTCTCGCACGGCCAAAGCGGCAACCGATGCTGAGCCCCAGCTAGAGGCACCCAAGGCCCGCACGAGGAAGGCCGCGGCGAAGAAGGCGGCCACCAAGAAGGACGGCGAGATCGACTCAGACAGCCTCCTGGTCGACGGAACCGCAGCCAAGACTGATGGCGAGGGGGGCAAGAACAAAGCTGGCGAGGAAGAGAGCGAGGCTGCTGGTTTTGTCATTCGTGACGACGACGAGGATGACGCCCCCGCCCAGCAGGTTGTCACCGCAGGCGCGACGGCTGACCCCGTCAAGGACTACCTCAAGCAGATTGGCAAGGTGGCCCTGCTCAACGCCGAGCAGGAGGTCGAGCTCGCCAAACGCATCGAGGCCGGTCTGTTCGCCGAGGAGAAGCTCAACGCCGGCGGCAAGATGGACATGAAGCTCAAGCGTGAGCTGTGGTGGATTTCCCAAGACGGCAAGAACGCCAAGAACCACCTGCTTGAGGCCAACCTGCGGCTGGTGGTCTCGCTGGCCAAGCGGTACACGGGTCGCGGCATGCTCTTCCTGGACCTGATCCAGGAGGGTAATCTCGGCTTGATCCGTGCGGTTGAGAAGTTCGACTACACCAAGGGTTTCAAGTTCTCCACGTATGCCACCTGGTGGATCCGGCAGGCCATCACCCGCGCCATGGCGGACCAGGCACGCACGATCCGTATCCCGGTGCACATGGTTGAGGTCATCAACAAGCTGGCCCGGGTTCAGCGTCAGATGCTGCAGGACCTCGGTCGCGAGCCGACACCTGAGGAGCTCGCCAAGGAGCTCGATATGACCCCGGAGAAGGTCGTCGAGGTCCAGAAGTACGGGCGTGAGCCGATCTCCTTGCACACGCCGCTCGGTGAGGACGGTGACAGCGAGTTCGGTGACCTCATCGAGGACTCCGAGGCCGTCGTGCCCGCCGACGCCGTGTCGTTCACCCTTCTTCAGGAGCAGCTGCACTCCGTGCTGGATACCCTCTCTGAGCGTGAGGCCGGCGTGGTCTCGATGCGTTTTGGCCTGGCCGACGGCCAGCCCAAGACCCTGGACGAGATAGGCAAGGTCTATGGCGTGACCCGCGAGCGGATCCGTCAGATCGAGTCCAAGACGATGAGCAAGCTGCGTCACCCGTCGCGTTCACAGGTCCTGCGGGACTACTTGGACTGAGTTCCTGTCGAAACAGATCAGGCCTGAGGTCCCGTTGGGCCGGACGACGTTTGCGCAGATCATCGCTCGGTGCGATTCACGTTGCCCGCCATCGCGACCTGGTGTCAGCCTCACCCACCGTTTCCTGCTGGGTCCTCGGGTGGTGCGACGATCGAGCTTTCAGCTTCACGACTAGCTCCGCCCGGAGAGCTGCTCGGTCGCTCTCACCGTTGGCGGGCTTCGCGGCATCTCGCGCCGTACGGGTGGCCACGTCGACGCCGAAGGCGGACAGCCGCGTCGCAGTGATGGCGGTGCCCATCGGATCCTTGCCGCCCACTGTGCTCATTCACATGGGCCAAGGCGGCTGACCTCGGGCGTCGTGCGGGCCGAGGCGCGGGGTTGATCAGGGTCGAACTCACCGATCAAGGTGTCCAAGCGGCAACTCTCGCGGTGGCAACGGAGGAACAACTGTCATTCAGTGGGCCGCGAACAGATGCTCCGGCCCTGAGTGAACAATGAGGTGGCCTGTCTTAAGTCTCCGTCGACCTTGTCGGTGGCTGGCGTTCACCTGCCGTGGCTACCGTCGCCATCATGAGTGAGCAGATCCGAGCACTGCATGCGGCCGACGAGGGCCGGCTCGAGCTCGCCGCCGTTGTCGCCGCTCTCTCCGCTGAGTATGCCGCGGCTCCAGGTGCCAAACGGCTCGTTCGTCGCAGGCGACTTCACACTCTCGACCGGCGGCTGCGTGCAGCGGGTCTGAGGCTGGAGCACAATACCGTGGCTCCGGGCCAGCGGCTTGTTCTTAGTCGAGAAGATGACTCGACCGTGGTGGTGCCCGTGACAGATCAGCATTGGCCCGAGCCTGCTGACGCTCTGCCCGGTCCGGTCCGCGAGGTGATCTCTACTGTGACGGGCGTCTGCGCATTGGTTGTGACCTCGGACGAAAAGCGGCGCGTTCAGCGGTTGGAGCTGGACAATGAGGACGGGAAGATCGTGGCTCGGGTCCACCTGGACGAACCGGCTCCAGCGCTGGCCCGGTTCGCGGCGAGCGGGCTAGTGCGGTGAGGTCGAACAAGGACGATGAGTAGGTCGTCTGCTGGCCTGTCTTGTGTTGAGCTTGGTCACGACGGCCGTTTCGAGGGGCGCCTGCGTATTCTTCGCAGTTCACCCCCTTGAGGCGAGTGCGCCTTGCTGTCATTCTCACAAGCATCGAAAGCCGCAAGGAGGTCGCCTTGACGTTGGCAGCGACGACTTCCGGGCTTTGGGTGGGCCAGTGCATCAGCCTCCTTGTCACATATGGGCGAGGATGAACCGTCTCAGCTGGTCCTGCGCATCTTCGCGCTCTGCTTCGGGCAGCACGAGCAGCCACTGACCGATCATTTCCTGTAGCAACGCGATGTCTCTGCTGTACGAAACGCCCTCAGCGGGTGGATCGATGCCTAGCCCATCAAAGACTGCCCCCAAGGTCCCGCTGGGCGTACTGCGGCCGGCCTCGATTGCGGCGACAGTGTCGGGCGATACCTGTGCGCATTCGGCCAGTTGCTCATGAGTCCAGTCTTTGTCTTGGCGGGCCTGCCTCACCTCCGCGCCGATCCTGAGCGCCTCTGCTTCGTCCATCACTGCTCCTGACTCGGTTCCTGCTGGGGAGGTCAGCCCACGTGCGCCATTGATCAGCTCGAGAATTGGCCTAGGTCGTGATCAGGCCGCATCCTTCAGCCGGGGTCACCCTGTCTGTTTAGCTAGATCTGCGGGCAATTGCCAGAGATGTGACGAGATTGGAACACAGGCGGTCTTCCTGTCACGGTCAGCAGAACATATGTTCTATAGTCGGCAGCGGTGACCTGACACGCTGGTCTTGCCCAAGGTGCGCCCTCAGCTTGACCAGATGGGCGGCTCACCGTCTTCCCCGGCTGTCCCTCAATGGGTCACATATCGGTCCTTCGCCAGGGCGGCGTTGAGAGAGCTGCTGGCGGCCTATGCCAGTTGCCCGGACCCCAGCGCGTCGTCCGGGTCTGGTGTCAACGCCGCTGTGAGACAAGTGCCGGGCAAGACGTGATGGTGCCAGCGCCGTCAGACAACCAGCGCGCACCGATCAGGGCGTCGTTGACCTCAGTCTGACCGCGCTGTCGCGTATCGGCACGCACGCCAACTCCTCAACCTGGGACGGCCACCAGAAGCGGGGTCCGAGAACCCTCCGGGCACCGCTTCGACCTGCCAGTTGACAAGACGGCACTGGGACGAAAGCTGTTGTGTTCAGGGATGGTCAGTCTGCGGTGCGTTGCTCTTGCAACAGCTGCTCCTGGTTGTCGAGGAGCTCTTGCAGGCGGGCTGGGTCCAGCTGCTCAGAAATGGCCAGGGTCTCGGCGTCGGTGCTCATCCCATCGCCCCCGTTATCACCTGATCCCGTGCCCGTGCCGCTATGGCCGCGAGGAAACAGGCGAGCATCACCGGCTCCGAGGCTGTTGAGGCCAGCCGTTCGAGCCCATCAACGTCCTCGGACCCTTCCCAAGACTGGACCTCGGCGGTCATGGTTTCGGCAAGATGCCGATGGAAGACCCTGACATCGTTGTCGCTCATAGCGGCGCCTCAGTGGGCTCAGTGGCCAGTGACCCCACTGAGGCGCGCCATGATGCGGAAGCCTCCGCCTCGACCACGGACCAGGAGCAGCAATCTGCCAGCGGGAGGGTGACGGGCGCGTCTTCCCTGGCTGGCGGCGGCCGCCAGGCCTCATGGACGTGGTCGGTGACGCTCATCTCGACAGTTGGCTTGTCATGCAGAATCGTGCTCACGACTGGTTCTCCTTGCTAGGCGAACTCGGTTCAGTCCTCGGTCGGCTTTCCCCAACGCCTGCTGGCGTCGTTGTACTTGTCTAGCCCCTGGCCCGACCCGCCCTACAGGCAAGGGGTATGTCGCTTCACCATTGGATCCGTTGGCTCGGTAGCAACGCCTGAGATTACGTCGCCGGACTCGAGCCTTCGAGCACGTCGAAATCATTGGTAACAATCAGGATTCGATACATCGAAAAGCGTGGAGGGACTGCTGAAGTCTGAGGTCGAGGGTCCAGGTCTCAACCATGAAATGCCCACAGGGTCACGCCTGAGGTCAACGCTGAAGAAGCGGGGCCGGTCATGACCTTGGTGACCTGTGGCTTTGGGCCATCTTCGACTGCGGCGTACACGTTCAGTGGGCGTCGGGTCAGACTCGGGCGGGAGCCCTTGCAGTGCGCCCGCAACCTGACCAGCTTCGCCCGGTGCCGGACCATTGACACAGCTCCCTCGTCGCCAAGGGTGCGATCCACGACTCGGGCACGCGACCCATCCAGCAACGGGGCAGCCAAATCGACCCGTCGTCCTTGACCAGGCGGTACCCGAAGGCCTTGACTCCCAACGGGTGAGACAGGTGCACGCTGGCCCCACCAGCCTGTAACACCTCGGCTGCCCATTACCAGCCGTGGGTGGCCTGCAGCACCACCTCCGGGCCCTCACCAGCCCTTGGCCATCACCGACACCAACCGCGCGACGTCGTTGACGATCCGCACCGTCTCCAGCACCTCACCACCCGCGGTGGTCCTGACGATGACCGTCCGACGGCGGCGTAGATCGATTCCCACCAAGCTGCTTGCCCGATACGCTTCCATGAGGGCCCTCCTCGCCCTCTCACGCGACACTTTCGATAAACTCCCCAAGCATCCCGCTGGGAGCCGGTGGAGGCCCCGCTCTTTCACCGCATCAGAGCGACAGCAGATCGTGCTGCGGTGGAGGGCCGGAGATGGGCGAGGGGCGGGTTCTGGCAGCCTATGATTACGCGCGTGGACCACCGGCGTAAACCGGCGACCCGAGCCAAAGCAAGGGAGACAAGTACATGTTGGCAACGGGTTGCCCTGAGAGTCGGGCCCGCAGCCGGAAGTCCGTCAGGACGCCCGGTGTCAATCCAGGATATTTCAGACGACGGGGCTCTTGGCCCCCATCCTTGTCGCGTTTGTTAGCACAGCGCATAGGGGCCGCACAGCGAATAGGCGTTCCTGGTGGGCGACTGCTTGGACTGAGTTTCGTCTCGTGGCCTGAGCAGGGGTGTGGATCTGCCGAAGGCACGACGGCTTCGAGTTCACAAGGCCGACCTCGAAGCCAAACAGAGGGACTGAGATGCTCAAGGGATCGTTGACGGTTGGTACCGACGGTGCGTGCCTAGGCAACCCCGGGCCGTCCGGCTGGGCGTGGGTGGACGAGAACGGGAACTACCACGCGTCCGGGCAAGCCAACGGCACCAACAACATTGCAGAGTTGCGGGCTGTGCTCGACGTTCTCCTTGACCACACCGATGTTGCTCATCTGGTCATCCAGATCGACTCGACATACGCCAGGGACTGCTCCACCACGTGGCGTGCTGGCTGGCAGCGCAACGGTATGCGCAACTCCAAACGTCAGCCTGTGGCGAACGCCGATATCGTCAAGGCGATCTGGGCCGCATTGGACAGTCGTGCCGGCACAGTCGAGTTCGTCAAGGTCCCTGGCCACGACCCCGGCAACAAGTTCCCGTTGAACACGGCGGCCGACATCATCGCGAACGATGCCGCTGAGCAGGCATCGGCAGGCTTGTCCGTCGATACGATTTCGACCATCGATTTGGCCAGCATCAAACCGCGCACAACGTCGTTCGGCAAACGGTGACCTGTAGGAGGTCGTCTTTAGCGTGGATCATGCTGTCGCGCGTTCCTGATCGTCATTTGGTCTTGTCTGCCCTCGAATTTGGAGGGTACAGGTCCATGCCAGTGGGGTTGTTCAGGAATCCGGGCGTGCTGCCAGGGACCTGGCTGTGACCGTACTGCCACACGACGGCGTTGGTGCGGGGGTCCACGACGATCAGCCGATTGTTGAGTTTGTCGCTCACCAGGAAGTCGCCGTTGGGCAGTGCGGTCACCATAGATGGCTTGTTCAGGGTTTGATCGCCGGTCGGGGCATAGCGCCAGTAGGCCTTTCCGGTGTGATCGAAGGTCAGCACCTGGCCCGGGAGCGTGTGGTCGACCGTCGCGAAACGATCAGGGCCGATCTCTGAGCTTTCGTAGATGGCGGAGACGCCGGGCACCTGCACGCTCCATGACACCTTTCCCGACAGGTTGATCTCACTGACCCAGTTGCCGATGCCCTCGGTGAGCACGTAGTCGCCGTTGGACATCGGGAACAGGCCGCTTGGGTTCGCGAAGGTCTGCGGCGGGTTGTGCACGCATGTTCCGGTCTGGCCCAGCTGTTGACTGATTGCGTGGCCTCCTGCAGGGATCTTGATGATCCTGCAGTTCGCTGCGTCGGGAACCAGCAGATCATGGGAGGGCAGCATCAGCACGCCGTCAGGGGCGTTCACCTGGTTGGGGCCCGACCCGGGGGGGCGTCAGTTGTGCCATAGGTGTAGACGACGAGCTTGTGCGTGGCTATGTCTATGACATAGATGATGGCGCTGTCCTCGCTAGCAGCGACGACCTGCTTGCCGTCCGGCGTGAACCACGCGGCCTCGGGAGCTTTGAAGGTCTGCCCCGCAGCCAGGTCCCCAGCGCGGGGGAACTGCCACATACTCCGACCTTTGGGGTCAATGATCAGCACCCGGTCTCCGCCTCCGTCCGAGATCAGGATCGGTCCTGGCAACACCGAGGGGTCCGAACCGGGGGCGAGCCAACCCGGACCGGAGGCGGTGAGCGCGATCGCCCCACTGAATGTGGTTGCTGCATTGGTCGGGGGCGGTGCCGTTGCAGCAGCGCCCCGCGCCGAGTGCGATGCCACCGACTTTGCAGGCGGTTTGGCCGGAGTTGCCGCCGCCATGAGCCACCAGGACCCGACGGCGACACCGGCAGTCAGAGTGACCAGCAGCCCCCTTACGAGCCGGCAGTGTCGACGTAGCTCGGGCGAGGGCGCTAGGCGGTGCCCCCCCAACGCATCTCGCAGAGCATTCTGACGCTGAGAATGCTCTGCGAGATGCGTTCTTTCAGAGGTAGCGGATGCTCATGCAGCTA
>Ga0208587_1000392_pt1 | contig 24283 bp, 25 predicted proteins | sample NGESurdeep092012_7_FD_184472 | JGI IMG/M metagenome (GOLD analysis project Ga0208587, IMG submission 184472) | Arctic peat soil microbial communities from Barrow, Alaska - NGEE Surface sample 210 deep-092012 (SPAdes) | ecosystem: Environmental > Terrestrial > Soil > Wetlands > Peat ...
GGAGATCTTGTAACCGCCGAACGCCGCACCCGCGGGGTACTGGTGGTAGCAGTTGGTCCAGACCCGGCCGGCCTTGATGCCGCGGCCCATCCTGTAGGCGCGGGCGCCATCGCGCGTCCGACGCCGGCACCGAGGCCGTAGAGCGTGTCGTTGGCGATCTCCAGCGCGTCCGCGTCGTCGGCGAAGGTGGTGACGGCAAGGACCGGGCCAGCGTCGGCGACGCCGGCTTGAGCACCGGGAAGTTGCCGGCGGCCAGGGCGGTCGACGGGCTGACCTCGGCGGCGTCGTGGTCGGCCCGCCGAGCGCCGTACGCTGACGTGTTGTGAGCACGCTTGCCGACCTCGACGCCTGGCGCGCCCTGCCCGCCGCCCAACAGCCGGCCTGGCCGGATGAGGCGGCGCTGCGAGCGGCCTACGCCGAGTTGGCCGCCCTGCCGCCACTGGTGATCGCGCACGAGGTGGCCGGGCTGCGCCAGCGGCTGACCGCGGTGGCCCGCGGCGAGGCCTTCGTCCTCCAAGGTGGCGACTGCGCGGAAACCTTTGCCGACATCAGCGCGGCTCGGATCCGCGACAAGATCCGCACCCTGCTGCAGATGGCGATCGTGCTGACCTACGGCGCGAGCGTGCCGGTGGTCAAGGTCGCCCGGATCGCCGGGCAGTACGCCAAGCCGCGCTCCCGGGATACTGAGTTGGTCGACGGCGTCGAGCTGGCGTCGTACCGGGGAGACGCGGTCAACAGCATCGGTCCCACGCTGGCCGACCGCATTCCGGACCCCCGCCGGATGGTCGCGGCGTACCACAGCGCCGCGGCCACGCTGAACTTGGTGCGCGGGTTCGCTACCGGCGGCTTCGCCGACCTACGGGCGGTGCACGACTGGAACAAGGACTTCGTCCGGCGCAGCCCGGCGGGTCAGCGCTACGAGGCGCTGGCCCGCGACATCGAGCGGGCGCTGGCCTTCATGCGGGCCTGCGGGATCGACCTGGACCAGACCGGTGTGGCGCACGGCGTGGAGCTGTTCTCGGCGCACGAGGCGCTGCTACTCGACTACGAGCGGGCGCTCACCCGCACCGAGGACGCCACCGGGATCGTCTACGATCTGTCCGCGCACTTCGTGTGGATCGGCGACCGCACCCGGGGGGTCGACGACGCGCACGTTGAGTTCCTCAGCCGGGTCGCCAACCCGATCGGCGTCAAGCTGGGTCCGGGTGCCCGGCCGGAGGAGGCCGCTGCCCTGGTGGAGCGGCTCGATCCCGACGGCGTACCCGGCCGGCTGACGCTGATCACTCGGATGGGGGCGGACCGGGTTGGCGGCCTGCTCGGGCCGTTGGTGGAGAAGGTCACCGCCACCGGGCACGAGGTGGTCTGGGTCTGCGACCCGATGCACGGCAACACGATCGAGTCGGCGAGCGGGTACAAGACCCGGCACTTCGACCGCATCCTGGCCGAGGTGCGAGGCTTCTTCGCCGTACACGCCGAGCTGGGCACTGTCGCCGGCGGCATCCACGTCGAGCTCACCGGCGACAACGTGACCGAGTGCCTCGGGGGGGCCGAGGACATCGTCGACGCTGACCTGGCCGGGCGGTACGAAACCGCCTGCGACCCACGGCTGAACACGGGTCAGTCGATCGAGCTGGCGTTTCAGGTCGCGGAGATGCTGCAGCAACGGCGCTCGGGGGTCGGGGCGGCCCGGTGAGCGAGTGACTCCTGCCGGCTCGAGACCTCAGGTCGACCTGCGGAGCGACACGCTGACCCGGCCGACGGCCGGCATGCGGGCGGCGATGGCTGCCGCCGAGGTCGGCGACGACGTCTACGGCGAGGACCCGACCGTCAACGCCTTAGAGGAGAAGGTCGCCGGCCTCTTTGGGCAAGAGGCGGCGCTGTTCGTCCCGAGCGGCACGATGGGCAACCAGATCTGCCTGCGGCTGGTGGTGCCGCCGGCCGAGGAGCTGCTCTGCGATGCCGACGCGCACATCGTCACCTACGAGGGTGGGGGGGCCGCGCAGCACGGTGGCATCCAGACCCGGACGCTGGTGTCCGCCCGCGGGCTGCTCGACGTCGCCGCGGTGGAGGCGCAGCTGAGGGCGCCCGGCTTCGGCACCGTGCCCACCCGGGCGGTGTCGGTCGAGCAGACGCACAACCGCGGTGGCGGGGCGGTCTACCCGCTGGGCACCCTTGTCGCGTTGCGCGAGCTGACCGCCGGGCACGGGATGGCGCTGCACTGCGACGGGGCGCGGATCTGGAACGCGAGCGTGGCCAGTGGCGTGCAGCTTTCGGCGTACGGCGAGCTGTTCGACACCCTGTCGGTGTGCCTGTCCAAGGGGCTCGGCGCGCCGGTCGGCTCGGTCGTCGTGGCCAGCGCCGCCGCGGTGGCCGAGGCGCGGGTGCTGCGCCGGCGGCTCGGCGGCGGCATGCGCCAGGCCGGCATCCTGGCCGCGGCTGGGTTGTACGCACTGCGCCACCACGTCGACCGGCTGGCCGAGGACCACGCCCGCGCCCGAATGCTGGCGGAGGTGATCGCCGAGGCGGCCCCCAGGGTGGTCGACCCGGCGGCGGTGGAGACCAACATCGTGCCGCTGGACCTCACCTCCTCGGCGTACGACGCGGCGACGCTCGCCGCGGCGGCCCGGGCCGAGGGCGTGCTGCTATCGGTCGTCGGTGCTCGCCGCGTTCGACTGGTCACCCACCTTGACGTCGACGACGCCGCCATCCGGCGGGCCGGCGCGGTCGTGGCCCGGCTACTCGCCGGCTGACCACTCTCCGCCACACTCCGGGGATGGGACCGACGGTCAGCCTTCGAGATCGACTGCGCAGTGCCGAGCCGCTGTACGGCGTCTGGTCGACCATCCCTGGTCCCATTGCCGCTGAGGTCATCGTCGGACCGGGCGTCGACTACGTGGTCGTGGACCTGCAGCACGGCGGGGCCGGCGAAGCCGACCTGGCCGGCATGCTCGCCGCCATCGCGGCCGGCGGGGCGTATCCGCTCGTGCGGCCGCGGTCTCCGGCCTTCGCCGACATCGGCCGGGCGCTGGACCTCGGCGCCCACGGCGTTGTGGTGCCCAACGTCGACTCGGCCGAGCAGGCCGTCGCCGTGGCCGCGGCCTGCGCCTACCCGCCGGCGGGCACCCGGTCCTTCGGCCTGCTCCGGCCAGGGCCGGCGGAGCCGGCCTGCATCGTCATGGTCGAGTCCCGAGCGGCGCTCGACGCCATGGGCGACCTGGTCCGGGTTCCTGGACTTCATGGGATCTACGTCGGGCCGTTCGACCTCGGGCTCTCCCTCCATGTGACGCCGGGGGATGCCCACGAGCCGGTGCTCTCCGCGGCCATCGACACGGTGCTCGCCGCCGCCGAAGCTGCCGAACTCCCGGCGGGCGTGCACGCGACGTCCGGTACCGTCGCCGCCAGACTCCGTCGCCGCGGGTGCCGCCTGATCACCGTCGGCTCGGACGCCGGCGCCTTGACCGCTGGCATTACCGCCGACTTGGCCGCCGCCCGGGCTGATCCCGCGCCGGCGGACGATGACGACGACTATTGAGCCCGGAGAATCACCCCGGCTGCGCCGTGGAACTTGCCGCCACCGCATCCCGTAGCTCCCGGCGCAAAATCTTGCCGCTGATGGTCTTGGGCAGCTCGGGCAGGATCTCGATCTGGCGCGGGCGCTTGTACGCCGCCATCCGCCCGCGGCAGTAGTCGACCAGCTCCCGCTCACTCGCCGTACGACCGGGTTGCAGGCTGACGTAAGCCTTCACCGTCTCACCCCGGTAGGCGTCCGGGACGCCGACGACCCCGGCCTCGCGGATCGCCGGATGGGTGTAGAGGACGTCCTCGACTTCCCGCGGCCACACCTTGAAGCCGGCCGCGTTGATCATGTCCTTCTTCCGGTCGACGACGTAGAACCAGCCGTCGGCGTCCATGAAGCCGATGTCACCGGTGAGCAACCGACCGCCGGGGATGGAGGCGGCGGTTTCCGCCGGTTGGCCCCAGTAGCCGGGCACCACCATCGGCCCCTCGACCGCGATCTCGCCGTCTTCGCCGATGGCCACCTCGCCGCCGCTCTCGTCGAGGATGCGCAGTACGGCGCCGGGGACGGGCACCCCGACCGACAGCGTGCCGGACTGCGGGTCGATCGGCGCCGGGGTGCCGACCGGCACCAGCACGCACGGCGCGGTCGTCTCCGTCAGCCCGTAACCGCTGTGCAGGTAGTGCCCGAACCGGCGCCCGAACTGCTCGACCACGGCCGGGGGCACCGGGGCGCCGCCGCTGATCAGCAGCCGGAAGCCGGCGAAATGCTCCGGGGTGGCGTCCGGACTGGCCATTAGCGCCATGTACGCCGTGGCCGGCCCGACGGTGAACGCCGGCCGGTGCTCGGCGAACGCATCGAGGGCAACGGCCGGGTCGAACCGGTAGCACAGCACGAGCGGACCGGCGAGGGCAAGGGCGAAAACGACTTCAAACGCCAGGCCGGTGATGTGGAAGAGCGGCGCCAATGCGAAGATCGCTGACCCGGGCGCCAGGCCGGTCCAGGCGATCATCACGTCCGCGTTGGTGGCCAGGTTGGCGTGCGTGGTGGTTGCGCCCTTGGGTACGCCGCTGGTGCCTGAGGTGTAGCAGATCAGGGCCAGGTCGTCTGAGTGCAGCTCGACCGGTGGCGGGGCCGAGGCGCCGGAGCGGGCCACCTCGACCACGTCGTCGACCCCGGCTGCGCGCCGCCGCTCGATGCCGCCGAGCACCCGGGCGTCGGTGCGGGTCTGCAGGTCCAGTTCGCACGTGGTCAGCACGACCCGCACCCCGGCCGCGTGGGCTACCGCAGCCGCGACCGTGTCCCAGGCGGCCTCCGAGCAGACCAGCGCACTGACCCCAGCGTCGCGCAGCACCAGGTCCAACTCGCGCTCGCGGTACATCGGGTTGACCGGCACCACGACGCCGCCCAGCTTCCAGGCGGCAACCAGGGTCAGGACGAACTGCGGTACGTTCTGCAGGTAGAGCGCTAGCCGGTCGCCGCGGCCGAAACCCCGCCCGGCGAGGTACGCCGCGATGGCATCGCTGTAGTCGTCAACCTCGCGGTATCTCAGGCCGCCGTCGAAGTAGGTGATTGCCCGCTGCTCCGGCGCCGCCCGGACCGCCCGGTGGACCAGGTCAAGCGCGGTCGCGACGCTTGGCGGCACCTCGGCCGGCACGTCGCCGTACCGGGCGAGCCAGGGCTTCGCGTCGTACGGACCGGTCATGCTCAGGCGGCTGCGGTCGACAGGGCCGCCAGCAGCGCCTTCATCCACGGTCCCAGATCAGCCGGTGTACGCGCGGAGATCAGGTTGCCATCCACCACGGTGGCCTCGTCGACCCAGTCCACGCCGGCGTTCTCCATGTCGTCCCGGATGGCCCCGACACTGGTCGCCCGTCGGCCCTTGAGGATCCGGGCCGAGATCGGCACCCAGCCAGCGTGGCAGATGAAGGCGATCGGCTTCCCGCTGGCGTCGAAGTCCCGGACCAGCTGCAGCACCGCGGGGGATCGGCGCAGCTTGTCCGGGGCGAACCCGCCGGGGATCACCAGGGCGTCGAAGTCCGCGGCGGAAACCGCATCGACAGTGGTGTCCACCTCCACCGGGCCGTGCCCCTTCTTGCCGGTGACCGGCCGGTCGTCGACGCCGGCCACGGTCACCGCCACGTCTTCCTCGGCCAAGCGGTAGAGCGGATAGAGCAGCTCGGAGTCCTCGAACAGGTCGGCGGCGAGCAGCAGCGCGGTTTTTCCGGTAGTCGACACGGACGCGACCCTACTTCGGCGCGGGCGGGAAGAGCGGCTCTTCGTCATGAAGCGGGCTGACTGGCTGATCTGCGTATGCAGTGCTCGGTGACCCGGTCGCCTGGTCGGGCACGAGCTCGCCGAACAGGTCCACGCGGACCCCGTGAGCCTGCGCGAGCAGGTCGGCGGTGGTAATCAGTGCTTCGCCGCTTCGTCCCGGGAACGCCCGGCGACGTAGCGCGACGCCGCCCGCCACGCCTGCGCGTCCCCGCCAGGCACCGCCTTGACGGCCCGCTCGAGGCGCTCACTCGTCGCCAGCCGGAACATCACCACACGGTCAACTGCCACGAGGCCAGCCTGGCACGGGCCCCGAGGGCGGCACCAGATGACGATCCTTTCGGTAGAGGATCCCCATGCAGGCGGCCCGGGCTCGCGCAGGTCGAGTTGTCACGCACCCGCTCGCAGGGCTGCTGTGCGACTTGGGTCCCGGCCGAGCCTGGCTTCCCCGTGGGCTGCCGACGTCAGCGGCTGTGTCGGGAACCGCGTTACCGAGATCTTCGTACATGGCTACGATGCGGCCGCCGCGCTGCAGGTCAAGCTACCGTTGCCGGGCCAGGTCTGCGCCAATCAAGGGACTGGGGGACCCGGGGCTATAGGGTCTGTTGGCTTCTCGTGAGCCGGCTTTCCCTGAATGTGGAGGTGGTGGGGATGACGAAGTCACGACTTGCGCAGGCTGCCGTGCTCGTCGCCACGTTGCTCGTCCTGATGGCCTGCGCCGCCGGCTCGAACAACGTGGCGCATGTCGACGCGCCGCACATCGCCGGGTTCTGGCTAGGGCTCTGGCACGGTGCGATCAGCCCGATCACGTTCCTTATCTCACTGTTCAACCACCACGTGAGCATCTACGACGTGCACAACAACGGCAACTGGTACAACTTCGGCTTCATGATTGGCGCATCCGCCGTGTTTTCCGGCGCCGGCCGGTCCGGCGCTGCCGCGCGTCCCCGCCGGAAGTCCAGGCCGCAGCGCCCCGGCACGAGCACGTGAGTCCACGTTGGTCGCCCACCGGGAGTGGGACCTTGCAGTGACCGGTGGCGCCGAAAGATCGGCGATCGCCACGTTCGCCATCCCGTCCGCGGCCAGCAACACGATCCGGGTCCGCAGCACCTGATGATGCGGCGCGGTGTAGGCACGACTGCGCGCCTCCAACTAAGCGCTGCCACCTACAACCAGCACGGTGCTCTCCTTCGGGTTGGGATCTCGGTCGGGTTGGCCGATTCTCGAAGGCGCAAGGACCTTGTCCCTCAGAGGACAGGTCAGACCTAGCTAGTGTCGCGGTAGCGAAGCGAAGTAGTTGGACGCTGTGTCGACAGGCGGGCTCCGGCGGTCCACTCCGCCAGGCAGCGGGCGACCTCAGCGTCGGTGGCGGTGTCGGCGACGTCGATGGCATCGACGAGCAGTGCGCCGATGCTGCCGGGCAGCGGCGGCACCAGCCCGGTCCTGAGCCGGGCGCCACGACCGCCTGTCGCCGCCTTCTCGTGCTCGGACGGGGCGATGATCACCACGCCGTTACGCCCGCGCACCTCGCCCCACGGCCCGCCGAGTCCGCCCTTGCTGTTGCCCAGGGTCCGCCCGGCTGGACCCCGGTCGGAGCTGTCCCGGGAACTCAGATAGGGCACGAGCGGAGCGAAGGACCCGACCGTCGGCCGCCGGGAGCTGGGCCCATAATCGTAGGTCTACGCCGCAACCTTCGGAGTGCGTCATGATCGTCATTCTTGGGCTCGTCATTCTGGTCGCCGCGGTGATCGTCGGCGTGGCCGGCGTTCTCGGTAACGGTGGCAGCGCGCATGCGCTCACCCACGGGTTCGCGGTGTTCGGCTACCACGTGACCGGCTCCGACGGCGCGCTGTTCCTCTACGGCATCGTGGTCGGGGCCATCGCCCTGTTCGGGCTGGGCCTGCTCCTGGCCGGCGCGCGCCGCACCTCCCGCCGCGGCAGCGCGGCGCGTCGCGGACTCAAGCAGTCCCGCCGCGAGACGGCCGCTGTCAGCCAGGCTCGGGACGACCTCATCGACCAGCGCGAGACCGCCCGCGCTTACACGGCGAGCGCGCCGGGCGGGCCAGCGCCCGAACGGCCAGCGCCCGAACGGCCATCGCCGCCAGAAACCGCCGATCCTCCGGGGTGAGGTTGGCACGTCACGCGGCTCCACCCACCCTTTGGTTCTGAACAGTCTCGGCGAGGCCTCCACCATCCCAAACGACTGAGATCAAAGATCAGTCACAACGGGCCAGTTACGGGCCGGCTGCCGCGCGCGTAGCAGACCGGTCGGCGGGACTTTCGGCTCTACCTCCGCCGAGAGCAGGGGCGAACGCTTTTGTCGAGCGTTACCTGCGCTGTCGACGCTCGCGCCGACGGGAGGGTTGGGGGCGATGTCAGGGCGACGTGCCTGGGCGTATGTGGCTGCGGTCGGGCTGGCGGCGGTCGTAATTGTGACGGCTGGGGGGGTAGCGGGGACTGCCGCGGAGTTGCCAAGACCCAGGTCGATCGGACAGCAACAGGGGTACTGGGGTGGCGGTGCGACTGGAATGGCAGCGTGCACCGGAGCCCGGTTCGGCCGGCATCCCGGTTACGACCGGATGGTGCTCGACCTGACCCCGCCGGGCACTCGGTCGGGCACCTTCTACTCCGATTCTGGCTTCCCGCCCGGCACCGCCGCCTACCGCGCTTGGTACCTCAACGACACCACGCTGCGAGTCAAGGTCTGGTCGGTCCGCATCGACCCTCCCTGGTTCTTCCGCTACACCCCGAACCTTCCCGAAGTGAAAGGCGTCCTCGTTACGCAGGACTCCGGTGACGGGCTCGAGGTGGACGTCACTGTCGCGGCGAGAAGCGGGTTCCGTATCTTCGCCTTGTCGGCACCCGACCGAGTGGTGGTCGACATCGCGCACGGGCGTGCCGGAGGCTGGACGACCAGGACTTCGTCGACTGCGACCAGCGGATAGCTGCCGAACTGCCGAACCGGGCCAATTCGGGTTGAGCGGTACGCGGCCTTACCGTGCCGACCGAGCTTCCGCGCCGAACAACCCCGTCACGGCGTGGGAGCATTGCACCCGGGCCGACTGCACGGCCGTCGGCATCGGCCAGGGTCACTACTCGTCGGGCAGCCACCGACGCCGTGGCCAAACTCGCACGGCAGCACCTCCCACCGCAAGGCGTGCCTGATGGCCTGGAGGCCCCCGTTGCCGCAGCCGGTCTCGTTGACCACGTAATGGTGTTCCACGGACTGCGGAACCCGTGGAAGCTTGTGGGGTGAGCCAGCTAGGGGTCGGCCCCGTTCGGGAGGTGGAAGCGGCTTTCCGGGCGACGCCGCGACCTCAGTTCCTGCCCCCCGCCCAGCGCCGGTGGGCTGGCCTGGACCGGCCGCTGCCCATCGGCCACGGTCAGACGAACTCACAGCCCTCGACGGTGCGGCGCATGCTCGAGCTGCTGTCGGTGCGGCGGGGGAGCCTCGTGCTCGACGTCGGCGCGGGTTCTGGCTGGACCACCGCGCTCCTCGCCTGCCTGGTCGGTCCCGAGGGCAGGGTGGTCGGCGTGGAGCTCGAGCCGGCGCTGGCCGCCTGGGGGCAGGCCAATCTGGCGGCAACGGACCGTAGCTGGGCCCGTATCGAGACCGCCCGTCCGGGGGTGCTCGGGTGGCCGGACGAGCAGCCCTACGATCGGATCCTGGTCTCCGCCGAGGCAGGTGTGGTCCCAGGTGAGCTCCTTGCCCAGCTCGGCACACGCGGGGCCATGGTGTTGCCCGTGGCCGGCCAACTGCTGCGGCTACGCAAGACGGTAGGCACTCGCGTGGTGGTCGAACGGTTCGGGCAGTGCCGCTTCGTGCCCCTGCGCTGAGTCAGCACATCCGGCAGGGCGACCCTTCTTGATGGCCGGGTAGCGCGCGCGGACCGCGTGTTGGGTCGCGCAGTGGGCACAAGCCAGCGCTCATCGCCGGCGCCCGTGGCCCGGACCGGCGCCCGTGGGGTGCGTTATCCCGTGGTGGCCGGGCTGATCACGACGGCAAGCGCTGTGAGTGCAGTGGGAATCGCGCGGTAGTAGACCCACACGCCGCGCTTGTCGCGGCTGACCAGCCCGGCCTCGAGCAGGACGCGCAGGTGGTGGCTGACGGTCGGCTGGGACAGTCCGAGCGGCTCGGTCAGCTCGCACACACAGGCCTCCCCGCCGGCGTGCGCCTGGATCAGCGACAGCAGCCGCAACCGGGCCGGGTCAGCGAGTGCCTTGAGCACCCCCGCCAGCTGCTCGGCGGCGGCGGCGGACAGCGGGGCGCGCGCCAGCGGCGAGCAGCACGCGGCCGCGTCGAGCGCGGGGTTGTCCAGCACTGGCGGCGAGGTGGCCATGCCGACAGTGTCGCAGAAGGCATTGACAGCCGTCCATGCATTGCCCATGCTGACGGGATCGATGAGGGTCAATCTAAGCCGGACGGATGAGGAACGAGGTGAGCTGGGGATGAGTCGGGTGCAGCTGGCAATGAACGTCCGGGACGTCGACGCGGCGGTGGACTTCTACCGCAAGCTGTTCGGGGTCGAGCCGGCCAAGCGCCGGCCGGGCTATGCCAACTTCGCGATCGCCGTCCCGCCGCTAAAGCTGGTCCTCATTGAGGACCCGGACGCCCGCGGCGCCGGCGTGGCCGGGGCGCTGAACCACCTGGGCGTCGAGGTGGAGACCTCCGCCGAGGTGGGGGCGGCCACCCAGCGGCTGACCGGACAAGGCTTGGCGACGCTGACCCAGGACGCGACCAGCTGCTGCTACGCGGTCCAGGACAAGGTGTGGGTGCACGACCCGGACGGGGCGCCGTGGGAGGTCTACACGGTGCTGGCCGACGCCCCGCACGCCACCACCACCACCACCACCACCGCCGCCACCACCGCCGGCAGCGGCTGCGCCACCGTGGACGGCCAGTGCGTCCCGGTCGACGCCACCGCCGCGACGGCGGGCGCCGTGGCCCGGGAGGTCGAGCTGACCACCCACGGGGTGCCGGTCGACGCCTCCGCGGTTCGCTCGTGCTGCTGACCAACCCGCGCCGGGATCCATCCGCCGGACCACGACCGAAGAGGTTGACGTCTCGGTGAGCGATCTGACCACGGGGACCGCCCGGGCCGGCGCCGACCTCGACCCGCCGGTGCTGGCCCGGCTGTCCACCCTGGACCGGTTCCTGCCGGTCTGGATCATCGCCGCGATGGCCCTCGGCCTCGCGCTGGGTCGGGCCGTGCCCGGGCTGAACGATGCGCTGGACGCCGTGCGGGTCGGCTCGGTGTCGCTGCCGATCGCCGTCGGGCTGCTGCTGATGATGTATCCGGTGCTGGCCAAGGTTCGCTATGGCGAGCTGGGCGCAGTCACCGGCGACCGCCGGCTCCTGGTCTCCTCGCTGGTGTTGAACTGGATGGTCGGCCCCGCGCTGATGTTCGCCCTGGCCTGGCTGCTGCTGCCGGACCAGCCCGCCCACCGCACCGGACTGATCATCGTCGGGCTGGCCCGGTGCATCGCCATGGTGCTGATCTGGAACGACCTGTCCGGCGGGGACCGGGAGGCCGCCGCCGTCCTGGTAGCGATCAACTCGGTGTTCCAGATCGTCGCCTTCGCCGCGCTCGGGTACTTCTACCTCAAGGTGCTGCCTGGCTGGCTCGGGCTCTCGCAGAACACGCTGCATGTGTCGGTCTGGGACATCGCCCGCAGCGTGCTGGTCTTTCTCGGCATCCCGCTGGTCGCCGGCTACCTCACCCGCACCCTCGGCGAGGGAAGCCGCGGCCGGCATTGGTACGAGACGGTGCTACTGCCCCGGATCGGCCCGGTCGCGCTCTTCGGGCTGCTGTTCACCATTATCGTGCTGTTCGCGCTGCAGGGCGACACCATCACCCGGGAGCCGCTCGCGGTCGTGCGCATCGCGCTGCCGCTGCTGGCCTACTTCGGGCTGATGTTCGGCGGGTCGTTCCTGCTCGGCCGCCGCCTCGGCCTGGGCTACCCGCGCACAGCGACGCTGGCGTTCACCGCCGCCGGCAACAACTTCGAGTTGGCGATCGCGGTCGCCATCGGCGTCTTCGGGGTCACCAGCGGCGAGGCCCTGGCCGGAGTCGTCGGGCCGCTGATCGAGGTCCCGGTCCTGGTCGCCCTGGTCTACGTCGCGCTGTGGGCGCGCCGCCGGCTGTTCCCGACCGCCTGACCGGCCCACCCGGGAGAAGCTGATGCAGCCGGCCACTCGCCCGCCGGCGGTGCCGACCCCGACTGCCCTCGAGCTCGGCCTGCTGGTCACTGGCGCGGTCCTCGGCCGGCTGGCGGCCGAGTTGACCGCCCGCTACGGCGGCGTGTTCTCCCCGCAGACCGTGACCGCGGTCGTCGCGGACTCCTACCCGCGGCCGCGGTCGCGGCCCGTGTCCAGAATCACCTGCCAAACCTGGCCGCCCGGTTCGCCGCCGACCGGCTGGCCGCCACCGCCCACACCGAAGGAGTGCTCGTGTCCGACGTACCCGAGGTCCTGTTCGTCTGCGTGCACAACGCCGGCCGGTCCCAGATGGCCGCCGCCCTGCTGGATCACGCCGCCGGCGGACGGGTGCACGTCCGTTCCGCCGGCTCGACCCCGGTTGACCAGGTGAACCCGGCCGTGGTCGCGGTGATGGCCGAGCTCGGGCTCGACCTGTCCCACGAGTTCCCGAAGCCGCTCACCGACGACGTCGTGCAAGCCGCCGACGTCGTCATCACCATGGGCTGCGGCGACGCTTGCCCCATCTACCCCGGCAAGCGTTACCTCGACTGGCAGTTGCCCGACCCCGCCGGCCTGCCGGTTGATCAGGTCCGCCCCATCCGCGATGAGATCGGCGACCGGGTCGAGGGGCTGCTCGTCGAGATAGCGGCGAAGACGGCCTCGCGGTAGTCGCCCTGCGCTGACAAGCCGGGTCGGCGGGTCGCACGGCCGTGTCCGGGCGCTGTCCAGTGCCGCCGTCCCGGACTGGATTAGGCATGGACGCCGGCTTTGTGGGCGGCGTGCACGGCGTGCACGGCGTGCATATGGGTCCTGCTCGCGTCCAGATGCGGACGCGCAACAGGCGACGCCGCAGCGGCGACCGGGTCGGCCCAGGTCCAACCGAACAGGCTGTTCAGGCCGAGCCCGACCAGGAGGACGGCGGACCGGCCTCGATGACGTTGTCAGTGATCGTCGCGGCCACGAGGAGGTCCTGATCCGTCAATGTAGACACGGCCCAAACGGATTGGGCCCCGAAGCCGAATCCGCTACGCCCCGATGACAAACTGTGAGGTCAACCACCTCGACTCGCCGTGCCCGACCGACCGGAAGGATCAGCATTGCCCGACCAGCTGCCGCCCGGCCAGTACGTGCCGAAGCGGTGGCCGGTGCTGCACTACGGCCGGATCCCACACTTCAACCCACAGAAGTGGACCTTGCGGGTGTGCGGTGCGACGCCGGGACCGGTCTGTTGGACCTGGGCGGAGTTCGGCCGGCTGCCTTGCGTCGATGTGATCGCCGACTTCCACTGCGTCACCAAGTTCACGCTGCTCGGCAACCGGTGGACAGGTGTGTCCACCGCCCAGGTGCTGGCCGCCGCCTCGCCGGCGGACGGGGTCTCCCACGTCATGGTGTACGGCGAGTATGGCTACAACGCGAACCTGCGGCTGGCTGACTTCGCCGCCGCCGACTCGCTGCTCGCCACCCACCGCAACGGAGACCTGCTCACGGCCGAGCACGGCCACCCGGTCCGGCTCGTCGTGCCGCACCTGTACGCCTGGAAGGGTCCCAAGTGGGTCCGCGCGATCGAGTACTTGACCGAGGACCGGCGCGGGTTCTGGGAGGAGCGCGGCTACCACAATCTGGCCGACCCGTGGCGGGAGCAGCGTTACAGCTACCAGGAGGACCCGAGCGACGGACCGAGCGTCTGAGCGCGCGGATCGATTTCGACCAGCAGCATTGCCGCCAAGACCAGCGCCCCGCCGAGCAACGGGCGCGATCCCAGTCGGTCGCCGCCGAGCCAGACGCCGAACACGCCAGCGAAGACCGGCTCCATCGTCATCACGATGGCGGCCCGGGTCGGGGCTAGGTGCGCCTGCGCCCAGGTCTGGACCAGGAAGGCGACCGCCGTCGCCGCGACCGCGGTCAGGGCCAGCGCGACCCAGACCCCGTCGTCCGGTGGCGGTCGTAGGAGCCCGCGCCCGGAGCAGGCGGCACACAGCACCGTCACGGTGCTTAGTTAGCTGGACGACGGCCAGCCCGACCGCATCCGCCGGCGTCGACCACTCGCCCAGACCGACGATGTGCAGCGCGAACGCCAGCGCGCAGGCCAGCGTGAGCAGCTCCCCCCAACCTAGCGAGAACCCGTGCAGCGACAGCAGTGCCAGCCCGACGGTGGCCACGGCCACGGCCGTCCACGCGGTCCGGCCGACCGGGCGGCGCAGCAGCAAGGCGGCGGTCAGTGGAGTGAACACCACGAACATGCCGGTGATGAAGCCGGACACTGACGCCGGGGTTGTCGCCAGCCCGAGGGTCTGGGTGATGTAGCCGGCGCCCAGCGCCACCCCTAGCACCACCCCCGCCCGGCGCCCACCCCGGTCCAGTCGGGCCACGGCGCGCGGCCGGACCAGCGCGAGCAGCACCGTGGCGATGGCGAACCGCCAAGCGAGGAACTCCATCACCGGCATCCGGGCGATGGCGTTCTTGACGACTACGAACGTCGATCCCCAGGCGCCGGTCGCGGCAAGCAGCGCAAGCGTGGCGGCCAGCGTGGGCGGGCGGCGTACGGCCGTAGGGCCTGGCACCGGCTCAGCCATCCCGCAGCGAGCGGAGCAGCGCGAGGTCGGCCCGGTGCTCAGCCCGCGCGCCGGGGGTCTCCAGGATCAACGGCACCCCGCCGGTGGCCGGATGCCGGAACAGTTCGGCAAACGGGGCCAGTCCGATCGTGCCGGTGCCCACCCGCTCATGCCGATCCCGGCCCGAGCCGGCCGGGTCCTTCGAGTCGTTGACGTGCACCAGGCCGAGCCGACCGCGGCCGACCGTGCGCAGCAGCGCGTTCAGCGCGGTGCGGACGCCGCCGGGCTCGGACAGGTCGTGGCCGGCGGCGTGCAGGTGGCAAGTGTCCAGACAGATCCCCAGCCGAGGGTGGTTGTCCAAGGCCGCGAGGTACGGCGCGAGGTCGGCGATTCGCGCCGCCAGCGGCTCACCGCCGCCGGCGGTGGGCTCCACCAAGATCCGTGGGGCACCGTCGGGGATGGCGTCGAGCAGCGGCAGCAGCAGCTCGCGCAGCTGGCGCAGCGCGGTGTCCCGGTGTGCACCCGTTCCCGCCGAGCCGGCGTGCACCACGACGCCCACAGCGCCGATCGCGGCGCCCCGCCGCAGGGCGTGCTCGACGGCCCCGACCGAGCGTTGCGCCGTGACGGGCGTCGGCGAGGCGAAGTTCACCAGGTACGGCGCGTGCACGAACACCGTCAGCCCAGCCTGGGCGCAGCCGGCTCGAAAGGCCGCGTCCTGCGCGCGGTCACCGGGCGCCGGCGCCCACCCGCGCGGGTTGGACGAGAACACCTGCAGCGCCTCGGCGCCGATCGCCCGGGCGTAGGGAACGGCGCCGCGGGCCAGTCCGGTCCCGACCGGCACGTGCACGCCGAGCTTCGACGGTTTGCGAGCAGGCATGGGCGGCGACCAGGACGCGAACCGCTAGAAGACGAACAGGGTGACGGTGGCTCCACGTCGGGCCTGAGTTCCGCCAGCGGGGTCCTGGGCCCGCACCGTGCCCGGCCCGACCGGCAGCGCGCGGACCTGCGGGCGAAACCCCAGTGCCGTCAGTTCGGCGACGGCCCGATCGCGCGACTCCCCGGTCACGTCCGACACCGCGAACAACTGCGGCCCCTTGGAGACGACCAGCGTGACGGCGGCGCCCTTGCCGATGTTCGTGCCGGCGGCCGGCCGCTGGGAGACCACCGAGCCGGTGGCCACGGTGTCGTCGTACGCCTCTTGAATGGTGGCTCGCAGGCGCGCCTTGGACAGCATCGCGGTCGCGTCGTCGGCCGACTGGCCATGGACGTCGGGGACGGCAACCGGCTCGAGGCCCTTGCTCAGCACGACCGCCACGGCGGTGTCTCGGGTGAGCGCGGTGCCGGCGCCCGGGTCGGTGTCGACCACGGTGCCGGCGGGGGCGGTGTCGTCGAACCGGTCGGTGACGACGCCGGTGCGCAGGTGCTGGTCGGCGAGCGCCTTGTTGGTCTCGCCGAGCGAGTGGCCGGCCAGGTCCGGGACGGTGTAGCGCTCGGGACCCTTGGACAGCGCAGCGGTGACATTGCCGTGGCGCAGGATCCGTCCGCGCGGCGCCGGAGCCTGCGTTACGACAGTGCCGACCGGCGCGGTCTCGCTGAAGGCCGGCGGGCCGTAGCGGACGTGCAGGCCGGCGGCAGCGGCCACCTGGTCGGCCGCCGCCCGGTCGCGGCCGAGCACCGACGGGACGCCGGTGTAGCGGCCGGCGCCGAGATACCAGCCGCCGACGGCGGCCAGCACGGTGAGTACGGCGAGAATGCCGGCGGCTATCGGGCCTCCCCGGCGGCGACGCCGGCGCCGCAGCGGCCGGCTGCCGGTGGGCGCCCCGGCGACGGGCGGCCGGGATTCGAGCGCTGGGGGGCCGGGCGGTGCCGGTCCGGGCGGTGCCGGTCCGGGCGGTGCCGGTCCGGGCGGTGGCGCAGCCGTCCCGTCGACGACCGGGACTGGCGCCGCGCCGGTGACCACCAGGGTGTCGTGCCACGGGCGTTGTCCCGGTACGTCGGCGGCTGGGCCGTCCGCGGCCGACCGCTCGACCGCGAAAACCTCGGCGAGCAGGCCGGCCAGCGCGGGCTCGGCGTCGGTCACCGTACCGGTGGCCAACAGCCCGCGCAGCTCGCTCAGGAACGCGCCCGCGTCGGCCGGTCGGGCGGCGGGGTTGCGCCGGGTGGCCCGCACCACCAGGTCGTCCAGCGCCGGCGGTACCGGCGAGCCACTGGCCGTGGCCGGCCTCGGCACGTCGTCGTGCACGTGTCGGTAGGCCACCGTCAACGGTCGGTCCCCGGCGTACGGCGCGGCTCCGATCAGGGTCTCCCACAGCGTGATGCCGGCGGCGTAGACATCGGTGCGCGGATCAGCCCGCGCGGACTGCACCTGCTCGGGGGCGAGGTAGGCGACCGTGCCCATCAGCAGGCCGACTGTGCTGGTCAACGTCGAGGAGGCGACCGCGCGGGCCAGCCCGAAGTCGGCCACCTTGACCCGTCCGTCGCGGCCAAGCAGCACGTTCTCCGGCTTGACGTCGCAGTGCACGAGCCCGACCCGGTGAGCCGCCGCCAGCGCCCGCAGCACCGGGACGAACACGGCCACGGCCAGCGCCGGGCTGAGCGGTCCGCGGTCACGCAGCAGCTCGCGCAACGTGCCGCCGGCGACGTACTCCATGACCAGGAAGAGTCGGCCCGCGTCCTCACCCTGGTCGAAGACAGCGACGGCGTCGGGGTGGGCCAGGCGGGCGGCGGCCTTGGCTTCGGCGCGGAAGCGGACGACGAACTCCTCGTCGTCGGCGAGCACCGGATGCATCACCTTGACCGCGACCGTGCGGTCGAGCCGGGTATCGAGCGCCCGGTAGACGGCCGCCATCCCGCCGCGGGCGATATGCCCGTCCACGCGGTAGCGCCCGTCGAGATACCGGCCCACTACCGGATCGGCGAGGGTCGCGGTCACTGGGGAAGTCTAGGACGGGAGGCAGGGCCGGCCGCGTCGCCGCGCAGGCCGTCGGACGGCTGTGGGCTCCCATGAGTAAGCACGGACCCATCGCGCAGCCGCCAATCCCGGTACGGCGGTGGGATCACGACCCGCCCTGTCCGCTGGCGCCGCACCACAGTCGCGCGGACCGCATCGGTGTTGCAGTGCAGGTACCAAGGTGGCCAGACGGGCCTCGATTGCGCTCGTTGGCGGCGATTGTGGCAATCAGCCGCCCGCCGGTGCGTCCTTGGTGATCGTGGTGCTTCTGGTGTCCGCGACACGCCGGCCGACCGTGCTCTACGCGCACTACGATCGCGACGGCCGGCCCGCGTTCGGCCGGCCCGCGTTCGGCCGGCCCGCGACGAAGGGCCCAGACGCACTTCCGGGCGGCAGCCAGTCTCCCCCCACGGACTTCCGGTGGCGACGCCGGAGCTCACCCGGCAGGCGGCAGCCATCCCTCCAGCTGTGTCGCGGCGGCAAACACTTCACCTCGACCTCGCCGATTTGGTTCGAGGTCGCGCGCTCGACCGTCGACCGAGGGATCCAGTGCGCCGGGCTGTCGGGTTCGGCCACTTCCGGTTGAAGTTCCGCAGCCAGTCTGCTGTGGCCGTGGCGTACGTCGGACCCGGCCCCGCAAGGCCACGCCGGCTCAGCCGCGCAGGCGAACCTCGACGTCGTCGTCGACGACACGGGTGTCCAACACCGGTTGGGGCGCGGTGGCCGGACCGTGCACGACGCTACCGTCGCGGAGCCGGAACGTGCTGCCGTGCCACGGACACGACACGCAGGTCTCGCCGCCCGCCTGGACCAGCTCGCCTTCGTGCAGCGGGCCGGACAGGTGGCTGCACCGGTCCACGATCGCCCGCACCAGGTCTCCCTCGCGGTGCAGCAGCACCGGCACCGGCCCGACATCGACGCAGGTCAGGCCGCCGTCGGGCAGGTCGTCCAGCCGACCGACCGACGTCCAGCCCGACGGCAGCAGGTCCGGGACATCAGCGGTGTGGTTGGCGCCGACCGCGCGCCGGAAGGACAAGTGGCCACCCAGTACGCCGCTGCCGGACACGATCGCCAGCCCTGCGTAGGCCAGCGCCTTGCCGCGCATCCGCCGGCCGCGCAGCCGCGCCCACAGCGATGCGCCATAGAGTCCGACCGCGGCGTAGTTGGCGAGCGCGTGCACGACCCCGAGTCGGCTCTCGGCCGTGTTGAGCTCCGACCAGTCGGTCCAGCCCGTGATGGTGGCCGGACCGGCGGCCGCGAGGCCGGTGCCGATCAACACGCTGGTCGCGGGACCGGTCTTGGGCACCAGGTCCAGCACGCCGGCAGAGAGCCACGCCCCCACCGGCACCTGCACGAGCACCGGGTGCAGCGGGTGCCCGAGCCAGACTCCGTGCAGGGCGTCGCGCAGTGACTGCGGCTGGATCTTCTTGTTCAGGAACTCGCGTATCGGCTTGGCCAGCTGGTCCAGCTCAGCGGCGTTCTCCAGCTTGTCTAGCGAGTCGAAGGGCTGCACGCGAGTCTCCCGTCGTACGACGTATGTGGCGGCTCACCCTGGTGCACTGGTGAACCGCCCGGCAAGCTGGACGCCAGATCAGCGCGTCGGTTGGGCCGGTTGGACAAAGTGCAGCGCGCCCTCCGACGGCGTGGACGCTGCAGCGAACCGTCGCTGGGGGATCCGGCCGGCGCGCCGGGCCAGTCGGCCGGCCTCGACCGCCTTGCGCATCGCCTCCGCCATCAGCGCCGGCTCCCGGGCGCGGGTCACGGCGGAGGCAAGCAGGACGGCGTCGCAGCCCAGCTCCATCGCGATGGCGGCATCCGAGGCGGTGCCCAGGCCGGCGTCGAGTACCACCGGTACGCCGGCGGCCTCGACGATCAGCTCGATGTTGTGCGGGTTGCGGATCCCCAGGCCGCTGCCGATCGGCGCGCCCAGCGGCATCACCGCCGCGCAGCCCACCTGCTCCAGCCGACGGGCCAGGATGGGGTCGTCGTTGGTGTAGGGCAGGACGACAAAGCCGTCGTCGACCAGGCGCTCGGCCGCGTCGAGCAGCTCGACCGGGTCGGGCAGCAGGGTGCGCTCGTCGGCGATCACTTCCAGCTTCACCCAGCTGGTGTCCAGCGCCTCCCGGGCCAGCCGGGCGGTGAGCAGCGCTTCGCCGGCGGTGTAACAGCCGGCGGTGTTCGGCAGGATGCGCAGCCCGAGCGCGCGCAGGACGTCGAGCACCGAGCCGCGGGCCGACGGGTCGACCCGACGCAGGGCCACCGTGGCCATCTCGGCGCCGGAGGCCCGCGCGGCCTGCTCGAGCGACTCCAGGCTGGGTGCGCCGCCGGTACCGATGATGAGCCGCGACCCGAAGGCTTCGCCGGCGATGACGAGTGGGTCGTCCATGGTCAGCCCCCCTGCATGGCGGTCAGCACCTCGACCCGGTCGCCGGAAGCCAGCGCCGTCGCGTCCCACGCGGCCCGAGGGACCACGTCGTCGTTGACGGCGACGGCCACCCCCGACGTTGGCCGGTCGGCGACCAGCTTCGCGACGGCCGCGGCGACAGTGGTGCCGGCGTCGAGCGCACGCGGCCGGCCGTTCACGGTGACGTTCACGCGGTGACCCTCATGCTCCAGACCCGCTCGCGAGCGAATCGTTGCGGCGAGAACGGGCGGATCACCTCGGGCTCGACCCCGGTGGCCAGTAGGTCGGCCACCGCATCCGCCGTGGCCGGGGTGAGCAGGATCCCGTTGCGATAGTGCCCGGTGGCCGCGACCAGTCCGGCCAGAGCGGTGCGGCCGATCATGGGCGCGTTGTCCGGTGAGCCCGGCCGCAGCCCGGCGTAGGTCTCGGTCAGCTCCAGCTCGGCGATCCCGGGCACCAGCGTGTGGGCATCGCGCAGCAGTTCGTAGACGCCGCCGGCGCGCACTGTCACGTCGTACCCCTGTTCCTCGGCGGTGGCGCCGATGACGATCTCGCCGTCGGCCCGCGGGACCAGGTAGAGGTGGGTGCCGCCGACCACCGCTCGGACGTTGCGGCCCAGGAAGCCGGCAGGTCCGCGGAGTCGGACGATCTGCCCCTTCACCGGCCGCGTCGGTGGTACGACGTCCGTGGGCACTCCGGCCACCTGAGGAGACCAGCAGCCGGCCGCCAGCACGACGGTGCCGGCGGCGAGGGTGTCGCCGTCGCCGAGGCGTACGCCGGTCGCGCGTTCGGCCGTGGTCACGATGCCGGCCGCCCGGTCCGTCCGGACGTCGACGCCGACCGCAACCGCGGCCGCGAGCAGCGCGGTGGCCAGCAGGCGGTTGTCGACCTGGTGGTCACCGGCGACCAACAGCCCGCTGCGGATCCCGGGTGCGAGCATCGGCTCCAGCCTTCGGGCCTCCCGGCTGGTCAGCAGCTCGACCGTGAGGCCGAGGGAGAGCTGGAAGCGGTGCAGGTCGGCGAGCACCGCCCGATCGTCGGCGTCGGTGGCTACCGCCAGGGTGCCGGTCTGCCGGTAGCCGACGTCGCGGCCGGTGGCCTCGGTGAGCTCGGCGGCGAAGGTGGGGTAGCGCTGCGCCGAGGCCAGGTTGAGGCGCAGTAGCCGCTCCTCGCCGTAGTGCACTTCGGTGACCGGCGCCAGCATGCCGGCGGCCGCGTGTGAGGCGCCCCTGCCCGGAGCCGGGTCGAGGACGGTCACGGTCAGCCCGCGTAGCGCCGCCTGCCAGGCAATGGCCAGGCCGATCACGCCGCCGCCCACGACGACGACGTCCGTTGTCCGCGCTGCGCTGCTCCCCGGCACTGCACTCCTACCCGCCGGCTCGGGAGCGCGGGCGGCTCCCTGCGCCGGCATTACCCGGATCAGGTTCGACGGTCGGGGGCTGCCAGCCCCCCTCTCAGCCCGATCCGCACCGGGCTCCCGCGCAGTCGTCAGCGTACGCCGCGCAAGCGTCGGCCGGACCACGCCGGAGGAGGGTTAGTCGAAGGGTTAGCCGCGATCGCGCAGGGCCGCGGCGGCTTTCCGTAGGGTGCCGGAATGGCTCCGGTCCAACTGGTGGTGATCGACTGTGCCGACCCGGCCCTGGTTGCGGCGGTGGAAGGGCTGGCCGGCTACCTGCGCCGCTGCGGCGACGACGTCGTTGCCACCGGCCTCCGCTCGGCCGGGGTCGCCCTCGCCAGCCAACAGCCGGAGGCGGTGCTGGTCTACGCCGATCGCCCGGTCGACGAAGTGGGGGAGGAGGCGCTGCTCTCCCTCGGCGAACGCGGCGCCGCGCTGCTGTTGGCCGGCCCCACCGTGGACGCTTGGCGGTCGGCGACCAGGCTGCTGGAAGCTGCCGGAATGGGGCCGGGACGGCGTACCCCGGTGCACGAGATTCGGCTTAGGCCGGGTGCCGACGGTGCGGACGTGGTGGCCCGGATGGGCGACGAGCTGCTGCTCACCGACAGCTGGGTCAGCGCCGAGAAGGTCGCCGACGACATTGAGGTGCTGCTCACCGCCAACCTCGCCACCCTCGACCACCCGGTGATGACGCTGCGCCGGGCGAACGGCGGCCCGTCGGTGGGTACCTGCACCGTGGGCTCGCTGCCGCAGACCGTGGCGGACCCGGCGTACCAGCGGCTGGTGCACCGGTGGCTGCGGGCGGCAACCGGACGGCGGGAGGGGCCGTCGGTCCGGGTGGGCCTGCTCGGCTACGGGGCGATCGGCGCCGAGCACACTGCCGCGATCGCGGCCACCGCCGGGCTGGAGCTGGTCGCGGCCGCCGACCCGAATCCGGTCCGGCGGGAGGCGGCCCGGGCGGCGGCGGCCGGGCCGCTGAACGCCTACGCCGACTCCAACGCGATGCTTGCCGACAGCGACGTCGACCTGGTGCTGGTGTCGACGCCGCCGAACAGCCACGCCGAGCAGGCGCTGCGGGCGCTGATGGCCGGGCGGTCGGTGGTGGTGGAAAAGCCGCTGTGCCTGACCGTCGCCGAGGCCGACCGCGTGATCTCCGCAGCCGACGAGCGCGGGCTGACGCTTGCCGTCTACCAGAACCGGCGCTGGGACGCCGACTACCTCGCCCTCAAGCGAGCCGTGCGGGCCGGCGCGATCGGCGAGGTGTTCCACTACGAATCCTTCGTCGGCGGCTACGCTCACCCTTGCAACTACTGGCACTCGGACGAGGCGGTCTCCGGCGGGGCGGTCTACGACTGGGGGTCGCACTACCTGGACTGGATGCTCGACCTGCTCCGCCAGCCGGTCGCGCACGTGACCGCGAACAGCCACAAGCGAGTCTGGTACGACGTGACCAACGCCGACCACACCCGGGTGACCGTGCGGTTCGACGACGGCGTGGAGGCGCAGTTCGTGCACTCCGACCTGGCCGCCGCACTGAAGCCCAAGTGGTACGTGCTCGGCACGCACGGTGCGGTACGGGGCGACTGGCGGCAGGCGTCCGTGCTGTCCCGCGGTCCCGTGGGCGCCCTGGTGGAGGACGAGTTGGCGCCGGCGGACGCGCCCGCGCAGCTGCGGTTGTTCACCCCTGGCGCCGGCGGTGGGCTGTCGGAGACGCTGCTCGCCGTGCCGCCTGCTCCCGTGTACCCGTTTCACCGCGAGCTCGCCGACCACCTGCTCTCCGCGGAGCCGATGACGGTGACGGCCCACGACTCCCGCCGCGGAGTGGCGATCATGGAGGCGGCCACGGCCTCGGCCGCCGCTGGCGGGGTGCCGGTGCGCCCGGCAGTGCCGTGATGGCGGCGACTGAGCCAGTGCGGTGGGGCTTCCTCGGCGCCGGCACCATCTCCACCGTCGCGCTGGGCCCGGCGGTTGAGGCCGCGACCGGTGCCACCCTGCACGCGGTCGCCGCGCGGGACGTCGATCGGGCGCGGGCGCTGGGGGAGCGGCATGGCGCGGTCACGGCGTACGGCTCCTACAAAGCGCTGCTAGCCGACGACGCCGTCCAGGCCGTCTACATCGGTCTGCACAACGACGCCCACCTGCCGTGCACCCGGGCAGCGCTGGCCGCCGGCAAGCACGTGCTCTGCGAGAAGCCGCTCGGGCTTTCGGCGACCGAGGTGGACGCGATCGCGGCGGCGGCCGGTGCCGCGGGCCGGCTGGTGGTCGAGGCGTCCTGGTACCGCTGGCATCCGCGGGTTCAGTGCGCGCAGCGCTTCCTCGCGGCCGGCGCGATCGGGCCGGTGCGGCACGTCTCCGCGGGTTTCGCCTTTCCCGGCGTACCGGCAGGTAACTACCGGCTGGACCCCCGGCACGGCGGGGGTGCGCTGTACGACGTCGGCTGCTACGCCATTTCCGCGGTGCTGTGGGCCTTCGGGCAGTTGCCAGTGGAGGTCGCGGCGCGCTCCCGGTTCGGTCCCAGTCGCGTTGACGTCACCAGCGACGTGATCCTCGGCTTCCTCGACGGCGACGCCGAGGTGCACGTGGGCATCGACGAAACGTCGCGGCAGTGGCTGCGGATCTCCGGCGAAGCGGGACAGCTGGACCTGCCCGACCAGCCCTACGCCTCGCTGCTGACCGAGTCGGTGCTGGAGGTCTCCGACGGCACGGGCACGCGGCGGTGGCCGACACCCGCGGTGAACCCCTACCAGCTGATGGTGGAGCAGGTATCCGCGGTGATCAGGGGCGAGGACGGCTGGGTGCTTCCGCTGGCGGAGTCCCGAGCGACCGCCGTTGTGCTCGATGCCGCCTTCGCCTCCGCCCGCGCCGGCGGCGCGACGGTCAGTGTCGGCTAGTCGGTTGCCGCCGTAAGTTCGTGGGGGATCGTCGCACGACAGGAAGGGAGCCTGGCCAGCTTCACCCGGCTACGGCACAGCCGGTACGGCGTGTCGCGGT
>Ga0208587_1000397_pt1 | contig 24185 bp, 18 predicted proteins | sample NGESurdeep092012_7_FD_184472 | JGI IMG/M metagenome (GOLD analysis project Ga0208587, IMG submission 184472) | Arctic peat soil microbial communities from Barrow, Alaska - NGEE Surface sample 210 deep-092012 (SPAdes) | ecosystem: Environmental > Terrestrial > Soil > Wetlands > Peat ...
GGGGGGGACGACGGACAAGCCGGCGCCAACGGCGGCGGGGGAGACATGCCAGGAAGAGACACGCCAGGATCGACAAGGCGGAGATCACCAGACCGATGAGGACCCGGCGTTGAGGGACCCATTGGAGCACCACCGTGACGGTTCCATTGTGGAGAGCAGACTCCAGGGTGGCGGGGTCCACTCTCCATCCGTTGGCGTAGCCGTCGATCAACACAGGTGGTCCCAGGGAACGACCGTCGATGGTGGCCACCCACCCCGCATTGATGCTCTGGCCCATCACCAGTTCGAACGGGGGCGCTTTGGGCGTCACACCCGAGATGCTGAGCCGCATGGCGGTGGCCGTATGGCTGTTGACGGACATCGACGGTCCGGTAGCAGTAGCTGTAGCGGTAGCAGTGGTGGGGGGGGAAGCGGTAGTGGGGGTGCCAGGCGCCGCCCCCGAGGAACTGTTGGCCGTGCCGCCCCCGGCGGCCGAACTGAGAGCCAGTTGGTCTATGTCGAATCCGGCGATCTGCCCGGGCACGGAGGTGACGGTGTGGTCTCCCTGACCGAGGGCCAGCCCGCCCGCATCGGGGCCACACAACGACACACTGAGCACATCACGGGCCAGTGCGGACGCCGACGATCCGGCCACTGACACCCAGATGGGGGCACCATCGACCGCCAGCAGGTCGTTCCGGCAGGTGGAAGGGATGGCAGAGGGCACGGGTTGGGCAACCAGACCGGGGATGCCCACCTCGGCTATCCCGATCGGCATGGCCAGAGGAGATTGTGAGTTGTAGTTCTCGGTATTCTCGATCCGGACCGTATTGAAGGTGACCCGAATACTCTGGCCGGTCAACGCTGTCGGGAGGGAGACCCGGACGTTCACCACAGAGCCAGGGATCCGGTTGTCGGCGATGGGCGGAAGGGTGATGTTCTCCGACCCGCTGTCGGCGGTCACCGTGATCGAGGTCGGGACCGAATGCTCGGAGTCGGCGACGATCTTCAAGTCCAAGTGGTCGAAGGTGACGGGTGCGGGCACGTTGTACTGCAGCCACTCGCCCGCCTGATGGGCAACCCCGAAGCCAGGTTCCCATACTGTGCCCGGGTCACCGTCGAGGGTCGAGATGGCCCCGGCGGAAAGGTCGCCAGGAAGGCGACCTTTCGAGTAGGCAACGATACCGGTGTGATCTGCTCCGGGGCGTCCCACCAACCGGTCGATCTCATCGTCGGCCACCAGGGGAGAGATTCGGGCCGAGCCGGAAAGGGTGAACGCCCGTGCGGTCGGGAGCCAGAATGTGCGAGCCAGGGTTGCCTCGGTATCAGACCGGGGAGGGGGACCTGAACTCCGCAACCGGGTCATGAGCAAGGTGAGGGCATCCGAGATCGACGAGTTCCCCGCTGATCTCAGGAGGTCCTGGGGCATGGAGACCGTCTCATTGATGGAGACACCGGGAATCCGTACCTCGGCGAGTCCCACCGAACTGTCGGCTTGGGAAGCAGTGTGATTGGGTGCTTGCCCGAAGCCGTCGACGGTGATGCGGAGGGTGGAAAAGGTGCGGGGGGCAAAGGAAATCGTCTGCCCGGTGGGTGACCGCGATTCCGGGCCAAGACCGACGGTGATCGACTGGTGCCCGTCGAAGGCCAGCGTGACCTTGGTGATCCAACGGTCGGGATCGCCGGTCTGGGGTTGCACCAACGTCAACGTGTGCGCCGTCGTGGGCTTGGACAACACCACCTGCCACCACTGACCGGTGGGGGAGGCAAAAGAATCGTCGAGCCATGCCGTCTGGGTGTCTCCATCGAGGGCGGCGGCCGGGCGCACCTCGGGAAGGTAGGTGAACGATGAGCCGTAGGAGGAGGCGGTGACCGACGAGGCACCACTGAACACCGTGGTGGTCTGGGCGTCCGGTGGGGCCTTGGGAAAGAGGTTGAGAGGCGCGTCCCTGGGATCGGCCGTGTTGGCACCCTGGCTGGCCGTCTCGGTATATCCGGTGTTGGCGGTCAGCGACGTCCATTCGAATGCCTGCTTGCGGTTGGTGTCGGTCACCACCAGGTTGGCAGGATTCCCGAGGATGTTCCGCTGTAGCGGCGCCTCGGTGTCGAGCGTTCCGGCGTAGAAGATGGCAGGGTTCCCGGCCAAGAGACCCACCGACGCCGCGTTCACCAGGCCAGCGGAATTGCCGTCGATGACCAGTGGACGGGCCAGAGATTCGGTTCGCACGATGGGTCGGGGGTTACTGACTGTGTAGGACACCAGCGGTGCCGTCGACGGTTGACGTGTCGGCTGAGCCAGTGCGGCCTCGTCGAGATCGGCAATCGGCGACACGTTGGGAACTGGCTTCCCGTACGACACGGGGGACGAGAGTCCCGGGGGGGTGACGACCAGGCCCAGGGCAATCTGTTGTGGATTCGGAATCCCGTATCGTTCGTAGGCCTGGTCGTAGTCAACGAGAACATCACCAGCGCTCATCAGTGCAGCCATCGGAGCCAGCGCGTTCCAATCCTGGGTCCCATCCTGGAGCGGGGAGTCAATCGCGTGCAGAAGGTCGGCAGTGGGTAGTGAACCCATGATCTGCTGTTCGTGGGTCGCGAAGGGACGGGTCATCAACCCCGGATAGACGGTGTCGATGGTGTCGCCCCACCGATACGCAGCGAAATCATTGCCGGGCAATGCGTAGATCCGTGTTCCGGGATGGGTGGAGTCGAGGGTGGTGGCAGCTTGGCGGACGTACGTCGGCGGGGTTGCCGGTTGGGTGAACCCGTGGGCAATGATCGCCCCTGTCCACAGTGGAGTGGAAGCCCCGGCGATGGCGGCGATGACGAACGCCCCAATGATCAGCCCCGTTCGACGGACCCGCCGGGCGACGGCGGTCACCCCGGCACCCAGAAGTATTGCCGTGCTCAGGATGACAAGTGGAGACGCCCGGTCGGTGGATCGCATGGCCAACCCGGCGGTGGTGTCGACCATCACCGCTTTCAACAACGAGCCGATCCCAGAAGGGTGGGTAAATGGGTATGCGCCCACCGACAGCACCATGCCGACAACTATGAGGAGGACGAAATAGGCGCGTTGGCGCCATTTCACCAATGCCGCGGCCAGAAATGCCAGTGTCGGAACCGCAAAGCTGAGACCCACCAGCCACAGGTTCTGGGTGTAGGCCACCGACGCCTGGGTCCAACTGCCGACCCGGTCCGACCCGTAGAAGAACCAGTAACCGAGGCCGCGGATCACCTCTGAGGCCAGCGAAGTCGAACTGGTGACGGGGACTGTCTCGGTGTATTTGAGGACATTGACGCCATAGGCCGCCTCCACTTGGAGGCCGATGGCCCACCACAGAGAGACCAGGGCACTGAGGAGGCCGATTCGCCATGCCACGCCCCAGGCTCTTCGCCAGCTGGCATCCCGGGCGATGAGCACCGAATAGGGAAGCCACAGTGCCGGAGCGATGCCCACGTAGAGGATGGAACTGGCGTTGATCCCGCTCACCAGGGCAACTACCAAGGCGAACAGGGCCGGGTATCTCCACCCTCCACGTCGGAGTGCCAGGATCACAAACGCCACCATCCATGGGAGACCGGCCCATGGCATCAGAATGGCCGAGATCCTCCCGGCGTACTGCAGCACGTAGGGAGTGAACATGAACCCAATCGACGCCACATACCGTCCCGGACCGGTGAGCCCGACGGTCCGGCACAGATACAGGGTTCCGGCTCCGGCTGCGAACAGCATCACCCCCATCCACAGGCGTTGGGCCACCCATAGATGAACGTGGAGTTCGGCCATGGCCCAGTAGAACGGGCCCATCGGGAGCAGGTAGCCGATGTTCTCGTGGGTGACGGTTCCGAGCGCCACAGAGGGATCCCACAGGGATACCGCCTGGCGGACATAGCGACCCGGGTCGAGGTAGAGGTAGGTCTTGGTGTCGTCGGTCACCACTCCCGGCCGGGATGCCAACATCGGAATGAACGCCAGTAGGGCCAAGGCCAGGTAGTCGACGGTGGCCCTCAACCGGCTTGTCGACCGCAGCTGCCGGTAGACGTCGCCCACCCGGCCTCGGTGGGCGCCTGTAGGCGCGGAAGGAGAAGGTTGGAGATCTGACACGAGTGATCGGTAGTGTAAACAACCAATCCACCCTGATTGCGTCAAGGTTGATCAGTGGGTTGTTAAGGGACTGACCAGGGAAATCACGACCCGAGATGAGGGACTACCGAATGACCGACGGAAACCAGGCTCCGGGCACGAGAGGATCAGCGGAGGTGGTTGGCACTCGGAGCAAACGCCTCACCGGTGAGCGCCCCATGGAAGGCGTGACGCCGGATTCGCTGCTGGCCCTGCATGCTGCGGGCTACCGCACAGTGATCGAACGCATGGGTTCCGGGACGGTGCTCGATGTCGGCTGTGGGCAAGGTTTCGAATCAGCGCGTTTCTTGTCCGACGATCGATCGGTCGTGGGCATTGACTACAGTGCCGACGCAGTCGCCTTCGCCCGATCCCATTGGGCGGGTGCCGGCCTTTCGGTGGGTCAGATGAACGCCCTTTCCCTCGGCCTGGCGGAAGGGAGCTTCCAGTGGGCATGTTCGTCGCATCTCATCGAGCATTTCCGCGATCCGGAGAGTCACGTCCGCGAGTTGGCCCGTGTGCTGGCCGATGACGGAACTGCCTTCTTCCTCACTCCGAATGCTCCCGCCGACTTCGAAAACCCATTTCACATCCACCTGTTCGAGCCCCCCGAACTGCGTTCCCTCCTCGGGCGTTACTTCCACGATGTAACGGTCCAGGGTCTCGATGCCGTTCCCCATGTGAAGGCTGACTTCACCGCCCGCCGGGTGAAAGCCAACAAGGTGCTCCGGCTCGACATCCTGAAGCTGAGGCACCGCATACCCCGGTCGTGGTACATCGCCGCCTATACCAGGATGCTTCCGGTGGCCTACAAATTGATCGCCCGGGGGGATTCGGGTGGCATGACCGGAATCACTGCCGACGACTTTTCGGTGACCGACCAGTTGGACAGCACCACCATGGTCCTCTTTGCCACGGGGTCACGTCCCCGTCGTGCCGGCTGAACGGCCACCCAGCATGCTGACTGTAGGGCTGACCGGGGGCATCGGGGCGGGAAAATCGACGGTGGGTGACCTGTTGGTAGCCAAAGGGGCGATCCTGGTCGACGCTGACCGGATTGCGCGGGAGGTGGTCGCCCCCGGTGGCCCCGCCTACCAGCCCATGATTGATCGATTCGGCACCGGGATCCTCGGCGGCGACGGAAACATCGACCGTCCGGCCGTGGCCGCAATTGTCTTTGGTGACCCGGAGGCGCTCGCCGATCTCAACGCCATCACCCACCCGGCCATCGGGGTGGCCATGATGCAGCGAAAGGACGAGTTCGCCGCCACCGACGACATCGTCATTCTGGATATTCCTCTGCTGAAAGAGGTCCATCGCCAGATGCTGTCGCTGGCCGCCGTGGTGGTGGTGGATACCCCGATGGAGACCGCCCTCGATCGACTGATCACAATACGGGGCATGTCCAAAGAGGATGCCGAGGCCCGCATCGCATCACAGATTGATCGCCAGACCCGGCTGCAGGGCGCCGACTTGGTGGTGGACAACTCCGGTGACGAGCAACATCTGGCCGAAGAAGTCGCCCGCATATGGGACGCTCTGGTGGTGCTGCGGAATGAAGCCAACCCCTGAAGGCTTGGACGCAGTCGGCGTAACCTCCCGGTACCATCGACGCCGTGCCCGACTTCGAGGTTGTCTCCCCGTTTCGCCCCTCGGGCGACCAACCTCAGGCCATCAGTGGCCTGGTGGCCGGGGTGGAGCGCGGGGACCGGTACCAGACCCTGCTGGGGATCACCGGCTCGGGGAAGACCGCCACCATTGCCTGGACGATCGAGGCCTTGCAGCGTCCCACCCTGATCATCGAGCCCAACAAATCGCTGGCTGCCCAGCTGGCGGCAGAGCTCAAGGGATTGTTCCCCCACAACCGGGTCGAATATTTCGTCTCGTACTACGACTACTACCAGCCCGAGGCATATGTCCCCTCGTCGGATACCTATATCGAGAAGGACTCGTCCATCAACGACGAGATAGACCGGTTACGCCACGCCAGTACGTCGTCGCTGTTACTACGGCGGGACACCATCGTGGTGGCGTCGGTGTCGTGCATCTACGGGCTCGGGTCCCCAGAGGAGTACCGCAACCGGATAGTGGTGCTGCATCCCGGAGAGGTCCACGATCAGCGCTCGCTCCTCAGGAGTCTCGTCGAGCTCCAGTACACCCGCAATGATGTGACGCTGACCCGGGGCCAGTTTCGGGCCAGGGGCGACACGATTGAGATTCACGCCGCCTACGAGGAGCAGGCGGTTCGCATCGAATTCTTCGGCGATACCGTCGAACGGATCCGCCCCTTCGACGTGATGACCGGTGAGATCGGTGAGGACCTCGAAGAGCTGGTGGTCTTCGCCAAGACGCATTACGGCACCGGCGACGAAAAGATGCGTAAAGCCATCATCGGTATCGAATCGGAGCTCCGGGACCGTCTGGGCGAACTTGAGGAGGACGGCAAACTTCTCGAGACTCAGCGACTGCGGATGCGAACCGAGTACGACCTCGAGATGCTGGCGGAGACCGGGGTATGCAGCGGGGTGGAGAACTACAGCCGCCATCTCGACGGACGGAAACCGGGCGAGGCACCGTTTACTCTCCTCGACTTTTTCCCGAAGGACTTCCTGGTGGTGCTGGACGAGAGCCACGTGGCTGTCCCTCAACTCCGGGGCCAGTACGCCGGAGATCGATCGCGCAAGGAGACCCTTGTCGACCATGGCTTCCGTCTGCCGTCCGCCATGGACAACCGCCCTCTCCGCTTCGAGGAATTCATCGAGCGCACCGGACAGACCATCATGTTGTCGGCGACCCCGGGGCCCTGGGAGTTCGAGCACAGCACTCAGGTGGTGGAGCAGGTGGTCCGACCCACCGGCCTCCTCGACCCCGAAGTGGACATCAGGCCCACCACCGGACAGATCGATGATCTCCGGGAACGGATCGACGCCACGGTGGCTGCCGGATCGAGGGTGTTGGTGACCACACTGACCAAGAAGATGGCGGAAGACCTGACTGCCTATCTGGCCGAACACGGGGTGCGGGTCGAGTATCTCCATTCCGATGTGGACACCATGGCCCGCATCGAGCTGCTCCGCGAGCTCCGCCTGGGAGTGTTCGATGTTCTGGTCGGAATCAACCTTCTGCGGGAGGGCCTCGACCTGCCTGAAGTGGCCCTGGTGGCAATCCTGGATGCCGACAAGGAGGGCTTTTTGCGCTCGGCGTCATCCCTCATACAGACAATGGGGCGAGCCGCCCGCAACGTAGATGGCCGGGTGATCATGTACGCCGATACCGTCACCGACTCGATGACCCGAGCAATCGGGGAGACCCAACGTCGGCGGGCCCGCCAGATCGCCTACAACGAAGAGCACGGAATCGATCCGCAGACCATCACCAAAGCGGTGTCCGACATCCTCAATCGGGCCAGAAGCGACGGGAGTGGCTCGTCGGCTCCCGGCTCGGGCCGCAATCGGCGTTCTGGTTCCGGCCGGCGTCCCGAACGACGTCCCGGTGGTATCGATCCTCGAGCGGTTGCGGCCGAGTTGGCAGGTGCCCTCGGGCCCGACGCCGATGAGCTCTCAAGCCTCATCCATCAACTGGATCTCGAGATGCAGCGGGCCGCCGAGGAACTGCGTTTCGAGGAGGCGGCGCTCCTCCGTGACGAGGTGACCGAGCTCCGGGCCCTTCTGGTCCGAGACCCGGTGGATGGTTCGGCTGTACCGGCGGGGCAGACGGCCGACGTCGACGTGCCCGCCGACGTGTGAGCGCCTGGACCGGGGCACCGCACCGGTATCCTCACCGCCATGGCTGATCGATTGGTGGTGCGGGGCGCTCGCGAGCACAACCTCCAAGATGTGTCCCTCGACCTGCCCCGGGACCGTTTGATCGTCTTCACGGGGTTGTCCGGGTCGGGAAAGTCGTCGCTGGCCTTCGACACCATCTATGCCGAGGGACAGCGCCGGTATGTGGAGTCACTTTCGGCCTATGCCCGCCAATTCCTCGGTCAGATGGATAAGCCTGATGTCGACTTCATCGAAGGCCTGTCACCAGCCATCGCCATCGACCAGAAATCCGCTTCCCGGAACCCTCGATCGACTGTCGGGACTGTCACCGAGGTCTACGACTATCTGCGGCTTCTCTATGCCCGGATCGGGAAACCCCATTGTCCGATCTGTGGAAGGCCGGTGGCCAGGCAGAGCCCCCAGCAGATCGTCGACCGGATATTGGCCATGGAGGAGGGCACCCGGTTTCTGGTGCTGGCTCCGGTGGTCCGGGGCCGGAAAGGGGAGTACAGCAGTCTCCTCGACGAGTTGGCCAAACAGGGGTTCGCTCGGGTGCGGGTGGACGGGGACACAGTGGAACTGGCCGACCGGTCCGAAGTGGACCTGGCTCGGTACGAACAGCACACCATCGAAGTGGTGGTCGACCGGCTCATCCGGCGCAACGACATACGTCGGCGGTTGACCGAATCACTCGAGGCGGCCTTGGCCCTGGCCGAAGGGGTGGCGGAAATCGTGGTCGTCGATGCCGATGGCACCGAAGAGGAGGCCATCACCTTCAGCCAGCATCTGGCCTGTACCCACTGCGGAACCAGCTTCGAGGATCCATCGCCCCGGAACTTCTCGTTCAACTCGCCTTATGGCGCCTGTGCCGCCTGTGTCGGACTCGGGACCAAGTTCGAGGTCGATCCGGAGTTAGTGGTGCCCGACCCGACCAAATCGCTGTCCGACGGCGCCCTGGCTCCATGGTCGGGTGCTCGCAGTGAGTACTTCACCCGGGTGGTCGAGGCGGCGGCGGAGTTGGGCGACTTTTCGATCGACGAGCCGTGGGAGAAACTCACCAAGGCCGACAAGAAGCTCATCCTGTACGGAGCCGGTGCCAAGCAGGTGCATCTCAAGTACCGGAATCGATACGGTCGCCAGCGCTCGTTCCACACCAAGTACGAGGGAATCGTCCCCTGGTTGCAACGGCGTCACGCCGAGGCGGAGTCAGATTTCCTCCGGGACAACCTCGAGGGGTACCTGCGCGAAGTTCCGTGTCCTCAGTGCGGCGGTGCCCGTCTGAAGCCTGAGTCGTTGGCTGTGACCGTGGGTGGCCTTTCCATCTTCGAACTGTGTTCGCTGCCCATCGGGCGTGCCGTCGACATGGTGGTGTCGCTCGACCTCTCCGAGCGCGACCACATGATCGCCGACCGTGTCTTCCGCGAAGTGCGCGAGCGGATGCAGTTCCTCCTCGATGTAGGACTCGACTATCTGACCTTGGCACGATCGGCGACCACGCTTTCGGGTGGAGAGGCCCAGCGGATCAGACTGGCCAGCCAGATCGGCTCCGGACTGGTGGGTGTGCTCTACGTCCTCGACGAGCCGTCTATCGGCTTGCACCAACGGGACAACCAACGTTTGATCGCAACACTCGTCCGGCTGCGCGACCTAGGCAACACGGTCATCGTCGTCGAACACGACGAGGAGACCATTCGGGTAGCAGACCATGTCGTCGACGTGGGTCCCGGCGCCGGGGAACACGGCGGCCGGGTGGTCCACTCGGGCCCGGTGACCGGGCCCGGCGGCCTTGAGTCGAATGCCGAATCGATCACCGGCCGATATCTGTCGGGCGCCTTGACCATTCCGGTCCCGGAGATGCGTCGGCCGGGAAGCGGTGAGATGTTGGTGGTCGAAGGCGCGCGCGAGCACAACCTGCATGATGTGGACGCGGAGTTCCCGTTGGGTTGTCTGGTGGCAGTGACCGGGGTGTCAGGGTCGGGTAAGTCGACCCTGGTGAACGACATTCTGCTGCGATCGCTGGCTCATCAGGTCCACCGAGCCAAAGCAGTACCCGGACTCCACCGTACGATCCGCGGTGTAGAGCACATCGACAAGGTGGTCGAGGTCGACCAGGCACCGATCGGACGGACCCCGAGGTCCAACCCCGCCACCTACACCGGTGTCTTTGACCATATCCGCAAGCTCTTCAGTCTTACGCAAGAGGCGAAGGTCAGGGGTTATCTCCCCGGGCGCTTCTCGTTCAATGTAAAAGGTGGACGGTGCGAGGCGTGTTCGGGAGATGGAACCATCCGGATCGAGATGCACTTTCTTCCTGATGTGTACGTGCCGTGTGAGGTATGCCATGGGGCCCGATACAACCGTGACACCCTGGAGGTCACCTTCCGGGGCAAGACCATCGCCGACGTGCTCGACCTTTCGTGCGAAGAGGCGTTGTCCTTCTTCACCCATCAGCCGCCCATCGCCCGCCACATGCAGACGTTGGTAGACGTCGGGCTCGGCTACATCCGTTTGGGGCAGCCGGCCCCCACACTTTCGGGTGGCGAAGCCCAGCGCGTAAAGCTGTCCTCGGAGCTCAGTCGCCGGTCCACCGGGCATACCCTCTACGTCCTCGATGAACCCACGACCGGACTCCATTTTGACGATGTCCGTAAACTGCTCAATGTAGTGAGTCGATTGGTGGATCAGGGGAATACGGTCATCGTCATCGAGCACAACCTCGACGTCATCAAGAGTGCCGATTGGATCATCGACCTCGGGCCCGAAGGAGGTGACCGGGGCGGGTCAATCGTGGCCGTGGGGACACCCGAGGATGTGGCGGCGGCACCGGGTACTTACACAGGTGAGGTGCTGGCCCCGATGGTCGGAGTCACGCGGGCCGGGTCGAAGGGGAAGTCGAAGCGGGTCGGCAGGGCAACCGGCTCGCGCTCGGGTGGGGGCTCGGGCACGACGAAGGCGACCGGCGCCGTTCGAGCATCGAAGGCGAGCAAGCCAAAGGTGACGACTGGGCGCTGACCGGCGGCGCCCCGAGCAGAATTGCTTCGACGCCGGAACTGTCGGGTGTCCCTGGAGCGTCGCCAATGGTCGACCTGAAGCGTCTATCTGGCCGACAGGGGCGTCTTCGCCCTTTTGAAGACACAGTTCCTTCGGTTGGCCGCAGTCTCGGGCACCTGACAAGTTCTACGGCTCAGCGAATCGCCATTATCAATTCGCTGAAAGGCGGAAATGTTTAATGTGTCGAGGCAGGAGTGGTCGTGACTCGGGCCACCCACCGCCAGCGCCCCGCATCAGTTCAGAAAGTGCCCAGCATCCGCTCGAGAGCCACCCGAGCCCACTTGGCAGTGTCCTCGTCCACGGTGATGCGGTTGCGGACTTCTCCGGCTACCAGGCCCTCCAGGACCCAGGCCAGGTGAGGGGCGTCGATCCGGAACATCGTCGAGCACGGGCACACCAAAGGATCGAGGGAGACCACCGTCTTGTCTGGGTTCTCATCGTCGAGCCGTTTGACAAGGTGGATCTCCGTGCCGACCCCGATCACCGACCCGGTGGGAGCGTCGGCCACCGCCCGGATGATGAAGTCGGTCGATCCAACCTGGTCGGCCACCTCCACCACATCGTGTGAACACTCGGGGTGGACCACGACCAGACCACCGGGATATTCGGCCCGGAAGGCGTCGATGTGGGCCGGACGGAACCGCTGGTGGACTGAACAGTGGCCCTGCCACAACAGCAACGAGGCGGATTTAAGGGTGGTGTCGTCGAGACCGCCCCTGTCGAGCCGAGGATTCCACACCGCCATGTCGCTGTGGTCATAGCCGAGTTCGAACCCTGTGTTCCGCCCCAGATGCTGGTCAGGGAAGAAAAGGACCTGGTCACCCTGTCCGGACCCGCCATCGGACCCGCCACCGTCGGGTCCACCACCGAGGGCCCACGTCAACACCGCACGGGCGTTGGACGAAGTGCACACCACTCCACCGTGACGGCCCACGAACGCCTTCAACGCCGCTGAAGAATTCATATAGGTGACCGGCACCACCCGTTCGATGTCGGTGACCGAGGCCAGCACGTCCCAGGCCTCTTCAACCGCGTCGATATTGGCCATATCGGCCATCGAACACCCGGCGTTGACATCAGGAAGGATCACCTGCTGGTGGTCTCCGGTCAAGATGTCGGCCGATTCGGCCATGAAGTGTACGCCGCAGAAGACCACGAACTCGGCCTCCGTCTGGTCGGCGGCGATTCGGGAGAGGCCGAACGAGTCGCCGCGGGCATCGGCCCACTCCATGACCTCGTCTCGTTGATAGTGATGACCCAAGATGAGCAGCCGAGAACCCAGTGTGGCCTTGGCCTCGCCGATCCATTCAGACAACTCATCAGGGCGTGCCGTCGTATAACGCTCGGGGAGCGCCGTCTGGAGCCGAACCATGTCGTGTACTACCTCCTTGGGGAGGCGCTCCGGTAGTGGCCGGCGGGGACAGCCTGGTCGCCCATCCGCGGGGATGTCGGCCCCGGAGCGGTATATGTCACCGGAAACCAGGCCGGTGTCCTCTCATTGTAGGCGGAACCACCCGATTCGCGACGCATTTCGAGGCGACCTGGTCGGGCGGCCGGACACGGCACACTGGGGGAGTGGTGACCAGACCAGTTTCCGGAACGATTCCCGACGCTCCGGGCTCCTATCAATTCGTCGATGTCGACGGGCGCGTCCTCTACGTCGGCAAAGCCAAATCACTCCGACAGCGCCTGAATTCGTACTTCCAGGACCCCCTGGGCCTGGCACCGAGAACGGCACAGATGGTCGGACAAGCTGACCACGTCGAGTGGATGGTGGTGGACACCGAGGCCGAGGCGCTCTTACTCGAGCACAACCTGATCAAAGAGTCCCAGCCCCGGTTCAATGTGCGGCTCAAAGACGACAAGAGCTATCCATGGCTGGCGGTGACCGTGAACGACGAGTGGCCCCGGCCGGCGGTGGTGCGGGGGCGCAAGCGGAAGGGTGTCCGATACTTCGGACCGTATCCAAACGTGGGTGCGATCAGGGAGACCCTCGACCTTCTCTTGCGGACCTACCCGGTCCGCACCTGTTCCGACACCAAATTCGGGCGGCACCAGCGGCTGGGCCGGCCGTGCCTGCTCTTCCACATCGAGCGGTGCTCGGGTCCGTGTGTGGGAGCCGTGGACCATGCCGAGTACGAACAGATGGTTGACGATTTGATGTCGTTCCTTGGTGGGGACACCGGCCCTCTCGAGCGTGGCCTCGAGTCAGCCATGAAGGAAGCTTCAACGTCCCTCGAATTCGAACGGGCGTCTGTGCTGAGGGACAAGCTGGAGGCGGTCCGCGCTGCCGATGCCGTCCGGCAGATGGAGCTTGAGCGGCCCGAGAACTTCGACGTCATCGGCCTGGCTGAAGACGAATTGGAAGCCGCCGTGCAGGTATTTCAGGTCCGGTCGGGCAAGGTGATCGGTCGGCTGGCGCTCTTCGTGGACAAGGTGGAAGACCTCACCCCGGCCCAACTCATAGGTCGGATCCTGGTCGACGTCTACGCCGAGTCTGTCTCCGGCGTGCCCAAGCAGGTGTTGGTGCCGACGTTGCCCGACGACAGGGAGGCGATCGACGCATTTTTAGCTGAGCGCCGGGGTGGTCCTGTCGCTCTGCGGGTCCCGGTGCGGGGCCCGAAACGGGCGTTACAGCAGACGGTCGAACACAATGCCGAAGAGGCCTTTCTCCGGCACCGCCTCCATCGCACCTCGGACCACAACAGCCGGGCCAGGGCCCTCGAGTCTCTTCAGCGCGAGCTTTCGTTGCCCGCCGCCCCCCTGCGCATCGAGTGTTACGACATGAGCCACCTGCAAGGTACTGACTACGTCGGTTCGATGGTTGTGTTCGAAGACGGTCTGGCCAAGAAGAGCGACTATCGCCACTACAGAGTGGCCACGGTCCCAGGTAACGACGACTACGCAGCCATGGAAGAAGTGTTGACCCGGAGGTTGTCCGCTCTCCTGGCTGAGGACACCCCATCGCCATCCACTCAGAACGGAGAAGATGGCAAGGACCCGCAAGCCAGCACCGCGGCGCAGGCCAAACGTCGTTTCGCGTATCCGCCACAACTCCTCCTACTCGATGGGGGATTGGGACAGCTCCACGTGGGGGTCCGGGTGCTCGAGCGACTCGGACTTACCGACCGGGTCCCCATCGCGTCTCTGGCCAAGAGCTTCGAAGAGGTCTACCTTCCCGGCAGTTCCGACCCGATCCGACTTCCCCGGCAATCAGAAGGCCTGTATCTCTTGCAACGACTCCGCGATGAAGCACACCGCTTCGCCGTGTCCTACCACCGCACGCTTCGGAGAAAACGGATGGTTGCCGGGGTACTCGACGGCATCGACGGGCTCGGTCCGAAACGTCGGACCCGTCTCCTCGACCAATTCGGAGGTCTCACCTCACTTCGCAAGGCATCGAGAGAGGAATTGCTGGCGGTCTCGTGGCTCCCAGCCACTGTCGGAGCGGCCGTGTTCGAGCGTATACATGCACCCATGTCTCCGAGCGGGCCAACTCCGCTTCGTGCAAAGGTAGATGAATGAGCGAATACCTGGTTGTTACCGGTATGTCCGGCGCCGGTCGCTCCACTGCGGCGGCCGCCCTCGAGGATCTGGGTTGGTTCGTGATCGACAACATGCCCTCGGCGTTGATCTCCAAGGTCTCGGAATTGGTAGATGGCAGTGGATCGGAGATGAAGCGGGTGGCCTTCGTGGTTGGACGCGGCGGGGGAGACCTCGATGATGTACTGCCCGCCGTCGATTCGCTGAAAGCCGGGCGAAACCGGGTTCGGATCCTCTTTCTGGATGCCGCCGATGATGTGCTCATCCGCCGCTTCGAGGGCACCCGGCGTCGCCACCCTCAAGAGGCGCGCGGTGTCGAGGAGTCGATCACCGAGGAGAGGAAGCTCCTGAGCGATATTCGTGATCGGGCCGATCTGGTCGTGGATACCGGCGAGCTGAACGTCAACCAGCTCCGGTCTCGGCTGATGGAGGTATTCAGCGGGGAAGACGAGAGCGGCACGATGCGATCCTCCATTCTCTCGTTCGGATTCAAGTACGGGGTGCCGACCGACGTAGACCTCATGTTCGACTGCCGGTTCCTCCCCAACCCCTATTGGGACGAGACTCTCCGGACCCATAGTGGCCTGGAGGCGTCAGTGCGCGACTACGTGCTCTCGCGCCCAGAGACCACCGACTTCCTCGACCATCTGGATGGTCTCCTGGCCATGCTCATTCCTGCCTATATACGTGAGGGAAAGTCCTATCTCACGGTGGCCATGGGATGTACGGGAGGCCGCCACCGGTCGGTGGTCCTGGCCGAGGAACTGGCCTCTCGGCTCGATGCCCACGGGATGCCCACCACGGTGTTCCACCGGGACATCGAACGGTGAGAGGAACCAGCGACAACCGAGCGGTACGGCCCCAGCCCAAAGTGGTGGCGATCGGCGGGGGGAACGGGCTTGCCGCCACCTTGCGGTCCGTCCGGACCTTTACGGACGACGTCACCGCGGTGGTCTCGGTGGCCGACGACGGGGGATCTTCGGGGCGGCTCCGTGAACTGATGCACATAATGCCCCCCGGCGACCTCCGGGAGTGCCTGGTGGCGTTGGCTGAGCCGGGCTCCATGTTGGCCGCTGCCTTTACCCACCGATTCACCGAAGGGGAGCTCGCCGGTCATTCGCTGGGCAATCTGGTACTCGCCCGCCTGATGGAGGTGGCCAACGACCCGATCCGCGGGCTCGATGAGGCAGGCCGGCTCCTCGGAGTGCGCGGTCGAGTGCTTCCTGCCACCACCGAACTGGTCGTGCTGAAGGCAGAGACAGATGGTGGCGCGGTCACGGGCCAGGTGGCGGTGATGGGAAACAACCGCATTCGGAGGGTCTCCCTCGTCCCGGATGATGCCGTTGCCCCTCAGCCTGTGCTCGCCGCGCTCCGATCGGCCGATTTGATCGTTCTGGGTCCCGGGTCGCTGTTTACCAGTGTGCTGGCCGCGGTGGCGGTTCCCGGGATCACCGATGCCATCAAAGCCTCATCCGGTCGAACCGTCTATGTGTGCAATTTGCGTCCGCAAATCCCCGAAACGGCGGGATTTGACGTCGGCATGCACCTAACCTCCCTGGTGGAACACGGTGTTACCGCCGATGTGGCCATCTACGACCCCAGCGGGATCTCACTTGGAAGTCCGTGCATTCCGGTGGTCGAAACCTCTCTTTCCCGTCCCAACGGCATGGCTCATGACCCCAACAAACTGGCGGATGCACTCTCAGGTCTGCTCGGATGAAACGGCGGCGTATCCTGTTGGCCTAGCTTTGTGAGCCGGACGTCACTCGCCGATCTCGGCGTGCAATCGGAATCGTGAACAAGTGAGGGACTACATCAATGACCGTACGGGTCGGCATCAACGGGTTCGGACGCATCGGCCGGAATTACCTTCGGGCCGCCCGGGCCATCGGGGCCGATATCGAAGTCATTGCCATCAATGACCTGACGTCGGCGGAGACACTGGCCCACCTCCTCAAGTACGACTCCACCCATGGGAGGTTCGGTTCCGAGGTGAAGGTCGACAGTACCCAGATCGTGCTCGACTCAGGACCCATCGCCGTCCTGGCCGAACGCGATCCGCTCGCCCTGCCCTGGGGCCAACTGGGTGTCGATGTGGTGGTCGAATCCACCGGACTGTTCACTACTCGTGAAACAGCCGCCGCCCACCTGGTGGGCGGGGCCTCACGGGTGATTGTCTCGGCCCCTGCCTCCGGTGTCGACGCCACCTTTGTGATGGGGGTAAATGACCACGAATTCGACCCCGCGACCCATGTGGTGGTGTCCAACGCCTCGTGTACCACCAACTGCTTCGCGCCCTTGGTGAAGGTGCTCGACGATGCCTTCGGCATCGAAAGCGGGCTGATGACCACGGTCCACGCCTTCACCAACGATCAGAATCTGCTGGACCTCCCCCACAAGGATCTGCGGCGGGCCCGTTCCGCCCCGGTCAATATCGTGCCCTCGTCCACCGGGGCAGCCCGTGCCACCGGTCTCGTGCTTCCCTCCATGAAGGGTCGACTGGACGGCTCAGCCTTCCGTGTACCGGTCGCCGATGGTTCGATTACCGACTTCACCGCGGTGGTTCCCGGGGCGGTAAACATCGAGCAGGTTAATGAGGCATTTGCCACTGCGGCGGGTTCGGGCCCTTTGTCCAAGTATCTGGTGTACACCGAAGACCCGATCGTTTCATCCGACATCGTCGGAAGCCCAGCTTCGTGCACCTTTGATGCCGGGCTGACCATGGTGATGCCGTCGGCCTCGGGGATCACGTTGGTCAAGGTCCAAGGGTGGTACGACAACGAATGGGGTTACGCCAATCGCCTCGTCGATCTGTCACTTGTGGTCGGCGGCGTCGGCGCCTAAAGACGTCGACCGGAACCTGGGGGAACGAAGACAATGACACCGAGCGTTGGCAACCCCTTATTGCAGGGACTCCCACTACTCGGCGATCTTCCCCCACTCGATGGAGCCAGCGTGTTGGTCAGGGTGGACTTCAACGTGCCACTCGACAGCAGTGAAAGCGGAACCCCCACGGTCAGCGACGATTTCCGGATCCGGGCCGCCCTCCCGACACTGCGCTATCTCCTCGATCGGGGCGCACACGTCACCGCCTGCACCCATTTGGGACGCCCCGACGGAGCGCCCGATGTCAGATGGGACTTGACGCCGGTGAGAGACCGGTTGGCCGAGTTGGCTCCTCAGGTGCAACTCCTCGACAACCTCCGATTTGAGGCGGGCGAGTGCGCCAACGACCCCGACTTCGTCGACAAGCTCGTCAACAGCCACGACGCCTATGTCAACGACGCCTTCGGGGTGTCCCATCGGGCCCATGCATCGGTGGTCGGACCGCCGAAATATCTCCCCAGCGCCGCCGGTCTCCTTCTTCAACGGGAAGTGGACGTGCTGGGAGGGCTGCTCGGGGAGCCCCAGCGTCCCTTCGTGGCCGTGGTGGGGGGAGCCAAGGTGACCGACAAGCTCGGGGTGCTCACCAAACTGCTCGACCGGGTCGATGCGCTATTGGTCGGGGGCGGTATGGCGTTCACGTTCCTGGCCGCGGCGGGACACGACGTCGGATCCTCCATGGTGGACCACGATCGAATCGAGCAGTGTGCGACGCTGCTGGCGACCGGAGCCCCGATTCTCCTCCCCTCCGACATCGTCGCCCTTGAGCCCGGCGCCACCTTCGGGTGTGGATGCGACCAGGGCGAAGTCCTCATCACCGGCGACGACATTCCCGAAGGGTGGGTGGGACTCGATATCGGGCCCGCCACCATTCAGGCCTACGCCGAGGTGATCGCCAATGCCGGCACGGTGTTGTGGAATGGTCCCATGGGTGTCTTCGAGGACGACCGTTTCTGCGCCGGGACGACCGGGGTGGCACATGCGGTGGCCGACTGCGCCGGATTTACAGTGGTTGGCGGTGGAGACAGTGCCGCCGCCGTCGACTCCCTCGGGATCGAAGACCGGATCGACTTCATCTCTACCGGAGGGGGGGCCTCCCTCGAGCTGTTGGAGCACGGAGATCTCCCCGGATTGGCCGCACTTCGGGGAGCTATCAACGCCCCGGGCCAGAGTCCCGGTCCGGTGAGCGGTAGTCAAACCTCGTGACCGCCCCTGTCCGGCGCCGCCCGTTGATCAGCGGCAACTGGAAGATGAACTTCGACCACTTCGAAGCCATCCACGCCTCGCGGGATCTGGGCTTGCGTTTGACCTCCGCCGACGTGGTTCCGCTCGACGTGACGGTGCATCCGCCTTTCACCGACATCCGATCCGTACAGACGGTGATCGAGGCCGAGGGCGTGCCGGTCGCCCTGGGAGCCCAAAATTGCGCTGTCGAGGACTCTGGTGCGTATACCGGCGAAGTGAGCCCGATGATGCTGGCAAAACTGCACGTCGAGTACGTGATCATCGGGCACTCGGAGCGACGACGGTATTTTGCTGAAACAGACGAACTGGTGGCGGCCAAACTTCATGCCGTCATACGCAACGGCATGACACCCATCTGCTGCGTGGGGGAGACAGAAGACGAGCGGGATGTGGGCCTGACCAAGGACCGGCTCGCCGATCAGGTTGAAGGCGCAATCGGCGGCTTGGCCCCCGAGGCAGTTGCGGGGATGGTGGTGGCCTACGAACCGATCTGGGCCATCGGAACGGGTCAGGCCGCCACCCCCGAGGACGCCCAGGTGGCCGGCGGTTGGATCCGCGAGGTGGTGGGGCGCGTGACGGGAGCGGAGGCGGCGACCACTGTGCGGATTCAATATGGTGGATCGGTCAATGCCGAGAACACCGCTGAACTACTCGCCTGCCCCGATATCGATGGAGTGCTGGTCGGTGGCGCGAGCCTCGACGCCGTGGCGTTTGTGGCCATAATTCGGGCCGCGGCCGATGCGAGCCGGTGAGTTTGCTATCGTCTCCGGCGTCCCGGGAAGAAGAAAGGAGACATCATGCTGACAACAGCCATCGTTGTGTTACAGATTCTGACGTCTCTGGCGCTGCTCTTCCTCATTCTCATGCATAGCGGCAAGGGTGGGGGCCTCTCTGACATGTTCGGAGGTTCGGTTGGCTCGGCTGCCGCCGGCTCTACCGTGGTGGAGAAGAACCTCGACCGGATCACGGTCACGGTGGCGGTTCTCTTCGCCTTCACCAATCTGGTCCTCATTCTCCGCCTGCAGTGAGACCGGACGGCGCCGAGACCCGCAGGCGCCGAGGTCGCATAGAAACCTTTTGGGCGGAACGCCGCGCCCGTTGGACGTTGCCATTGGTGATCATTGTGATCATCGTGATTGTGGCCACCGTCGACCATCTCGGCGCTCACCGGATCCGCGAGGTGGACCAGCAGAGCATTTCCGATCTGGTGTCCACAACGGGTGGGACGGCAACCGTAACCCTGGACCGACCGTGGAATGGATTCAATCCGGGGACGCCGGGTGGAGCTGACTCGTCCACCCCTACGTTGCTCTCGACGGTGCTGCCAAGCGCCTACAGGGTCACGCCCAACCTCGGAACGGTGCTCAATGGTGATTTGCTGAGCGGCACCAAAGTCACGTCGGTGGACCCACTGACCATCCAATACGTTCTGAATCCTATGGCCGAATGGTCCGACGGGGTGCCGGTGAGCGCGGACGACTTCATCTATGCGTGGAAATCCCAGCGGGGAACCGACGCTGATGTCGACAAGCAACCCGACATGGTGGCTTCGACGATCGGGTACCGGGATGTGGCGTCCGTCACCGGCAGTCAAGACGGCAAAATCGTCACTGTGGTGTTCTCCCGGCCATTTACTGACTGGAGGATGCTGTTCAGCGGCATGGTCCCCGCTCACGTGGCCGAAAAGGTCGGTTGGAACCATGGTTTCGATGTCTTCAATCCGGCAGTAGATCTGTCCGCAGGTCCCTACATACTCCAGTCGGTCTCAGCCACGGGAACAGCGGTGTTGGTGCACAATCCCCGCTGGTGGGGCACGCCGGGAACCCTTGATCAGGTGACAGTGTCGGACGCTCCGGGCCCGGGAACATGGTTTTCCGCTCTGAGCAACAACAACCGGACGGTGGTGCAGCCGTCCATTTTCAACCTCGGCACCCTGAATATCGCCTCATCCCTGCCGAATACCCAGAGCACCGTGAAGCCGTCTCTGTCCTTTCTGCAACTCGAGTTCAACGTGGCGTCGCCGACGACCTCCCAGTTGGTGGTGCGCCAGGCCATCGCCCACGACGTCGGCCGAACCATGCTGTTGGCTCAGACCTTCAAGTCCATCGATCCGGACCTCGACGTCAACGAGGATCATCTAGCTGTCGCATCTCAGAATGCGTACATGGCATCCTCGGCCGCGTCCGGATATGACAAGGCCGACCCGTCGGCCGCCGACCGGTTACTGGCCACCGTGGGGTTCCATCGGGCCCTTGACTCCCGGTATGTGGACATTGCCGGGAATCCCTTGACGGTGCGCATGGCGGTGGAGTTCGGGGATCCCTGGATCACTCAGGTGGGTGATGATGTGGCCTCTCAGCTCCGACTGGCCGGCATCTCAGTGATTGTGATTCCTGTGGATGGCGAGGCAGGTCTGGCGGCGGCATCGAAGGAGGATAGCTATGACATGGCCCTGGTGACCAGGACCGCCGGCCCGTTTCTCACTTCGACCGACGGATGGTATTCGGGGGATCTGGGGCCCACCGGGGCGGCCGGTTCGAAGGACTGGAGCAACTTCGACGACCCAGTCGTGGACCAGCAGATCTCAAGGGCGTCCGAGGAGCTGAATCCGGTAACCGGCGCTTCGGTGTATGCACAGATTGATGCCGTACTCTGGAACCAGATGGTGGCATTGCCCCTGTTCCAAGAGCCGGCGTTGCTGGCCAACGGTGTGCAGTTGGCGGGAATTCAATACAACGGGTCAGCGAACGGACTCCTGTGGAATCTTCCCACCTGGACAACTTTGACACCGAAGCCAACCGGTTCGTCCTAACTCCCTGTCGCCGGTGGCGGGCATGGGGGAGGATCGATACGGGAGTGCGTTCACGGCGCGCTACCATGCCTTTCGCCCCGATTGCGAAATCGGAGTCATTCGTCGGAGTGGCGGAATAGGCAGACGCGCCAGCTTGAGGGGCTGGTGCCCGCAAGGGCGTGGGGGTTCAAGTCCCCCCTCCGACACGCTCCAGGTCCACGCCCTGCAGGCCTGGGACCTGGGAGTCTTCGGAGTTGGTCTTTTCACCGACACGCTCCAGGTCCACGCTTCGCAGTGTTGACGTCAACTGGACCTCCTCGGTGGAACCGATGCGGCGGTACCGCACAGTCAGCCCGAGCGCCTGGTAGAGCGCAGCTCGGTCGGCCTGCTCAATGCGCCCGAGTAGCTCGGGCAAGTCTCGCAGTGCCGTGAGGGTCTCGACCACCTCGTCGAGACTGAGCGGCTTCGGGGCCGGAGGGGCGGTCGCCAACACCGACTGGGCGGCGTCCTTCTCCCGCTGGGTGGCCGCTATCCGAGAGGCGATGACGTCGGCCGGGATGCCGGCCTCCAGGCCGTCGAGGTGTTTCGATAGCTTGCGCTCGCACTCGGCGAGGGTCGTGCGGGCCCGAGTGATCGCCGGATCTTCTCGGTGCCCTTGGGAGTCCTCTTCGACGATCTGGGCTGCGGTGGCCTCAATACGGTCCGCTGAAAACAGATCACAGAGCCAGGCGTCCACATGGGGGAGTAGGCGGTCCTCACGCACCGCCAAGGTCCGAGGGTGTTCGCTCACAGCCACCGGGTAGTCGTTGCTCACCTTGCAGCGGTAAAAGGCGTGACCTCGGACCAAGTTGCCCTGCAGCTTCTTCCCGCAACAATCGCAGACCACCAGCCCCGAGAGCGGGTAGCGGGACGGTTCGGCCCGACGCACCCCGCTATGGCTCCGGCGCCTTGCCGGCGTGATGGCTTTGGAGCGGGAGTTGGCAGCGATGAGCGCATCAACCCGGTGCCACGTCACCTCATCGACAATGGCGTCATACGTCTGTACCGAGGCCGTGACCCACTCGGCCCGGTCCTGCCATTGCTGCTGGGTCACATGGCCGAGAGCTGGGGCGTCAGGATCGAGGAGGATGTCCGCCTTCTTGGTGCGTCCTGAGACGTGATACCCGAGGTAGCGAGGATTGGCGAGGATGCTGCGCACCGCCGACATAGCCCACGCATGGCCTGATCGGTGAGAGTTCCGAAGTCGGTCGTGAGCGGATGGACTCGGAATCCCTTCGTTGGTCAGTACGGTTGCGATCTGCTTGTAGCCCGCCCCGGCAAGGTACGAGTCATAGATCCTCTGCACGACAGGCGCGGTCACAGGGTCGGGGGCGAGCTGATGGAGCCGGGCACCGGAGGCCGCCTTGGATGGGTTCGAGTGCGGTCCGTGATCGGCGATCAGGTAGCCGTAGGGGGGACGCCCACCGAGCCAGCGACCGGCCTGAGCGTGGGCTCGAACGGCATTGGCGACACGTAGCCGGGTCCGGTTTCGCTCCGCACGACTCATGGTGCCGTAGTTCGAGAGAGCCATGTAGTGCCCGTCGTTATTGATATCGACAGCCCCACCCAGTTCGGGCACCCACTACCCAACGCCATAGTGGGCGAACTGAAACAGGATTCCCTCAAACTGCGTGCCGGAGAAGGCACGCTGTGGCTCAGCGATGACCAGTGCATCCCAGCCTCGGTTGATGTCCTTCAAGTCACGGAGGATCCGGGAGGCTTCGGGGCGGCGGTCCCAGGGCAAACTTCTGCTCTTGTCGATGTCGTGATACGTGGTGACGATCTCGCCATGGGGAGCGACGAGACGAGCCGCGACGTCGGTCTGCCAGCGCAGGCTGTCGGCCGGGTCCTGCAGGTCGTCAGTAGAAGTACGGGCGCTCAGTGCGAACCGGATCACGCTGCCTCACGTTTCTGGTGGTCGCGTAAGGTCCGCACGATGCGAGCCAGAACAGCGGCCACGTTCGGGGTCACCTGGGGTGCGTCCTCGGCCATGAACCGAATTGGCTCACGGTGGTCCGAGTCAGACGACGGACGACCCCCCACGGTACCCCGAGGTGCGTTGGCGAAGGGCGGAAGTGCCTTCATGGCCTCCACCTCCTTCGCCGCCTATGGGGCGCTACGCGCACTCTTGTTCCAGAAGCAGCGTCTGGACGAAGTCCAGGAGGCTGGTTAGGACGACAAGCCGACGACGTCCGGCTTTGACGCTCTGGATCCTCTTGGTCATGACCAACTCAGAGATCCTGGTCCGGCCCAGCCGGAGCACGTCGGCCGCCTCTTCCACCGAGAGCAGCAATTGGTTGTCCATCTGCACCGTGTCTCCTTCATCGGGCAGGGTGGTGCTTCTACCCTCTGTTCGGGATTGGGATTCGGGAGTGTCAGCTCGGGACCAGGGTCCGCTCAGTCGGGCTCTCCGGGCGCCGGCGGGCGAGCCTGACGGATCGGCCCTGCTCGTACCCGGCCGGTTTGGCTCAAGTTCTCTCGGACCCACGTCAGGGCACCAGCCGGTCGATGGCGTTCCGCCTCCGCCGCCGAAGATGGCCAGCAGGCACTTCGGCGAGGTTGGCGACCTCGGCCAGGGACATGCCGAGCACCCTCGTCGCGTAGAGGACGGCGGCGTCGGAGATTGTCAGGCCGTGCCCGGTCGCATCGACGAGGGCAGCGGCCAATAGTTCCTCGCCGGTGCGACCGATAGATGCCGGGAGGGTGTCCAACGGGTCAGGGGTGCTGGTCTGGCGACAGCGGTGTCGACGCTCTGTGGCCTGCA
>Ga0208587_1000405_pt1 | contig 24024 bp, 21 predicted proteins | sample NGESurdeep092012_7_FD_184472 | JGI IMG/M metagenome (GOLD analysis project Ga0208587, IMG submission 184472) | Arctic peat soil microbial communities from Barrow, Alaska - NGEE Surface sample 210 deep-092012 (SPAdes) | ecosystem: Environmental > Terrestrial > Soil > Wetlands > Peat ...
GGTGCCGCTCTATCGCGATCCGAAGTCCGACATGCCGGTGACCCAGTTCAACATGAAATGGGTGGAGCAGGCCGGGCTGGTGAAGTTCGACTTCCTCGGTTTGAAAACGCTCACGGTGTTACAGACCGCGGTGGCGCTGGTGAAGCGGCGCGGCATCGAGATCGATCTCACCGCCATTCCGCTCGACGACAACAAGACCTATGACCTGTTGGCGCGGGCGGAAGCGGTCGGCGTGTTCCAACTGGAAAGTGCCGGCATGCGGCGCGCGCTGCTCGACATGCGGCCCGATCGTTTCGAGGACATCATCGCGCTGGTCGCGCTTTATCGTCCCGGCCCGATGGCGAACATTCCGACCTATTGCGCGCGCAAGCACGGCATGGAGCGGCCGGATTACATCCATCCCAAGCTGGAGCCGATCCTGAAGGAGACCTTCGGCGTCATTATCTACCAGGAACAGGTGATGCAGGCCGCGCAGATCCTGGCCGGCTTCTCGCTCGGCGAAGCCGACCTGCTGCGCCGCGCCATGGGCAAGAAAATCAGAAAGGAAATGCAGGCGCAGCGCGAGCGTTTCGTTTCAGGTAGCGTCGAGCGCGGCGTCGAACGCCACCAGGCCGACGCGATCTTCGATCTGCTCGAGCGTTTCGCCGAATACGGCTTCAACAAGAGCCACGCAGCAGCGTATGCGCTGGTGGCCTATCAGACCGCCTATATGAAGGCGAATTTCCCGGTCGAGTTTCTGGCCGCGACCATGACGCTCGACATCGGCAATACCGACAAGCTCGCCGAATTCCGCGCCGAGGCCGAGCGCCTCGGCATCAAGGTCGATCCGCCCTCGATCAATCGCTCCGACGTGGCGTTCGAGGTCGACGGCAACACCATCATTTACGCGCTGGCCGCGCTCAAAGGCGTCGGCAAGCAGGCGGTGGAATCGATCATCACGGCGCGGGCGACGCGCAAGTTCGCCGATCTCGCGGACTTCTCGGCCCGCGTCAATCCGCGCGCCATCAACAAGCGCGTGCTGGAAAGCCTGGTGGCGGCCGGCGCCTTCGATGCCTTCGAGGCTAACCGCGCGCGTGTCTTTGCCGCCGTTGATACCGTGCTCGGCCGCGCCCAGCACGCGCACGAGACCGCCGCGGTCGGGCAGAGCGAATTGTTCGGCGGCGGGGGGCAGCGCGAACCGATCGTGCTGCCGCAGATGGAGCCGTGGCTGCCGGCGGAGCGGCTGCGCCGCGAATACGAGGCGGTCGGCTTCTTCCTGTCCGGCCATCCGCTCGACGACTACGCCGCCGTGCTCAAGAAATTGCGCGTGCAGCCGTGGGCGGAGTTCGCGCGCGCGGTGAAGATGGGCGCCACCGCCGGGAAAGTCGCTGGCACCGTGGTGTCGCGCACCGAGCGGCGCACGCGCACGGGCAGCAAGATGGGCATCATCGGGCTGTCCGATCCGACCGGGCATTACGAGGCGGTGATTTTCTCGGAAGGCTTGGCCGAGTATCGCGACCTGCTCGAGCCCGGCACCGCGGTCATGCTGTTCCTGTCGGCGGAAGTGCAGGGCGACGAGGTGCGCGCGCGCATTCAATCCGCGGAGCCGCTCGATGCGGCCGCCGCCAATCTGCACAAAGGCCTGCGCGTGTTCCTGCGCGATGGCGCTCCGATCGAGGGCGTGGCCAAGCGTCTGGAGCCGAAAGGCGATGGCGAGGTGAGCATGGTGCTGATGCTGGCGCAGGGCACCGAGGTGGAGGTGAAACTTCCCGGCCGTTTCAAGGTCTCGCCGCAGATCGCCGGCGCCATCAAGGCGGTGCCGGGCGTGGTGCAGGTGGAGGCGATTTAGTTATTCCCGTGCTAGGCTTTGCCGGGGTGCTAGCGGAGAGAGGCTCATCATGCCGGGCCAAGCGCTGTCACGCCGCGAACTTCTCAAAGCATCCGCGGCGTTGTCGCTCACAGCTTTCGCCGCGCCGGCGCGCGCAAGCCCGCCGCCGCCGGAAACGATCACGCCCGCCCTTATCACCGCGGCAAAGAAAGAAGGCCGGGTGGTCTGGTACACCTCGGCCGACTTGCAACTGGCCGAACTGGTCGGCAAAGCGTTCGAACAGAAATTCCCTGGCATCGCGGCGCGGGTCGAACGCGCCGGCGGCGAGCGCATCTTCACCCGCGTGGCGCAAGAATACGCCGCCGGCATTCACAGCGTCGATGCGGTCAGCACCGGCGACGCCGCGCAATTCCTGGCCTGGAAGCGGCAAGGATTGCTTGCGCCTTATGTGCCCGACGATGTCGCGCGGCATATTCCGCCCGAGCATCGCGACCCCGATGGTCACTATACGACAGTGCGCTCGTCGCTATGCGTGATCGGCTACAATACTGAGCTGGTTAAGCGCGAGGACGCGCCGAAAAGCTTTGCCGATCTGCTCGATCCGAAATGGAAGGGCAAAATCGTCAAGGCGCATCCGAGCTACAGCGGCACCATCATGACCGCTACTTTTCAGATCGTGCGCGAGCTTGGCTGGCCGTATCTGGAGAAGCTGTCCAAGCAGAACGTGATGCAAGTGCAGTCCGCCACCGACACGCCGAAGAAGATCCTGCTCGGCGAGCGCCCGGTGATGGCCGACGGCAACGAATACAATGTGCTGCTGCTGAAGGAGGCCGGCAAGCCGATCGAAGTAGTCTATGCCAGCGAAGGCTCGCCATTCATCGTGCAGCCGTCGGCGATCTTCGGCGCCGCGCCGCATCCCCATGCCGCCCGGCTGTTCCAGAACTACCTGTTCACACCCGAAGCGCAGCAGCTGTTCGTCGAGGCTGGGGCTTTGCGTTCGCTGCATGCGCTGGTCAAGGACAAGCCGGGCCGCACGCCGCTGGCGGCGATCAAGGTGTGGAAGGACGATCCGGCCGCGGTTGAAGCGCAAGGCGACGAGATCAAGCGGCGCTATTCGGAATATTTCCACGTTTGAATGTTGGGAGCGGAGGGCCGGGTGCGCTCCGCAAATTGTCTCGACTTTATTCCTAAAGTATATATTCGCATTTATATACTTGACAATTGCGGATTATAGTCCTATTCCGGCTTTGCCGTGACAGGGCTTCGCTTTTGAAGGGTGTGTGAATGCGTTCTCCAAAAAAAAACCGGAGAAGCGTTGGGGGCGGTCCTATATTTGATGCCAGCGGGCGTCTTGAGGGAAGTTGGGTTCAGATATTTTATGCACCAAACCAACCTTTAGGGCTTCTTTCGCAGTCAATGTTGCCCCCTTGTCCATCATGCCTCGCACATCATCCGCGCTCATGTTTGTGTCCGCGCTGACAATTTCACACATCATCTTCTGATAGGTTTCAAGCCAGCGTCTAGCATCAGCAACCGTAGTGCTGCTCAATTGATCTTTAGATGCAAATGTCCACGCGGGTTGATGGAAGTGAAATCCCGCTTGCGCGCAGGCCACCCTTTCTGTACCAACCATAAAAAAGAGTATTGCTGCCGAGTCTACGGTAGCGACGTTGTGTGTGATGATCTTGACGGGAAATTCTTTAAGCTCATTGAAGAGGGCAAACCCAGCAACGATATCACCCCCGCCGCAGGCAATATTAATTTGTATCGTATCCCATTTTGGTTTTCCGTTTTCGGCCTCGGAAACAAGTTGGCGGACGCCGATTAGTGCCGTTGTTGCCGTATCGACTGATAGTACCCGACAAAACGACATATATGCCGTCGCCATTTGCTATCCCCTTTTACGCCACGCGAGGAACTTACGCGCCAAATGCTTGGGAGTCTTGGGCTTAATGAGTCGGCCGGTACGTCAGGCGCTTGCCCTCGATACCAGAAAGAGATTTCGCCGTCCGTTCCCCGTCAGTAACGCCAAGGCCAGAACGATTGTTGTGGCGGAATTCAAATTCCGCGAGATACCGCTTTAAATGTTGTTCGCTGCAAAATCTGTAAGTGCCTTTCATACCGCGCTTGAAATTGCCAAAGAAGTTTTCGACTGCGTTTGTTGTTTGACCGTCTTTGCCGACATAGAAGCCTTGCTGGTTCCAACCGTGCTCGACTGTCTTGTGCGCGGCAAATTCCTTGCCGACCAAAGTGTAAAGGCGGCTTTCATCGGTGTGCAGTTCGGAGTTGCGGCGAACGTTGCGCACTAGGATTTCACGGACGCCGAAGAGGCAGTCGCTGACTTAACGTGAAATGCCTTTACGCGACCTTTGGGTTCGACAAGCGCGACAATGCCAGCTTTGTGGCTGTGGCCCTTCTTGTAGCCCTTGGCGCGCTTGCTGGTGTTTCCGTAATATGTTTCGTCCGCTTGTACGGATTGACCGGAGCCACCCATTGCGCCGCCGCTCATGCCGCTCATGGCTTCACGTAGGCGGTGCATCATGAACCAAGCGGTTTTGTAGGTAACGCCGATAGTCCGGTGAATTTCGTGGGCGGAAACGCCGTTCTTGCCCGAATTGAGCATGTACGCAGCCATCCACCATTTAGTCAGGGGAACCTTGCTGCGCTCGAATACGGTGCCAACAGTGACGGTGAACTCGCGTTTGCAGTCGTTGCAATAGTACAGGCCAGGGCGCGCGGACTTGCCCTGCATCTTGGCGATCTGATCGGGATGGCTACTGCCGCAATGACGGCAGAAAGGCCCATCAGGCCACAGCACGGCCTCTAGCGCTTCGCGGGCCTTAGTCTCGTCCTGAAAGATGGGGTTCTGAAACGTTGCGATCTTGGCCATGGGTGGCTCCCTATGGCCGTAAACCTGGTCCAAGTGGCTACAATTGTCAAGTATATAAATGCGTATATATTCCTATGGGGGTTCGGTCCGCCGAGGGCGCTGTCATGAAGCGTTGCGATAGCGGGATCGGATGTGGCGCCCGCGCGCGGGGAGACACGCACTCCACGCACCCGGGCGGCGCCGGGACCCCGCCCCTCGGGCACTATGACCCGGGTGCGAGGAGCTCGCTGACGGTCGGGGCTTGAGCCCCGGCAGAAAGCGCGGCCCCGGGCCGCAATAAACGCCGCGATGGAGCGCCGAGAGGCGCCCGCGTTCTCGAAAGGGGACGCGGTAGACGAAGGAACGGCAGCGCCACTCGGCGCTCCATCCCCTCAGCTTTTGCGAGGGGGAAGGAAGGGACGACGGCGTACCCGGCGCCGCCAACAATACGGGCGATAGCGCTTGTCTTGGCGGATACCTGAGTAAACCCGGCGTGCGCTGGGTTGGCTGCGGCCGCCTTGCATCGGCCAAATCGCGCCTATATAAGCGCCGCATCACTCACGCGGACGCTTGGCTTTAGGCCCCGACAATGGGTCAAAAAGGCCGTCCGGTGGTCCCCTTGTGGGGCTCACAACGTCCGCGGCGGATCAACCGGAGAATATGAATGGCGCTTCCTGACTTTTCCATGCGTCAGCTCTTGGAAGCTGGCGTGCACTTCGGGCATCAGTCCCACCGTTGGAACCCGAAGATGGGTCAATACATCTTCGGCACCCGCAACAATATTCACATCGTCGACCTCGCCCAGACCGTGCCGATGCTGCATCGCGCGCTGCAGGCGGTGAGCGATACGGTCGCCAAGGGCGGCCGCATCCTGTTCGTCGGCACCAAGCGGCAGGCGCAGGACGCCATCGCCGCAGCGGCCAAGCAGTCGGCGCAGTACTACGTCAATTCGCGCTGGCTCGGCGGTACGCTGACCAACTGGAAGACGATTTCCGGTTCGATCTCGCGCCTGCGCAAGCTCGACGAGATGCTCTCCTCCGGCGATCCTGGCGGCTACACCAAGAAAGAGCGCCTCACCATGCAGCGCGAGCGCGACAAGCTCGACCGCTCGCTTGGTGGCATCAAGGACATGGGCGGCGTGCCCGATCTCATGTTCGTGATCGACACCAACAAGGAAGACATCGCGATCAAGGAAGCGCGGCGGCTCAACATTCCGGTTGCGGCCATTGTCGACACCAATTGCGATCCGGCCGGCATTACCTATGCCGTGCCCGGCAACGACGACGCCGCCCGTGCGGTTACGCTCTACTGCGACCTGATCGCGCGCGCGGCGCTTGACGGCATTTCGCGCGCGCAAGGCGAACATGGCATCGACATCGGCGCCGCCGAAAAGCCGATCGTGGAGCCGCTGCCGATCGCGCCGGTCGCGGGCGATCTCGGCTTCGAGCCGCTGGCAGGTCCGCGCGGCGTTGCCGACGATCTCAAGAAGCTGCCCGGCGTCTCGCCGGCGATCGAGAAGCAGCTCAACGATCTCGGCATCTTCCACCTTTCGCAGATTGCCGAGTTCAACGAGAAGGCCGCGCAAAGTATCGGCGAAGAAGTGGGATTGCCCGGCCGCGTCGACAGCTGGATCACGAAGGCCAAGGAACTGACGGCGGAGTAACTGCCGCCGTCATGCCCGGGCGAAAGGCGCCAAGCGCCGTCTTTACGCTTTAAGCTCCCGGGCATTCCCGACTCAGGGTTTCGTTTTGAAAGGCGTCGCTGGCCGGACTTGGATCCCGGCCAGGACGGATGAAGGAACAGTTCGATGGCAAATATCTCTGCCCAGATGGTCAAGGAACTGCGCGAGTCGACCGGCGCCGGCATGATGGATTGCAAGTCCGCGCTCACCGAGACCAATGGCGACATGCAGGGCGCGCAGGATTGGTTGCGCAAGAAGGGCCTGTCCAAGGCCGCCAAGAAGGCTGGCCGGGTCGCGGCGGAAGGCCTGATCGGCGTACAAGTCGTCGGACCTAAGGGCGTGGTGGTCGAGGTCAATTCGGAAACCGACTTCGTCGCCCGCAACGATCTGTTCCAGGGCCTGGTCAAGATGATCGCCGATGTGGCGCTCAGCGTCGGCACCGACGTTGAAAAGATCAAGGCCGCCAAGGCCGGTAGCATCACGGTGGCCGAATCGATCGCCGATACCATCGCCAAGATCGGCGAGAATATGTCGCTGCGCCGCGCTGCCGCGCTCTCGGTGGCTAAGGGCGCGATCGGCGCCTATGTGCATAATTCGGTGAGCGACGGTCTCGGCAAGATCGGCGTGCTGGTCGCGCTTGAGTCCGCCGGCAAGGCCGACGAGCTTGCGAGCCTCGGCCGCATGATCGCGATGCATGTCGCCGCCACTAATCCACAGGCGATCGATGCTTCCGGCCTCGACCCGGCGGTGGTGGCGCGCGAGAAGGGTGTGCTGGCCGACAAGTTCAAGGCGCAGGGCAAGCCTGCCAATGTCATCGAGAAGATCGTCGAGTCGGGCCTCAAGACCTTCTATAAGGAGGTCTGCCTGCTCGAGCAGGCCTATGTCCACGATCCGGCGAAAAGCGTGGCGCAGGCGCTCAAGGAAGCCGAAGGCAAAGTGGGGGCTACGATTAAGATCACCGGGTTCGTGCGTTACGGGCTCGGCGAGGGGATTGAGAAGCGGGAAACCGATTTTGCCGCCGAGGTCGCGGCTGCCGCCGGTCAGAGCTAGCCTGAACGGGTCAGGCTCTAACGAGGATCGCAATGCATGAGTGATCCGGTCTACCGTCGCGTCATCGTTAAATTATCCGGGGAAGCGCTCACCGGCGCGAAAGGATTCGGCATCGATCAGGCAACCGTCGAACGCGTTGCCGGGGATCTGGTGGCGGCATGTGCGCTCGGCGTCGAGCTCGGCGTCGTGGTCGGCGGCGGCAATATCTTCCGCGGCGTGGAAGTGTCGGAGCGTGGTGTGCCGCGTCCGGTCGGCGACACCATGGGCATGCTGGCGACGGTGATGAATTGCCTGGTGCTGGAAGCCGCCATCGAGCGGCAGGGCCACGAGGCCCGCACGCTGTCGGCGCTCGCCATGCCGTCGGTCTGCGAGACCTATAACCGCAAGCGCGCGCTGAAAAACCTCGACAAGGGCCGCGTCGTGCTGCTGGCCGCCGGAACCGGCAATCCGTTCTTTACCACCGACACCACCGCCGTGCTGCGCGCCGCGGAACTCGACGGCCAGGCGGTGCTCAAGGCCACCAATGTGGATGGCGTCTATAGCGCCGACCCCAAAAAGGACCCGAAGGCCAAGCGCTACGACCGCCTCAGCCACCAGGAGGCGATCGAAAAGGACCTGCGGGTCATGGACGGTGCCGCCTTCGCGCTTGCCCGGGAAAACCGGATGCCTATCATCGTATTCTCGATCGCCGAGAACGGCGCAATCGAGGCTGTTCTTCGCGGCAAGGGACACGCGACGATCGTCGGTTAGCGCAAGATCCCAAAAATACCTGCCTCCGGGCTCGATCTGGGGGTGGCAACCGGTTTTCGGAAAAGATCGAAGCGCTAAGCAAGCTAAGCAAAATGTCCGGCTCGCTTGTTAAGGTGACGGCGCGAAGTTCGGGGGATCGCCATGGCAATCGAAACGCACGATATCAACGAAATCAAGCGCCGCATGCACGGCGCCAGCGCCGTTCTCAAAACCGAATTGTCGGGATTGCGCACCGGCCGCGCCTCCGCGCATCTGCTCGACCCGGTGATGGTGGAAGCCTACGGCGCGCAGATGCCGCTCAATCAAGTCGCCACCACCAGCGTGCCGGAGCCGCGGATGATCTCGGTCAATGTCTGGGACCGCACGCTGGTACATGCGGTGGAAAAGGCGATCGTCAATTCCAATCTGGGCTTGTCGCCAGCGACCGAGGGCCAAACCATTCGCCTGCGCATCCCGGAGCTCAACGAGGAGCGGCGTAAGGAATTGGTCAAGGTCGCGCACAAATATGTCGAGACCGCGCGCGTGGCGGTGCGGCACGTGCGGCGCGATGCGATGGAGGTGATCAAGCGGCTGGAGAAGGATCACAAGATCAGCAAGGACGACCACGACCGTTTTTCCGCCGATATCCAGAAGGCCACCGATTCTGGGATCAGCGAAATCGATCAACTGCTGGCGGCGAAGGAAAAGGAGATCCTCACCGTTTGAGGCAAGCCCCATGTCCGAGGCCGAGGTCCCGCAAGCTGCCCCGCCGGCATTCGAGGTGCCGCGCCATGTCGCCATCATCATGGATGGCAATGGCCGCTGGGCTGCGGCGCGCGGGCTGCCGCGCGCGGAGGGGCACCGGCGCGGCGTCGAGGCGCTGCGGCGCACGATCCGCGCGGCCGGCGAAATCGGCATCCAGATCATCACTATCTTTTCTTTCAGCGCCGAGAACTGGTCGCGGCCGCCCACCGAAATCCGCGAGCTGATGGGGCTGCTGCGCCGATTCATCCGCAACGATCTCGCCGAGTTGCATCGAAGCAATGTGCGGGTGCGCATCATCGGCGAGCGCGAGGGGCTCGATCCCGATATCGGCCGCCTGCTGACGGAGGCGGAAGAGCTCACGCGCGCCAACAGTGGGCTCACTTTGGTGGTCGCGTTCAATTACGGCGCTCGCCAGGAAATCGCGCGCGCGGCGCGCCGCATCGCCGAACAGATCGAGCGCGGCGCGCTTCATGCGGCCGACGTCACCATCGAGACGGTCGGGGCATTCCTCGACGCGCCCGATTTGCCCGATCCCGATCTCATTATCCGCACCAGCGGCGAACAGCGCCTGTCGAACTTCCTGCTTTGGCAGTCGGCCTATAGCGAACTGGTGTTCTTGCCGATCTATTGGCCCGACTTCGACCGTGCCGCGCTCGAAGCGGCGATCCGCGAATACCAACAGCGCGAGCGCCGGTTCGGCGGCCTGGTCGCGAAGACCGGATCCTGAGCCCGTGGTCGAAACCGATCCAGTTTCCAGCCCCGGTGAACCCGGGAGACGCGCGTCCGCGCCCGCAAGCAATCTCGCGCTGCGCATCGTCTCCGCCATTGTTCTGGCACCGCTGGCGCTGCTGGCGGCTTATCTCGGCGGCTGGCCGTTCGCGGTGTTCTGGGGCCTGGCCGCGATCGCCGTGCTATGGGAGTGGACGAAGCTGGTGACGGGCCCGAGCTGGATCATCGCCGGCGTCGGCTATGCCGGCATTATGCTGGCGGCGCCCATGCTGTTGCGCGCCGACGCCGAGCGCGGCTTCCTCGCCATCGTGCTCTTGTTCGCCACCGTGTGGACGACCGACATTCTCGGTTACTTCGCCGGTCGCGCCTTTGGCGGACCGAAATTGTTGCCCGCGGTCAGTCCGAAAAAAACCTGGTCCGGCGCAATTGCCGGCGCGCTCGGCGCGATGATCGTCGCAGTGCTGGTCGCGAGCTATTTCGGAACGTTCAACAGGGTCGCGATTGCGATCATCGCTCTGCTGCTGTCGATAGTGGCGCAACTCGGCGATCTGCTCGAGTCATGGGTCAAGCGTAAGTTCGGCGCCAAGGATGCGAGCCAGCTTATTCCCGGCCATGGCGGCGTGATGGATCGCCTCGATGGGTTTTGGGCCGCCGCACTGGTCGGTTGCTTGATCGGATTGCTGCGCGGCGGTTTCGACGGCGCTGCGCGCGGCCTGCTGATATGGTGAGCGCATGACCGCAACCGGCCATTCTTTAACCAGTCTTGCCCGATCGAAGCCGCTGCCGGCCGCAGCCGTGCGCAGCATCACCATTCTCGGCGCCACCGGTTCGATCGGCGCCAGCACCATCGATCTGATCAAACGGAATCCTGAGCGTTATCGCGTCGAGGCGATCAGCGCGCGCCGCAACGCGGCGGCGCTGGCGCAGATCGCCCGCGACGTCGGCGCGCGGCTGGCCGTGATCGCCGATCCGAACTTCTACAGCGAGCTTAAAGCTGCGCTGGCCGGCAGCGGCATCGAGGCGGCAGCCGGCGAGGAGGCGTTGGTCGAAGCGGCACAGCGTCCAGCCGATTGGGTGATGGCGGCAATCAGCGGTTCAATCGGGCTCAAACCAACGCTCGCTGCCATCGAGCGCGGCGCCACCGTCGCGCTCGCCAACAAGGAATGCCTGGTTTGTGCAGGCAGCCTGTTCATGCGCCGCGCGGCGAGTGCGGGCGCCACCGTGCTGCCGGTCGACTCCGAGCACAATGCGGTGTTTCAGGCGCTCGGCGCCGGCCGGCGCGAGGACGTCAAGCGGGTGATCCTGACCGCGTCCGGTGGCCCGTTCCGCACTTGGTCGCTGGAGGCGATCCGGCTGGCTACGCCCGAGCAGGCGCTGCGCCATCCGAACTGGTCGATGGGGCCGAAGGTCACGATCGATTCCGCGACCCTGATGAACAAGGGCCTCGAGCTGATCGAGGCGCATCACCTGTTCGCGCTCAGACCCGACGAGATCGACGTGCTGGTGCATCCGCAGTCGGTCGTGCATGGCTTGGTGGAGTTTCGCGACGGCTCGGTGGTGGCGCAGCTCGGCTCGCCCGACATGCGCATTCCGATCGCCCATTGCTTGGCCTGGCCGCAGCGCATCGACGGCCCGGCGCCGCGGCTCGACCTGGCGCGCGTGCGCGAATTGACCTTCGAAGAGCCGGACCTCGTCCGCTTTCCGGCTCTCGCGCTGGCGCGGCAGGCCATGGAGACGGGCGGGGCAGCGCCGACCGTGCTCAATGCGGCCGATGAGATCGCCGTCGGCGAATTCATCGCCGGACGCATCGCTTTCCCGGCCATCGCCGCATTGGTGGAGGCGACCCTCGATGCGGCCGCGGCGCGCGGGCTGCTGGCGGAACCGGCCGGGATCGATGCGGCGCTCGCCATTGACCATATTGCAAGAAGTATAGCCCAGGACCTCTTGCCCGAAATTGCCGTAAAGTCATTCTAGTAATCTTTGGGTAACGATGAAGGCGCCATACGGGGCCGGGACGAGGGTAGTGAAGTGATGAGTATGGACATTATGGGGGGCTTGAGCGCTTTCGGCGGCGGCCTCATCGGCTATATCGTTCCGTTCCTGTTTGTGCTGACAATTGTCGTGTTCTTTCATGAGCTTGGCCATTTCCTGGTGGCCCGCTGGTGCGGCATCAAGGTGCTGGCGTTCTCGATCGGGTTTGGCCCCGAAATCGTCGGCTTCAACGACCGCTACGGCACGCGCTGGAAAATCGCCGCGGTTCCGCTCGGCGGCTACGTGAAGTTCTTCGGCGACGACAATGCGGCGAGCGTGCCCGACCATGCGGCGGCCGCCGGCATGAGCGAAAGCGAAAAGCAGGACAGCTTCATCTTTAAGCCGGTCGGCTCCCGCGCCGCCGTGGTGGCGGCCGGGCCGATTGCGAATTTCGTGCTGGCAATTGCCATTTTCGCCGGTATTTTCATGATCGCCGGCAAGCAGAGCACGAGCGCCCGCGTCGATACGGTGCAGGCGGGAAGCGCCGCACAGAGCGCCGGCTTCAAGCCCGGAGATCTGGTGCTGGCCATCAATGGCGAGAAGATCGCCAGCTTCGCCGAAATGCAGCGCATCGTCAGCGTCAGCGCCGGCGAGCCGCTCGAGGTCGCGGTCGAGCGCGGCGGTGTGCCGCTCACGCTCAAGGCGACCCCCGAGCTCAAGGAGATCAAGGACAATTTCGGTAACGTGCACCGCCTCGGCGTGCTGGGCATCAGCCGCTCCATGGCGCCCGGTGACATCAAGACGCAGAAGGTCGGGCCGTTGCAGGCCGTCGTCATGGGGGCGCAAGAGACCTGGTTCGTGGTCGACCGCACATTGTCCTATCTCGGCGGGGTATTCACCGGCCGGGAGGCGGCCGATCAGCTCGGCGGCCCGATTCGCATCGCCCAGGTCTCCGGCCAAGTGGCCACCGCCGGCTTCGCGGCGCTTATTCATCTGACGGCGGTCTTGTCGGTCTCGATCGGGCTATTGAATCTGTTCCCGATCCCGCTGCTCGATGGCGGTCACCTTTTGTTCTATGGAATCGAGGCGGCCCGCGGTCGGCCGCTGTCCGAGCGCGCCCAGGAGGTCGGGTTCCGGATTGGCCTGGCGATCGTCGTCATGTTGATGATTTTTGCAACGTTTAATGACATCTTGCACCTTGCCACCTCATAATCGTTGCCGATGGGCAACTTTTTGAGGGGAAAGGGAAAGTTGGGTCGGGAGTTTCGTTTGCAGTGCGGCTAAAACGCTGTACAAAGCCAAAGAAAGCCTAGCCCGGCAGTCGGCCAAATCCGCAGCGGGGGCGGCCGCTTAGGATCAAGAAGGCGCGTTGCGCATGGGACTTTGTGTGCGGTTGGTTCGGGGGCTGGCCCTTTGCTGTGTGGTCCTCGGCGGTATCGTTGTCGGCGCCGGGTGCGTGACAGTTGCGTCTTCGGGCGCTGCGGTTGCGCAATCCGCCAATTCCATTGCCGTGGAAGGTAACCGGCGGGTCGAGGCGGAGACCATCCGCTCCTATTTCAAGCCCGGCCCGGGTGGCCGGCTGGGGCCGCTGGAGATCGACGAGGCGCTCAAGGCGCTCTACGCCACCGGCCTGTTTACCGATGTCCGCATCAATCATTCCGCCGGCCGCTTGGTGGTCACGGTGGTCGAAAACCAGGTGATCAACCGAGTCGCCTTCGAGGGCAACAAGAAGGCCAAGGACGAACAGCTCAAGACCGAAGTGCAATCGAAGCCGCGCGGAACGCTGTCGAGGCCGACCGTGCAGGCCGACGTGCAGCGCATCATCGAGATCTATCACCGCAGCGGGCGCTTCGACGTGCGGGTCGAGCCGAAGATCATCGATCTGCCGAACAATCGCGTCGACCTGGTGTTTGAGATTACCGAAGGCGAAAAGACCGGCGTGAAGCTTATCCGCTTCGCCGGAACGCACGCATTCTCGGACGGCCGCCTGAAGGACGTGATCAAGACCTCGGAAAGCCATCTGCTCAGCTTCCTGCAGACGACCGATATCTACGATCCCGATCGAGTCGAAGCCGACCGCGACCTGCTGCGCCGCTTCTATCTCAAGCAGGGCTATGCCGACGTTCGAATCGTCTCGACGGTCGGAGAGTACGACCCGGCCCGGAAGGGATTTGTCATCACCTTCACCATCGACGAGGGCGGCCAGTATCGGGTCGGCACCGTCGACGTCATCTCGAACGTGCACGCGATCGATCCGGCATCGCTGCGAAGCAGGCTCAAGCTCAACAGCGGCAACGTGTACAACGCCGACCTGGTCGAGAAGTCGGTTGAAGCGATAACGATCGAGGCCGCCAAACGCGGCTATGCCTTCGCCAGCGTGCGTCCGCGCGGCGACCGCGACTTCCAGAGCAAGACCATCAATCTCGCCTTCGTGGTCGAGGAAGGCACGCGCGCCTATATCGAGCGCATCAACATAAACGGGAATACACGCACCCGCGACTACGTGATCCGGCGCGAATTCGATATCGGCGAGGGCGACGCCTATAACCGCGCATTGGTCGACCGCGCCGAGCGCCGGTTGAAAAACCTGAACTACTTCAAATCGGTCAAGATCACCAACGAGCCCGGTTCGGCGCCGGACCGCGTCGTCCTCAACGTGAACGTCGAGGAAATGGCGACCGGCGAGTTCTCGATCGCCGGCGGCTACTCGACCGCCGACGGATTTATTGCCGAGACTAGCGTTGCCGACCGCAACCTCATGGGCCGCGGTCAATATGCCAAGGCGTCGGTGACTTATGGCCAGCGCACGCGCGGCGTCGACCTGTCATTCGTCGAACCCTATCTGCTGGGCTATCGCATGGCCGGCGGCATCGACCTGTTTGCGCGGCAGAACCTGGCCTCGTCATACGTCTCCTACGACAGCCGAACAATCGGCGCCAATCTGCGCCTGGGCTTTGCGCTGACCGAAGAAGTTGCGTTCCAGCCGCGCTATTCGATCTACCAACAGAAGATCACGCTGCCGGATGCGTACAACAACTGTCAATTTTCACCCTATGCGACTGCAATGGGCGGGCCCGGCGTAAGCCAGACCAACGAAGCGACTCGCCAAGCCGGTGGCGGCGGCCTGAATGACGGCGGCAACTGCTACTCGGACGGCGAGGCTACGCTCGCCGTGCGCAAGGAGTTGGCATCGGGCCCGGTCATGGTTTCGTTGGTCGGCTATTCGCTGGCCTATAACACCCTCGATAACAACAAGTCGCCGACCAGCGGCTTCTACGCCGAGCTCAAGCAAGATTTCGCCGGGGTCGGCGGCGACGTGAATTTCATCCGCTCGACCGCGGAAACGCGCACCTACTACGAAGTCTTCCCGGACGTGGTCGGCGTCTTCAAATTGCAAGGCGGTAACGTCGCCGGCTGGGGCGGCAAGGATCTGCGCATGCTGGATCACTTCCAGATGGGCCCGAACCTCGTGCGCGGTTTTGCGCCCGCCGGCCTTGGCCCGCGCGACCTGACCTCGGGAACGACCCAAGACGCGCTCGGCGGCACCATGTTCTGGGGCGCCAGCGTCGAGGCGCAAACGCCGCTCTACTTCTTGCCGAAGGACATCGGCATCAAGGTCGCGACCTATGTCGACGCCGGTTCGCTGTGGGACTACCAGGGTCCGACCACTTGGAACGTGACCGGCGAGACGCTTCAGGTCGGCGATACGAAGTCGATTCGCTCGTCGGTCGGTGTCGGCCTGATCTGGGATTCACCGCTCGGTCCGCTACGCTTCGATCTCGCTTACCCGCTGATGAAGGAAAGCTACGACCGCACGCAGATCTTCCGCTTCAGCGGCGGCACGAGGTTCTGATCTTGGCCGCGGTTGGCGGCACGGCACTGGCGGCATGAGCGAGCCGGTATTTTTACGACACAGCCGCGGTCTCACGCTGGATGAGATCGCAACCTTGGCCGATGCGATGCTGCTGGCGGCACCGGCGCACGCGCGCCGCATCGTCAATGTCGCCCCGCTCGATCGCGCGGCGCCGTCCGACCTCAGCTTCCTCGACAATAAAAAATATGTTTCGGCCGCCGCTGCGACCCATGCCGGTGCATGCCTGACCACGGCTGCGCTCGCCAAGGAGCTGCCGGCGCGGGTGGTGGCGCTCACCGTGCGGGAGCCCTATCGCGCCTTCGTGACGGTGGCGCGCGCATTATTTCCGCACTCGCTGCGGCCGTCGTCGCTCGCCAAGGCGGGCGACGTGGCCGGCGCCCATGTGCATCCGACCGCGCGGCTGGAAAACGGCGTCACCGTCGAGCCCGGCGCGGTGGTCGGTCCGGGCGCCGAAATCGGCGCCGGCAGCGTGATCGGGGCCACCGCCGTCATCGGGGCCGAGGTGCGGGTCGGGCGCGATTGTTCGATCGGCGCCGGGGCGACGATCACCGCCGCGCTGATCGGCGATCGTGTCGTCGTCCACCCCGGCTGCAAGATCGGTCAGGACGGCTTCGGCTTCGTGATGGGGGCTAAGGGCCACCTCAAGGTGCCGCAGGTCGGGCGCGTCATCATCCAGGACGATGTCGAGATCGGCGCCGGCACTACCATCGACCGCGGCGCCATTCGCGACACCGTGATCGGTGAAGGCACCAAGATCGACAACCTTGTCCAGGTAGGCCACAATGTCAGCATCGGCCGGCATTGCGTTTTAGTGGCGCAAACCGGCATTTCCGGCAGCGCGACGCTTGAAGACTTTGTCGTGTTGGGCGGGCGCGCTGGCGTCAATACCAACGTCACGGTCGGCGAGGGAGCACAGATAGCCGCAACCAGCATTGTGCATGGCGATGTGCCGGCGGGCGCGCGCTGGGGCGGTGCGCCGGCCAAGCCGGTGAAACTGTGGTTCCGCGAGATCATGATGCTCGAGCGACTTGCCCGCGGAAGTGGCGGCGCCGAAGCGGCAGCGGACGAATGAGATTATTGCCATGAAAGAAGCCGTCACCAAGCTCGAAGCGGCCGACATTGCGATGGTGCTCAAGATGCTGCCGCACCGCTATCCGTTTCTCATGGTCGATCGCGTCATCGATATTCGCGGCGATGACCACGGCATCGGAATCAAAAATGTGACGTTCAACGAACCGCATTTCCAGGGCCACTTCCCCGGCAATCCGGTATTTCCCGGCGTGTTGATGATCGAAGGCATGGCGCAGACGGCCGGCGTGCTTTGCATCATGGCGATCGCCTCGCCGCAGCCGAAGGCGGTGTTTTTTCTGACCATCGATAAGGCGAAGTTCCGCAAACCGGTTCTGCCGGGCGACACCATCGAGTACCACATGACGAAAATCGCCCAGCGCAAGTCGATGTGGTGGTATCGCGGCGAGGCCAAAGTGGCCGGCCAGATTGTCGCCGAGGCTGAGCTCGGCGCCATGATTTCCGACACATGAGCACGGCCATGATCGATGCCTCGGCGCGGATCGAGGCCGGGGCAGTGATCGGACGCGATGTATCGATCGGTCCCTATTGCACCATCGGCCCGCATGTGACGGTCGGCGACGGCTGCCGCCTGCTCGCGCATGTGAATCTCACCGGCCATACGACGATCGGTCCGCGCACCGTCATCCATCCTTTCGCCTCGCTCGGCTCTCCGCCGCAGTCGTTCAGCTATCGCGGCGGGCCGACCAAACTCGTGGTCGGCGCCGATTGCGACATCCGCGAAGGCGTGACCATGAACACCGGCACCGAGGACGACCGCGGGATAACGCAAGTCGGCGACCGCTGTTTCTTCATGGTCGGCTCGCATGTCGGGCATGATTGCACGGTCGGAAACAATGTCGTGTTCGCCAACAACGCCATGCTCGCTGGCCACGTCAGCATCGGCGACTATGTCGTGTTCGGCGGCGGCGTGGCGGTGCGTCAGTTCGTCCGCATCGGCGACGGCGCGATGATCGTGGGCCTCAGCGGCGTTCGCGCCGACGTCATTCCGTGGGGCATGGTGCACGGGCCGCTCGCCCACCTGATCGGGCTCAATGTGGTCGGCATGCGCCGGCGCGGCCTCAGCAAAGCCGATGTCCATCGCGTGCGCGCGGCATATCAGGCCTTGTTCTTCGGCGACGGCGAGTTCCGCGCGCGGCTCGAGCGCGTCGCCGCCGAGCATGGCGCGGATGCGCAGGTGGCGAAGATCATCGATTTCATTCGCGCCGGAAAGCGCCCGCTCACCATGGCGGTGAAACGCAACGAAGCCGACGAGGACGCATGAGCATTGCGCCCGCCGCAGGGCAGCAAGGCCCGCTCGCGCTGATTTGCGGCGGCGGCAGCCTGCCTCTGGCGGTGGCGGATATGGTGGCCGCGCGCGGACGCAAAGTCTTGCTGTTTCCGCTGCGCGGCACCGCCGATGGAGCCGGGGTCGAGCGCTATCCGCATCATTGGATGCATATGGGCCAAGTCGCGAAGTTGATGCGTCTCGCCCACGCTGCAAACTGCCGCGACATGGTGTTCATCGGATCTCTGGTGCGACCCTCGTTGTGGCAAATCCGCTTTGATTTCAAGACGCTGATGCTGCTGCCGCGGATCGCGGCGGCATACCGCGGCGGCGACGATCATCTGTTGTCGAGGGTCGGCCGTTTCTTCGAACAAAATGGCTTCCATGTCCTCGGCGCGCACGAAGTGGCGCCGCAAATTCTGGTGCCGGAAGGCGTGCTTGGCCGCGCGCAGGCGGCCGAACGCGACCGCGCCGACATCGCCTTGGGTTTCGACTATCTGCGCGCCACCGGCCCGTTCGACGTCGGCCAAGCGGTCGTCGTGGCCGGAAAACATGTGCTGGCGGTGGAGGCGGCGGAAGGCACCGACCAAATGCTTGCCCGCGTCGCCGAGTTGCGCGCGAGCGGCCGCGTGTTTGCGCCGGCGGGCAGCGGCGTGCTGGTGAAGGCGCCCAAGCCCGGGCAAGATCGGCGCTTCGATCTGCCGTCAATCGGTCCGCTGACGGTCGAAGGCGTTGCGCGCGCGGGGCTTGCCGGCATCGCCGTTGTGGCGGGCGGCACCGTTGTCGCCGAACCGGAGCGGCTGGTGGCGGCGGCCGACCGTGCCAATATTTTTGTCGTCGGTGCGCCTGCCGGAACCGAGCGATGAGCCGCGTGCCGGCACCGGGACGAACAAACGCGCCGGGCCCGCATGTCTTTCTGGTGGCCGGCGAGGAATCGGGTGACCGCCTGGGCGCAGCATTGATCGCCGCGATCAAGCGGCGCCACCAAGGCGCGCGGTTTTCCGGCGTCGGCGGGGCGCATATGGCCGACGAAGGCGTCCATAGCCTGTTTCCACTCGGCGATCTGGCAATCGTTGGCTTTGCCGCGATCCCGGCGAGCCTGCCGAAAATCTTGGCGCGCATTCGCGAAGCCGCTGACGCTGTCGTTGCCGCGCGGCCCGATGTCCTGGTCATCATCGATAGTCCAGAATTCACCCATCGCGTGGCGCGGCGGGTGCGAGCAAGCGCGCCGGCGATTCCGATCGTGGACTATGTGTGCCCGTCGGTGTGGGCCTGGCGGCCGGGGCGCGCGCGCGCCATGCGATCTTACGTGGATCATGTGCTGGCGCTGCTGCCGTTCGAACCGGCGGCGATGCGGCGGTTGGGCGGCCCGGCTTGCACTTTCGTCGGCCATCCGCTGAGCGAGCGGGTCGGGAAACTGCGCCCGAACGCCGAAGAGGCGCGCCGGCGGCTCGGCGATCCGCCGCTGCTGCTGGTGCTACCGGGCAGCCGCTCCGGCGAAATCCGCCGCATGGCGGAAGTGTTCGGCGATGCGGTGGCGAAGGTGGCCGATCGCGTCGGTGCGCTGGAGGTGGTGGTGCCGGCGGTCCCAAGACTTGCCGATACCGTGCGAACCGCGATCGCGTCCTGGCGCGTTCCGGCGCGGGTGGTGACCGACTCTAGCGAAAAGGACGCAGCCTTTCGCACGGCGCGGGCGGCGCTTTCCAAATCAGGCACCTCGACGCTCGAACTGGCGGTTGCCGGGGTTCCGATGGTCGCCGCTTACAAGGTGTCGCTGCTGGAAGAACTGATCGGCCGCATGTTCATCAGAGTGCAAAGCTACATCCTCGCCAATCTGGTTTTGGGCGAAAACGTGGTGCCGGAATTCTTGCAGCGGGACTGCACGGCCGAACACCTTGCCGAGGCGCTGCTGCCGCTGCTGGGCGAGACGCCGGAGCGGCAGCGGCAGGTCGAAGCCTTCGGCCGCCTCGATGGGCTCATGGATAACGGTAAGGCCGCGCCCAGCGACCGCGCCGCCACGGTGGCCCTGGATTGCGCCGGCGCCCTTAACCAACCTAAACGCGAGGCAGTGGCGTCGGTGCCGCCAAGGGCGTAGTTTTTCCGCTCGAATAGCCGTATGCCATGGCCGACAGTCTGGAATCCCGCCTTTGACCTTGCCCGCCCGCGCCGCGATCACCGCCGTCCACGGCTATTTGCCGCCGGACCTGCTCACCAATGCGGAACTGGCGCGCATGGTGGACACCAGCGACGCCTGGATCACCGAGCGCAGCGGCATCAAGGAGCGGCACATCCTGAAAGGCGAGGGGCTCGGCACCTCGCACATGGCGGCGGAAGCGGTGCGCGGGCTGCTGGAAAAGACCGGCACCAAGCCTGACGAGGTCGATCTGCTGATCTGCGCCACCACCACGCCGGACATGCAGTTCCCGTCCACCGCCAATCTGATCTGCGACATGGTCGGCGTGCGCAATATCGGCAGCTTCGACGTGCAGGCGGCCTGCTCGGGCTTTCTCTATTCGCTTACCATCGCCTCGCAATTCATCGCCAACGGCACCGCGCGCAAGGTGGTGGTGGTCGGCGCCGACAAGATGTCGTCGATCATCGACTACACCGACCGCGCGACTTGCGTTTTGTTCGGCGACGGCGCCGGCGCCGTGCTGCTCGAGCCGAGCGAGAGCGGCTACGGCATCATGGACTCGCTGATCCGTTCCGACGGCGCCGGCATGATCCATCTGCATCAGAAGGCGGGCGGCAGCCGCATGCCGGCGAGCGCTGAAACGGTGGCTAAGCGCCTGCACTACGTGCATCAGGAAGGCGCGGCAGTCTACAAATTTGCCATCGCGCGCATGGCGGAGGTCGCCGGCGAGATCATGGCGCGCAACAATCTGCGCGGCGACATGATCGACTGGCTGGTGCCGCACCAGGCCAACAATCGCATCATCGAGTCGACCGCCGAACGCATGGGCATCCCGATGGAAAAGGTGATGGTGACCATCCACAAATATGGCAACACCACCAATGCCACCATTCCGCTCTGCCTGTGGGACTACGAACCGAAGCTCAAAGCCGGCAACCGCCTGCTGCTGGCCGCCTTCGGCGGCGGCTTCACTTGGGCCGGTGTCTATGTGACCTGGGCCTATGACGGCGCCAAGGCGCCCAAGCTCAATGGCGGCGCCACAAACGGAAAGGGCGGCTAACCGCCCCCACCGCAAAACTATCCGAGAGACTATTTGCGCCGCGAAATCGGCGCGTAATCCCGCCGCGTGGCGCCGGTGTAGAGCTGGCGCGGGCGGCCGATCTTCTGCTTCGGATCCTCGATCATTTCCTTCCACTGCGCGATCCAGCCGACCGTGCGCGCGAGCGCGAACAACACGGTGAACATGGTGGTGGGGAAGCCCATCGCCTTGAGCGTGATGCCCGAATAGAAGTCGATGTTGGGATAAAGCTTCTTTTCCAGGAAATACTCGTCGTGCAGCGCGACCTTCTCGAGCTCCATGGCGACGTCGAGCAGCGGATCGTCCTTGATGCCGAGCTCGGTCAGCACCTCATGGCAGGTCTTCTGCATGATCTTGGCGCGCGGATCGTAGTTCTTGTAGACGCGGTGGCCGAAGCCCATCAGCCGGAACGAATCGTTCTTGTCTTTCGCGCGCTTGACGAATTCCGGGATGCGATTGACGCTGCCGATCTCCCGCAGCATGTTGAGCGCGGCTTCGTTGGCGCCGCCATGCGCGGGGCCCCACAGGCAGGCGCAGCCGGCGGCGATGCAGGCGAACGGATTGGCGCCCGATGAGCCGGCCAGCCGCACGGTCGAGGTCGAGGCGTTCTGCTCGTGGTCGGCGTGCAGGATGAAGATGCGGTCCATGGCGCGCGCCAGCACCGGGTTTACCTTGTAGTCCTCGCTCGGCACGGCGAAGCACATGCGCAGGAAGTTCGAGGCGTAGTCGAGCTCGTTCTTCGGATAGATGAACGGCTGGCCGATCGAATATTTGTAGGCCATGGCCGCCAGCGTCGGCACCTTCGCGATCATGCGGAGCGAGGCGATCATGCGCTGATGCGGATCCGAGATGTCGGTGGAGTCGTGATAGAACGCCGACAGCGCGCCGATGCAGCCGGTCATCACCGCCATCGGATGGGCGTCGCGCCGGAAACCCTGGAAAAACCGGGCCATCTGCTCGTGCACCATGGTGTGCCGAGTGACGCGATAGTCGAAATCGTGCTTTTGCGACGGTGTCGGCAATTCGCCGTACAGCAGGAGGTAGCAAGTCTCCAGGAAATCGCCGTGCTCGGCGAGCTGGTCGATCGGATAGCCGCGATAGAGCAGGATGCCTTCGTCACCGTCGATATAGGTGATCTTGGACTCGCAGCTCGCCGTCGAGGTGAAGCCGGGGTCGTAGGTGAAGATGCCGCTCTCGCCGTAGAGCTTGGCGATGTCGATCACGTCCGGCCCGATTGTGCCGCTGTAGACCGGGAAGTCCCAGTTTTTGTTGCCGACGGTGATGGTACCGGATTTTTTGTCGGCGTCAGTCTTGGCGTCCATGGTCGAACCCTCGAATTGGCAGCGAGCGGTACGCTAGAAAATCGTGTGGCCGGGAAACCGTGACGCCGGGTCGGGCGTATGGGGTTCCGGCCGCATTTTGGGTAGCCCATTCAAGTGTGGGCTGCAAGACAGCGCAAACAGCGATCCTGCCTGTCATACAGGCATGACTCCCGTCATTGATCTGGAGCAAAAATCTAGGGCGTTCCGGCGCTGGCCTGGTCGCGCAGGCGCGCCAGGCTCTCGTCCCGGCCGAGTACGGCCAGCACGTCGAAGATCGGCGGCGAGGTGGTCCGCCCGGTGAGCGCGGCCCGTAATGGTTGTGCCACGGCGCCGAGTTTGAGGCCCGAACGCTCGGCAAAGGGCCGCACCACCGCCTCGACCGCCGTAACGGTCCAGTCGGTGACGGCTTCGAGCTCCGGCAGCAGCGCGCCGATCAGGGCTTTCGCCTCAGGCGTGAGCACGACCTTGGCCTGGTCGTTGATGTCGAGCGGGCGGCTCGCCCACAGGAAGCGGGAGGCGTCGAACAACTCGACCAAAGTCTTAGCGCGCTCCTTCAAGCCCGGCATAGCGGCGAGCAGCTTGGTGCGTAAGCCCGGCGTCATTTTGCTGGCGAGGTCCTGTCCGCCGGCGATATGCGGCAGCAGCTGCTCGAGGATGGCGATCAGGTCGGCGTCGTTGGTCGTCCGGATGTAGTGCCCGTTGAGGTTTTCGAGCTTGGCAAAATCGAAGCGGGCCGGCGAGCGTCCGATCTGCGGCAGGTCAAAGGCCGCCACCATCTCCTCGGTGGTGAAAGTCTCCTGGTCGCCATGCGCCCAGCCGAGCCGGACCAGGTAGTTGCGCATGGCCGCCGGCAGGTAGCCCATGGCCCGGTAGGCGTCGACCCCGAGCGCGCCGTGGCGCTTGGACAGCTTGGAGCCGTCCGGCCCGTGGATCAGGGGGATATGCGCCATGATCGGCACGTTCCAGCCGAGCGCTTCGTAGATGTGCTTCTGGCGGGCGCCGTTGGTGAGGTGGTCGTCGCCGCGGATGATATGGCTGACGCTCATGTCGTGGTCGTCCACCACCACGGCCAGCATGTAGGTGGGCGTGCCGTCGGAGCGCAGCAGCACCAGGTCGTCGAGGTCGGAATTCTGCCAGACCACGCGGCCCTGCACCTGGTCCTCGATCACGGTCTCGCCGGTTTGGGGAGCCTTGAGGCGGATCACCGGCTTGACGCCCGGCGGCGCCTCGGACGGGTCGCGGTCGCGCCAGCGTCCGTCATAGAGCTTGGAGCGGCCCTCGCGGCGGGCGGCCTCGCGCATCTCGGTGAGTTCCTCCGGCGAGGCATAGCAGTGATAGGCCTTGCCGGCGGCGAGCAGCTGTTCGGCAATCTGACGGTGGCGGGCCGCGCGCGTGAACTGGAACACGATGTCGCCGTCCCAGGTCAGCCCCAGCCAGGTCAGCCCGTCGATGATGGCGGCGATGGCGGCCGAGGTCGAACGCTCGCGGTCGGTATCCTCGATCCGCAGCAGCATCTTGCCACCGCGGTTGCGCGCATAGAGCCAATTGAAAAGCGCCGTGCGGGCGCCGCCGATATGGAGGAAGCCGGTGGGGGAAGGCGCAAATCGGGTGACGACAGGCTCGGTCATCGCCGGGCGTGTACCACAGTTGCGGGGAAAG
>Ga0208587_1000410_pt1 | contig 23914 bp, 24 predicted proteins | sample NGESurdeep092012_7_FD_184472 | JGI IMG/M metagenome (GOLD analysis project Ga0208587, IMG submission 184472) | Arctic peat soil microbial communities from Barrow, Alaska - NGEE Surface sample 210 deep-092012 (SPAdes) | ecosystem: Environmental > Terrestrial > Soil > Wetlands > Peat ...
ACCGGCGTAGCCAGCGACAGCTCCACCCTGGTCGCAAACGACATAGGAGCGCCGCGGGCGACCGGCCAGCTCCGCCCACCAGGTCTGCTCGGACCAGGCGTCATCGGCGAACAGATCCAGCTCGAGAAAGGCCAGGACCGGGATGTCGTGCCAGGTCATCTCGCGCAGAGTCGTCGCAGGCTGGGCTGTTACAGGCAGTGTCATGGCAGCGCCGACTTGCGTGGCGGTGGGGGCGTCGCATCCGGGCGACGAAGATACATCGGTTCGGGCTCGGGCAACGTCTGACCAGATGCCAGCATCCGTGCTGTCATGTCAGCCAGCGCGCCGGCGCTGACGTCGAGCGGACCCATGCGCGGACCGAGCGACTCGGCATACAGGACGGCACCTCGTCCGATGACCGGCAGACCTCGCACCTCGTCGGCGATCATGGCTGCTTTGGCCACCATCGGCTCGCCGTGGCGTCTCACCCCTCGCCCGGAGATCTCGTAGCGGGCCCAGTAGACCTCTTTGCGTCGCGCATCGGTTGCCACGACACAGGATTGGCCCAGAGCACCCGACACATCCTCCAGCCACGCCTGGTGGGCCATCGCGTCAAGACTGCACACCCCGAACACGGGAACGCCGCGGGCGAAGGCAAAGGTTCGAGCCGTCACCAAGCCAATACGGAGCCCGGTATACGGCCCTGGGCCCGTGCCGACGACCACCGCGCTGACGTCGGCCGCAGTACGGCCCGCCTTGGTCAGCACCTCGGCGATCCCTGGCGCGACGTACTCGCCGTGGCCCCGCGCGTCCAGCGTGCTGCACTCGGCAAGCACCTTCTCACCGTCGTGCAGTGCGACGGTGATGGCGGATGTGGCGGTGTCGATCGCGAGCAGCAGCACGGGTTCAGGCTAACGAGACGAGGTCGTCGAGCGCTGCCGCGGTTGTCGGGTCGGTCCATCGCGCCCCGTGGCCGGCGAGGTCCACGGTCCGGGCATCGTGCCCGCGCAACGTCACCTCGAGGTATCCCTCACTGAGGTCTTCGGCAACGCCATGACCCCACTCGACTATCGTGACGGCCGATTCAAGGGATGCATCGAGGTCCAGGTCGTCGAGCTCCGCGAGCCCGCCCAGCCGATAGGCATCGACGTGCACGAGATCCGGTCCGCCGGTCATCGACGGGTGCACCCGGGCTATGACGTACGTCGGTGAGGTCACCGGGCCACGTACACCGAGGCCGGCGGCGATGCCTTGTGTCAGCGTTGTCTTGCCGGCGCCCAGATCGCCGGTGAGCAGGAGCAGGTCTCCGGCTTTGAGGAGAGCACCGAGTCTGGCCCCCCAGGCGTGTGTGTCGTCGACGGTCCGAAGCATCACGTGACTGGCCGGGTGGAAGACATCGTCGGTCTCAGGAGACATCGGAAACGCTGTCGAGAGACCGGCGGTCACGAGACATTGTCGTGGCGTTCCTTGGCCTTCTCCACCCGCCGTCTCTTGGCCAGGTCAGTGACAAGTCGACGGACACGCGGTTTGCGGCCCAGGTCGATGTGCGCGGCCGCGGCACGTTGCGCTCGCGCGATCAACGCCAGGAGCTGCTCGCTGACCACGTCGCCGTGCTCCAGCATGATGATGTGGCCCGCATCGTTGACCAGGACGTGCTCGGCACCAGGGATGAGCCGAACGATCTCCTCGCTGTGTTGCGGCGGCGTCAGCAGATCCTGAACTCCGTTGATCACCAGTGTCTCCACACCGATGAACTTCTCGAGCGCCTCACGCTTGTCGTGCTTGTCGAACGTCTCCATGAACTCGGAGATGACCTCGATCCGCGTCCCGAATATCATGTCGGCGGTGAGCTGCACGATGCTCAGCGGCACCGGGGAGGCGAAGGAGTAGCGATCGACCAGGAACTCCTCGACATCGCGTCCAGCCCTGCGCGCCGCGTTGACCAGACCCTGCCGCCCCGCGAGCTGGCCGACCGCGACCGGCCCCAACCGGTGCACCGCCCTGCCCAGCATGCTTCCAAGGCCCCACGAGACCGCCGAAAGGCCCCCTGGGCTGGTGGCCACGAACGCCACTCCCATGACCCGCTCCTTGATGAGCTTGGGCTGTTGAATGGCGAGGGCCATCAACGTCATCCCGCCCATGGAGTGACCGACCAAGACCAACGGTCCATCGGGCACAACCTGACTGATGACGGCGCCCAGGTCGTGCCCTAGCTGGTCGACGTCATAGGACTCCTTGGACCCGGCTCCTGACTTCCCGTGGCCCCGATGGTCCCAGAGCACCACGCGGTAGCCCGCGGCCTTGAGCGCACGTCGCTGGAACACCCAGCTGCGCAAACTCAATGTGTAGCCGTGGCAGAACACCACCGTTGGCACAGGCACACCCTTGGGCGCCGCCGCGGGTCGGCCTTCGGGTTCGTCGATCTCAACATGCAGCTCGACGCCGTCGGCGGCGATGACGACGACTTCGGCGCTTGCCTGTTCTTCATACGTATCAAGGGAGTCCAACGCCCTGGCCGTCTGGCGCGCACGGACCAGACGGTCGGCAACAACACCCACTGCGGCCGTAGCAGCCGCTGCGGAGAGTCCTATGCCGAGGCCGGTGAGAGTCCTGCGGCGAGTCCGGATCATTGCTGGCCCCCGACGTGGATCCGGGGCACTCGGGCTCCGATGCGCGTGACGATCTCGTACGAGATCGTCCCCGTTGCCTCCGCCCAGTCCTGCGCCGTCGGCTCCCCCGACTCTCCGGGGCCGAACAGGGTCACCACGTCCCCCGCCCGAGCCTGGCTCTCGGGGCCGAGGTCGACGATGAACTGGTCCATGCAGACCCGCCCGGAGACCGTATGCCGCGCGCCCGCCAGGCTCACCGGCCCCACGTTTGTGGCACTGCGCGGGATGCCGTCGGCGTAGCCGATCGGCACCAGGCCGACGATCGTGTCCTGCGTGGTGACGTACTCATGTCCGTAGCTGAGGCCCTGGCCGGCCGGAATCCGTTTGGTGGCGGCAAGATCAGCACTCAGCGTCATCGCCGGCGTCAGTCCGAACGTTGACGGACCGCCCAACGCCGGAACCGGCGACAGGCCGTAGACGGCCAGCCCTGGCCGAACCAGGTCGAAGGCTGCGCCAGGATTGGTCAATGTGGCGGCGGAGTTGGCCAGGTGCCGAACCTCCAGGTCGCACCCCGCGCTTTCGGCGTCGTGCACGGCCTGCACGAATCGCTCCTGCTGCGAGCGGTCGGTCGGATGGTCCGGCTCGTCCGCGTAGACGAGATGCGACCACACCCCGACGATTCGGACAGCGCCCTCGGCCTCGAGGCTGCGGGCGGCGTGGAGCAGGATCGGCCAGTCATCGCCGAAGGCCCCGTTGCGACCAAGTCCGGTATCGACCTTGAGATGGATCCGGGCCGTGCGCCCAAGAGTCCGGGCCGCATCAGCCACCTCGGACAGGCACCACAGCGCCGACACCGACAGATCCACATCGGCAGCGATGGCGGCCCCGAAATCGGTGCCGGGAACGTGCAACCATGACAGGACCGGAGCCTGGACTCCGCTGTCCCGCAGTGTCATCGCCTCACTGAGGTGGGCCACCCCCAGCCACGTGGCACCACCAGCCAGGGCCGCCCGGGCACTGGGCACGAGCCCGTGTCCGTAGCCATCGGCCTTGACGACCGCCATCACCGCGGCTGACCCTGCGTGCTCACGTAGAACCTCGACGTTGCGGCGGATCGCATCCAGATCCACGGTTGCGCGTGCGGGCGCCCGGCCACCGGCAGACACAGCACCGTCAGCACGGACCAAACCGGCAGGGGATCCGTGAATCTCGTACGTCATCGTGAAAGTGTCTCAGGGTCGGGCAGTCGGGCGAGCCAACAACCCGGCTACCACCCCGGGTATGGCATGTGCCACACCCAGAGCGCGCACTGGCCCACCGGGGTTCGCGGCATCCGCAGCCAGCCCGTGAACCAGGGCGGCGACGCTGCCGGCGTCCAACGGCGACAGCCCTGCGGCGAGCAGCGTCCCCGCCAGCCCGGCCAGCACATCTCCCGATCCAGCCGTTGCCAGCCACGCCGGCGCGTCGGCCTGTGATCGCACCGCACAATCCGACGTGGCGGGCGCCACCACCAGCGTCGTCGAGCCCTTGAGCAGGATGGTGCTGTTCGTCAGGTCGGCCAGGCGCCGGGCGTGGGTCACCGGCGCACCAGCCACCGTGGCTCGATCCACCGGGACATCGAGCCGGCTCAGCAGACGGGCAAGCTCACCCGCGTGAGGCGTGAGCAGTGTGGGGGTGGAACGCGGTTCGGCAATGAGGTCGAGACCGCCCGCATCGACGACACAGGGCAGGCCGGAGTCCAGCGCCGACTGCGCCGCGGCTCGTTGCGCCCTGCCTTCGTCGGAGTCGTCCGCGACGTCCACGCCTGGCCCGATGAGCCACGCCTGCACCTGGCCTGACCCGATGACGGCTTCGGGAACCTGCGAGCGAACCAGAAGGGTCGGCGTCGGGGGGCCGACGTAGCGCACCATCCCTGCTCCTGAGCAGACCGCAGCCGTGACCGCGAGCAGCGCTGCCCCCGTGTAGTTCTCGCCGCCTGCAACAATCCCGAGCACACCACGGGTGTACTTGTCGTCCCCGGGCCCGGGACGGGGCCAGAGCCACGGGACGTCGTCGCGGGTGACCCGCTCGACCACCGGCGAGCCGTCGATCTCCACACCGATGTCCACGACCGTGAGCCGTCCGACGGCAGGCTCGGTGGCCGGCAGCAGGTGGACCGGTTTGGGCACGATGAAGGTCACTGTCTCGTCGGCGAACACGCAGGAATGAGCGGCCACCTCGCCGTTCGGGTCCGCACCGCTGGGCAGATCGACCGCCAGCACGTATGCCGCGTCGCTCACCCCCCGCAGCAGGTCGTCGATCGCTGTCGGCAGCCCCGGGTGCCCGCCGATGCCGACGATCCCGTCGATGACCAGCTCGGCCTGACCCAACGCGGATGAGATCTCGGCTGCTGGATCCGCCTGCGCGCCAACCGCATTGAGAACCACGGCGCCGGCGTCTCGGGCCGCGAGGAGGCCGGCTTCGTGCACCGTGTCGGCAACCGTGACCACCACGACGGCTGCACCTTGGCGCGCGAGGAGGCCCGAGGCAAAGAGCGCATCTCCGCCGTTGTTGCCGGCGCCGACCAGCGCGACGACGCGTTGACCATGCAGTCCGCCGGTGCCGCTTCTGCCGGCCAGCCGGGCGGACGCGACCGCTGCCAGACCTGCGGCGGCACGTGACATCAGCTCGCCCTCATCCAGCCGGGACATCGCAGCGGCTTCGGCCTCGCGAACCGAGGACACGGCATACGCGCGGATCATGGTGGCCTCAACCCTCGGCGATCACGACGGCTGAGGCGATGCCTGCATCGTGGGAGAGCGAGACGTGCAGCTCGTGCACACCCAGCTCGGCGGCACGCGCCTCGACGGTGCCCCAGATCTTCAGGTGCGGCCGGCCCTCGGCATCATTCACGACGCTGGCGTGGGTCCAGTGCAGACCCGCCGGCGCGCCCAACGCCTTGGCCAGCGCCTCTTTGGCCGCGAACCTGGCCGCCAGGGAGTTCAGCCCCAGCGAGCGCTCGGAGTCGGTGAACAGCCGCTCGAGCAGGCGTGGCGTGCGGCCGAGAACCTGGCCGAAGCGCGCAACGTCGACGACGTCGATCCCGAGCCCGATGATCATTCGACCGTGACGGACTTGGCCAGGTTGCGCGGCTGGTCGACGTCAAGGCCCTTGGCGTAGGCCAGCTCACAGGCGAACACCTGCAGGGGGACGGTCGTCACCAATGGCGCCAGGAGCGGTGGCGTCGCCGGGACCCGGATGATCACGTCAGCGAACGGGACGACGTCCTCGTCGCCTTCCTCAGCGATCACGATGGTCCGGGCTCCACGGGCACGGATCTCCTGGATGTTGGAGACGACCTTGCCGTGCAGACCGTGCTCGCTGCTGGGCGAAGGCACGATGACGAAGACAGGCTGGCCAGCCTCGATCAGGGCGATGGGCCCGTGCTTGAGCTCCCCCGCCGCGAAGCCCTCGGCGTGGATGTAGGCCAGCTCCTTGAGCTTGAGCGCACCCTCGAGGGCCACCGGGTAACCCACGTGACGGCCAAGGAACAGGACCGACCGGGTGTCAGCCATGAACCGGGCGACCTCGCGGACGCGGTCCAGTCCGTCGAGGACGGTCTGGATCTTGGCGGGCATCTCGTGCAGGTCCTTCATCACGGCCTGCGCCTCGTCCGCATAGGTGCCACCACGCAGCTGTGCGAGATAGAGGCCAAGGATGTAGCAGGCGGTGATCTGGGCAAGGAAGGCCTTGGTCGAGGCGACCGCGATCTCCGGGCCCGCGTGGGTATAGAGGACCGCGTCGGACTCACGCGGGATCGTCGAGCCGTGGGTGTTACAGATGGCGATCACGCGAGCGCCCAGGTCACGCGCGTGCTTGACCGCCATCAGCGTGTCCATCGTCTCGCCGGACTGCGAGATCGCGACAACGAGGGTGCGGTCGTTGACCACAGGGTCGCGATATCGGAACTCGTGCGCCATCTCGACCTCGCACGGGATCCGGGTCCAGTGCTCGATGGCGTACTTGGCGACCATGCCGGCATAGGCGGCCGTGCCACACGCGATGAACACGATCTTGTCGATGGCGCGCAGCTCAGCCTCGTCCATGCGCAGCTCGTCCAGCACCAGACGACCCGACTCGTCCGTGCGGCCCAGTAGCGTGTCAGCGACAGCGTGCGGCTGGTCGTGAATCTCCTTGGCCATGAAGTTCGGATAGCCGCCTTTCTCGGCGGCGGCGGCATCCCAGTCGACGTGGTAGTGCTTGCCCTTGGCCGGCGTTCCGTCGAAGTTGATGATGCGTGCACCATCGGTCGTGATCGTGACGATCTGGTCCTGGGCGAGTTCAAGCGCCTCGCGGGTGTAGCCGATGAAGGCCGCCACGTCGGAACCGAGGAAGTTCTCACCCTCACCCAGACCGACCACCAGCGGGCTGTTGCGCCGGGCACCGACCACGACCCCGGGCTGGTCAGCATGGACCGCCAGCAGCGTGAACGCGCCCTCGAGCCCCCCCACGACCTGTCGCATGGCCTCAGTGAGGTCCCCAGTTTTGCAGTAGGACCGGGCCAAGAGCTGTGCGACGACCTCGGTGTCGGTCTCGCTGAGGAACTCGACGCCGTCAGCCATCAGCCCGGACTTCAGCCCATGGAAGTTCTCGATGATGCCGTTGTGGATCAGGGCCAGCTTGCCGTCCACGCCGCCGCGGTGGGGGTGCGCATTCACGTTGGTCGGGCCGCCGTGGGTGGCCCATCGGGTGTGACCGATGCCGGTGCTCGACGCTGGCAGCGGCGCTTCGGCCAGCGCTTCGGTCAGGTTGACCAGCTTCCCCGCGCGCTTCACGGTCACCACGTGGTCCCCCGCAATCAGCGCCACACCAGCGGAGTCGTAGCCGCGGTACTCGAGCCTGGCCAGACCCTCCATCACAACCTCGAGAGCCCTGCCGTCGACCTTGGGGCCCACGTATCCCACGATTCCGCACATGCCCGCTAGCCTAACGCGAGGCCTCTCGGTCCCCGCATCGATCGCGCATCGGCAACAATGGGCGGCGTGCGACCACCAACTGGCCATGCCCTGCCATCACCGTACGTCGAGCTCGACCGTGCGGCGTGGGCCCGTCTGCGCGACCAGAACCCACTGAACCTGACCCAGGAGGACGTGGCCCGGCTGCGCGGCCTGGGCGAACGCCTCGACCTCGCTGAGGTCGAGCAGGTTTACCTCCCCCTGTCCCGGTTGCTCAACTTCTATGTCGGAGCCACCGCGGGCCTGCACCGCATCACGGCGGACTTCCTCGGCGAGCAGCCTGAACGGACCCCGTTTGTCATCGGGGTCGCCGGGTCCGTAGCCGTGGGCAAGTCCACCACCGCCCGGATCCTGCGCGAGCTTCTGGCCCGCTGGCCCGGAACACCTCGCGTCGAGCTCCTGACGACCGACGGCTTCCTCTACCCCAACGCTGAGCTCCAGCGTCGGGGGCTGTTGGAGCGCAAGGGATTTCCCGAGTCGTACGATCGCCGCGGCTTGCTCAGGTTCGTCGCCGAGGTCAAGTCCGGCAAGGACGAGGTCAGCGCTCCTGTCTACTCCCACCTGACGTACGACATCGTCCCGGGAGAGCGGACCGTCGTGCGCCACCCGGACGTGCTCATCGTCGAGGGACTCAACGTCCTGCAGGCTCCGAGGGTGCGGGCCGACGGACGTACCGGCCTGGCGGTCAGCGACTTCTTCGACTTCTCCGTCTACGTCGACGCCAGGACCGAGGACATCAAGCGGTGGTATGTCGAGCGGTTCCTCGGCCTGCGCGAGACCACCTTCAGGGACCCGAGCTCCTACTTCCATCGCTACGCGGGACTGACCGACGAGCAGGCTCGCGCGACCGCCATAGGCATCTGGGACTCGATCAATGAGCGAAATCTGACTGACAACGTGGTGACCACCCGGGGCCGGGCCAACCTCGTGCTGTCCAAGGGCGAGGACCACAGCGTCCGTCGAGTCAGGTTGCGCAAGCTCTGAGCCGCACTTCTGGGCCATGATGCTGTCATGACTGACTCCGGCAGCACCGGCCGAACCGAACACGACTCGATGGGTGAGGTCGTGGTGCCCGCCGACGCGCTGTGGGGCGCCCAGACGGCTCGGGCTGTGGAGAACTTCCCCATCTCCGGGCTGACCATGCCTCTGCCGATCATCCACGCGCTGGCCCGGATCAAGGCGGCTGCCGCTCGCGTCAACGCCGAGCTGTCCGTGTTGGATCCCGACATCGCCCAAGCCATCGCCACGGCGGCGGACGATGTCGCGCAAGGCACGCACGACGACCAGTTCCCCATCGACGTCTTCCAGACCGGCTCAGGCACCTCCACCAATATGAATGTCAACGAGGTCGTGGCCCGGATCGCCCACCTTGCGACCGGTTTGGCCATCCACCCGAACGACCATGTCAACGCCGGACAGTCCAGCAACGACACCGTCCCCACCGCCATCCGGGTTGCCGCGGTGCTCACCACACGCGACCTTCTCGTGCCGGCGCTGCAGCACTTGTCCACGGTTCTTCATGGTCGTCAGACGGCGTTCGCCGACGTCGTCAAGGCGGGTCGGACACACCTCATGGACGCCGTGCCCGTCACCCTCGGCCAGGAGTTCGGCGGCTACCGGCGTCAGGTCGACCTGGCCTGCGAGCGACTGCTCCAAGCCGCCGACAGGGCCGCCGAGCTGCCACTGGGAGGTACCGCTGTCGGCACCGGTCTGAACGCGGCACCAGGGTTTGCGTCGGGCGTCATCGCCCGGCTGAGCGAGACCACTGGCAGCGCGTTCCGGGAAGCCGACGACCACTTCGAGGCTCAGTCGGCCCAGGATGCGCTGGTCGCCCTCAGTGGGGCAGCCAAGGTCCTGGCCGTCAGTCTGACCAAGATCTGCAACGACCTGCGCTGGATGAGCTCGGGTCCACGAGCGGGGCTGGGCGAGATCCACCTGCCCGACCTTCAGCCTGGGTCGAGCATGATGCCCGGCAAGGTCAACCCCGTGATCCCCGAAGCAGTTCTGATGGTGTGCGCTCAGGTGATCGGCAACGACGTGACCATCACCACGGCCGGTGCTGCCGGTAACTTCGAGCTCAACGTCATGTTGCCCGTGATTGGACGAAATCTGTTGGAGTCATTGACGTTCTTGGCCCAGGCCTGCCGACTCCTGGCCGACCGGTGCGTTGATGGCATCAGGGCCGACGAGGAACGGTGCCTTGACCTGGCCCAGGGCTCGCCGGCGATCGTGACCCCGCTCAACCACTACCTGGGATATGAAGCGGCCGCCGCGGTCGTCAAGCAGTCGCTGCTCGAGCGCCGCTCCATCCGCGCCGTCGTCATTGCCCGCGGCCACATCGAGGCAGGCGACCTCACCGAGGCACAGCTCGACGCTGCGCTGGACGTGCTGTCGATGACTCGCCCGGACTCCCCCCGCTGAGAGCACGAGAAACCGGAGCTCAGGAGAGGCGGGGGCTCAGTACCAGTTCGAGGCTTGGGACTGGGCCCACGCGCCACACGGCGTTCCGTACCTGTTCGCGATGTAATCCAGGCCCCATGTCATCTGCGTGATCGGGTTGGTGGCCCAGTCGCTGCCGATGGAACCCATCTTGGAACCGGGCAGAGCCTGGGGGATGCCGTATGCGCCGGAGCCGGAGTTGTTGGCGTTCCAGCGCCATCCGCTTTCCTTGGCCCACAGGCTGTCGAGGCAACCGAACTGCGCATCTGCCCAGCCACGGTCCGCCACCAGCAAGCGACCGACAGCCCGGGGATCCGACTGGGCCCGGGCGAGGATGCCTTGTCGATCCCGTTCGCGAGCCGCACGTTCGGTGGCAGCCTTGCGAGCCTCGGACAGCGCCGCAGCTGCGGCATCGGCCGTGACCTTCTGTTGCTGCGTCAGCGCAGATGCACGCTGTACGCCGGCCTGCCGGGCCTGAGTCAGCGCGGCGTTGGTGTCGATCTGGTTGTCCGAGAGCTCAGCAGCCTGGGCCACGGCGGCGGGGCTGGCCGTGAACGACGCTGCGAAGACCTGCGGCTTGGCCGCGGAGGCGTATCCGGCGGCACCGACTCCTGCAACGGCGGCGAACGCCACGGCGGAAACGAGCGGCCGGCGCAACGCACGGGAGAAGACAGCAGGTGTTGCGGAGGTGGAGCCCAGCGCACGGCTCCAGCCAGGCGAGCTGCTCCGGTGCCGACCTGGGCTCCGGTGCCGTCCTGGGTATGGCGTGGTCATCCAACCTCCACACGAATCGGGCCACCAGATCTGGTGGCCCGATTACGCAGATGAGCGCGACGAGTGGAAGTGGAAACCTCCACCTGGCGAAACGTCTTTGCCTGACGACGCGTTATGAAAACGAGACTTTGCCCGTATACCGTCCCAAAGATCCGCACGGATTCCAAATCGCCCGTGTGATCAGCTGCCATCGGGCGGCATGCGGCACCCTTTCGAGGCCCTATCCCCGAGGCCAGTTGGGCGTCGAACCTCAGACCTCCAGGCCCTCGAGCAGGTCGGTCACCAGCGCCGCGATGGGGCTGCGCTCACTGCGGGTCAGGGTGACGTGGGCGAACAACGGATGGCCTTTGAGCGCCTCGATGACGGCGGCGACGCCGTCGTGACGACCGACCCGCAGGTTGTCGCGCTGCGCGACGTCGTGGGTCAGAACCACCTTGGAGTTCTGCCCGATTCGCGAGAGCACCGTCAGCAGCACGTTGCGCTCGAGCGACTGGGCCTCATCGACGATCACGAAGGAGTCGTGCAACGACCGGCCGCGGATGTGGGTCAAGGGAAGGACCTCGAGCATCCCTCGGTCCAGAATCTCTTCGACCACCTCGGTCGAGACCAGGGCGCCCAGGGTGTCGAAGACCGCCTGTCCCCACGGCCCCATCTTCTCGGACTCGCTGCCGGGCAGATAGCCCAGCTCCTGGCCGCCCACGGCGTACAGCGGCCTGAAGATGATCACCTTGCGGTGCTGCCTGCGCTCCATCACCGCCTCGATCCCGGCACAGATCGCCAGGGCACTCTTGCCCGTGCCAGCTCGCCCACCAAGGCTGACGATCCCGACATCGGGGTCCATCAGCAGGTCCAGGGCGATGCGCTGCTCGGCGCTGCGCCCATGCAGACCGAACGCGTCACGGTCACCGCGCACCAACCGGATCGACTTGTCCGGGCTCACCCGCCCGAGTCCTCCACCTCGGGGCGACACGAGCACCAGCCCTGTGTGACAAGGGAGTTCGCGCGCCGCGTCGTTCTCGAGGCGACCGGTCTCGTACAGCGAGTCCATGTCCTCGACCGAGATTGCCAGCTCAGCCATACCGACCCAGCCGCTGTCGATGGCGAACTCGGCGCGGTACTCCTCAGCCTCGAGCCCGCATGCGGACGCCTTGACGCGCATCGGCAGGTCCTTGCTGACCACGGTGACGTCGCGGCCGTCGAGGCTCAGGTTCTTCGCGACGGCGAGAATGCGGGAGTCGTTGTCGCCCAGCCGAAAGCCTGCGGGGAGCGACTGGGCGTCAGTGTGGTTGAGCTCGATGCGAAGGCTCCCGCCGTCGTCACCGACCGGCACGGGCTCGTCGAGACGCCCCTCCTGGATGCGGAGGTCGTCCAGCAACCGCAACGCCTGTCGGGCGAAGTAGCCGAGCTCCGGGTGGTTGCGCTTGGCCTCGAGCTCGGTCACCACGACGACCGGCAGCACCACCTCATGCTCGCGGAAGCGGAGTATCGCGCGCGGGTCGGACAACAGGACAGAGGTGTCGAGCACAAACGTCTTGTGTCTGGCCTCCGACCGCGGGGAGGTGCTGTGCGTGGTCCCCTGGGCGCCGCTGGGGCCGGTCTTGGAGCTGGTCGAAGAACGACGAACCGTGGCCATTTCGACTCCCTCTGCACAGCACATACGGCTGTATCTCTACTCGCGGACGAGATGCCGGGACCGATCCACCGTCAGACGGTAGAGCCGATACCGGCCCTCCGTCCGGAGCTGAAGTCGCTCCATGTGGTGGGCCTTCCCGAACGCATGACGGGTGCCTTGCGTCACGTTCGAGGCTAGGCCCAAGGGGGGTCTGCGGCGTGCTTTTCAGCAGCGACACGCACGATCGCCACGTTGCCCGAGTCGTTCGTCATTTCTGCAGCTCTGCCTGAGCGGCTATGCGCCGTAACGCCTCTCGCGCTCGGCATAGGCGCGCAAGGCACGCAGGAAGTCCACGTGGCGGAAGTCCGGCCAGTAGGCCTCGCAGAAGTAGAACTCGCTGTGGGCGCTCTGCCATAGCAGGAAGCCACCCAACCGCTGTTCGCCTGAGGTGCGGATCACCAGGTCGGGGTCCGGCTGGCCCTTGGTGTACAGGTGGTCAGCAATCTGCTCGACGTCGAAGATCTCTGCGAGCTCCTCGATCGACGTGCCCTTGGCCGCGTGCTCCTGCAACATGGAACGGACGGCATCGGCGATCTCACGGCGCCCGCCGTAGCCCACCGCGACGTTGACGATCATGGCATCGAGATCACGCGTGGAATCTGCCGCCTCCTTGAGTCGGCGAGTCGTCTCGGCGGGCAGAAGATCAAGTGCACCAACGGGATTCAGTCGCCATCGTCGAGACGCAGCCAGGTCGGCCACGACATTCTCGATGATCTCGAGAAGGGGCTCAAGCTCCTTGGCAGGGCGGTTGAGGTTGTCGGTCGAGAGCAACCACAGCGTGACCACCTCGACGCCGACATCCTCGCACCAGCACAGGAGTGGCGAGATGTTGTCAGCGCCTGCCTGATGCCCCTGCGCGGTGTTGGCGCCGTTCGCCTTGGCCCATCGGCGGTTGCCATCGAGCATGACGCCGACGTGACGCGGCAACCTTTGGTGTTTGAGGCCAGCGGCGAGCCGGCGCTCGTATGCGCCGTACAGCAGGTCACGCAGCCCCACGGCAAGACTCCCTAGAACTCTGGCCAGAGCTCAACCGTACTCCGCGCAGCGTTGCGCCTCCGCCAGCAGCGAGATCGGGCGCACAAGTTACGCGCTAGTAACTTACGGTTGCGTAGGTTACTGTTCTCGCATGAGTTCCCAACCGCAGGCCGACCGCAATCCGTTGGAAGCAGCTGCCGCCGCCGTGGCGGCCGTCAAACCCAAGCTGCGCGGGTGGATCCATGCGGGCACCTTTCCTCTGGCTCTGGCTGCCGGCATCGTCCTGGTGGCCCTCGCCCCCAACGGCAAGGCCCGCATCGGCGCCGTCATCTTCGCCATCACGGCCGCCATGTTGTTCGGCACCTCAGCGGTCTATCACCGCGGCACCTGGTCCGCGAAGGTGACGGGTTTGCTCAAGCGTATGGACCACTCCAACATCTTCCTGATCATCGCCGGCACCTACACACCCTTCGCGCTGCTGCTCCTTCCCCCGAACCAGACCCGCAGCCTGCTGCTCATTGCCTGGATCGGTGCGATCGGCGGGGTGCTGTTCCGCGTCTTCTGGGTCGGCGCGCCACGGTGGCTCTACACACCCATCTACGTCGCGCTGGGCTGGGTGGCCGTCTTCTACCTCAAGCCGCTCTACGTCCACGGCGGCGCGGCTGTGGTCACCCTCATCGCCGTCGGGGGTCTGCTCTACACGCTCGGCGCCGTGGTGTACGGGATCAAGAAGCCCAACCCCTCGCCGCGGTGGTTCGGATTCCACGAGATCTTCCACGTCTGCACCGTCGCGGCGTTCATCGCCCACTACATAGCGGTGTCGATGGCGGTCTATGGGTCAGGTCCCGCGGCCTGATCCACCCGTCTGACTGATCTACCCAGCTTGACCGGTTACTCCGGCGTTGGCGCGTTCTGCCACAGACCCATGAGATTGCCCTCGGGGTCGTTGAAGTACGCGGAAAAGCCCATCTGCCCGACCTCCTGGCGCGGCCGCACCGTCTTGCCCCCAAGCTCCTCGATCCTGGCCAGCGTCGCGTCGATGTTTTCGACATCCACGGTGATGATCGGCCCCTGGGAAGGTTCGGAGCGCTGCATCATGCCACCGCCGATGTATCCGGACTCAGAAGGCCCCTGGTCGCCCATCGGCCCCGTGCCGACCATGGTGTAGCCCATCTCGGGCATGGCCGTGACGCTCCATCCAAACGTGCTCTGGTAGAACGCACGGGCCCGGTCACCGTCATCGAAGGGGATCTCAAAGTGCACCACGCGACCGCTCATGACGGTCACCTCCGTCTGCTCTTGTATGTCGGCACGGCAGTCCCGCCCCGTAAGGTCAGCCTAAGTCCGGGTCGTCCGGCTGACCAGAGGAGTCATGACCTTCAGGATCTGGGTCATCACCATCGGCCGCCGAGGCCTCCTGCTCCGCGCGATAGGCCATCCGGCGCATGCGGGCGTTCATGTTGCGCATCAGGAGGTACAGCGCCACGGCCAGCAGGAAGAAGGCCAGGAAGCCTTCCAGCCCCGCGGTGACGTCAACACTCTCGTAGTTCATCAGGTCTCCTTGCGTCCGTCATAGGCGATCTGCAGTCGATCTGATCTCGCCAGCACATCGGCCTGATCAGCGGTGCCGAGTCCGGCGAACAGGTCCGACTCCTCCGGCTCGACAGGCACATAGGCCAACGCCGCCTCGAAGTCCTCGGTCGGCCAGATCTCCTTCTGCATCTGCATCGGCACCTTGAACCACGTGCCATCGGGGTCGACCTGGGTGGCGTGAGCCAGGAGGGCCTGGTCGCGAAGCTCGAAGTAGTCGGCGCACTCGACCTTGGTGGTGATGGTGCGTTCTCCGCGCTCCTCCCATCGAGAGATCCACTCCCCGTAGGGGGACTCGAGCCCCGCCGCTTCCATCGCATCGTGGTAGGCGAGGATGCGGCCCTTGGTCAGCGTCTGGCTGTAGTAGATCTTCAGAGGCTGCCACGGCTCGCCGGCATGCGCGTATGCCGTCGGGTCACCCGCCGCAGCGAACGCGGACATCGACACCGTGTGACACATGACGTGGTCCGGATGGGGATAGCCACCGTGCTCGTCGTAGGTGGTCATCACGTGCGGTTTGAAGTCCCGGATCACCCGCACCAGTGCTTCGGTCGTCACCTCGATCGGCTCGAGCGCGAAACAACCCTCGGGCAGGGGAGGCAACGGGTCGCCCTCGGGCAGGCCGGAGTCCACGAAACCCAACCAGGTGTGCTGAACGCCAAGGATCTCCTGGGCCCTGGCCATCTCACGCCGGCGCACCTCGGGCAGGTCACGCAGAATCTCGGGGTCGTGCTTGAGTCCCGGGTTGAGGACGTCGCCGCGCTCGCCCCCGGTGCATGACACCACCAGGACGTCAACTCCCTCGGCGACATAACGGGCCATCGTCGCCGCACCCTTGCTCGACTCGTCATCGGGGTGCGCGTGCACCGCCATGAGTCGCAGTCCCTTATCCACCTAGGCTCTCATCTCCCGACTCATCAGTGGCTGTGAACGTTTCTCCACGTACGCTCCTGCTCAGTGTCATACCGGACTATCAGCTCAGCGCACATCTTGTCACCCGACCACTGTCAGCTCCTGCGGAAAGGTTTGCCCGTGCCGATCCCACACCCCGCCCCGGGGCACGCCAGAGCGTGGGTCCTGGGCACCATCGGCATCCTGCTCGGCTGCGCCTTGGCAGTCTGGTTCGGGCTGGCCAGCACGCTCGGCAAGCCAAGCTGGACCAACCTGGGCTATCGCGTGATCGATGAAAGAACCGTGGATGTGACCTACCTGGTCAGCCGACCGATCGGCAGCGATGTCACCTGCACGATCGGCGCTATGGACCAGGGGTTCGGCACGGTAGGTCTCCTGGAGGTCGCCGTTCGTGCGTCGAACACTCAGTCTGTGAAACTCACAACCCGGGTTCACACCACCACCCGCGCGGTCACCGGGGTGGTCAAGTCCTGCTCGATCGACTGAACGCAGTTATGCCTGTCTGGGCAGATGATTGGTACTCTTAAGGCTCACACCGTGGGTCTGGTCCTGCCGATCATCAGATCGAGGGTCCGGACCCGTTTGCTTGGCTCACGGCATACCGCTGATTCCGGCGGACCGTTGCCAAGACCCCGTACGCAAGGAGCTAGACGTGACCGACACTGCGCCGCCTGCCGCAAGCTACCTGACCCAGGAAGCATTTGACCGGCTCAAGAAAGAGCTGGCCAAGCTCACCGGTGAGGACCGCGCCGAGATCTCGAAGAAAATCGAGGCGGCGCGCGATGAAGGCGACCTCAAGGAGAACGGCGGCTACCACGCGGCCAAGGAGGAGCAGGGCAAGATGGAGGCCCGGATCCGTCAGCTGACCCAGCTGCTGGAGAACGCCATCGTCGGGCACGCCCCCCCGGACGACGGCATCGTCGAGCCCGGCATGGTCGTCACCGTCGAGGTGTTCGGCGAGACGCTCACCTTCCTGCTCGGCAGCCGCGAGATCGCCGACGGCTCGGGCCTTGACGTCTACAGCGAGAAGTCACCGATGGGCAAGGCCATCCTCGACAAGAAGGCCGGGGACGTGACCAGCTACCTGCCGCCCAAGGGCAACGAGAGCGTCCAGGTCAAGGTCCTCAGCGCCAAGCCGTACGTCGGCTGATCAGCCGAACGAGACCGGGTACCCCTTGTCGCGCAGCGCCCGAAGGATCTCGTCGCAGTGCGCATTGCCCTTGGCCTCGAGCTGAACCGCGATCTCGACCTCGTGCACCTGCAGCGTCGCGGCGGTGCGAACGTGCTCGATCTCCAGGACGTTGGCGTCGGCGCCGGCCAGATCGGCCAGCAGACCCGCGAGAGCGCCTGGGCTGTCCGAGACCCGTACCCGGAACTGCAGGTATCTTCTGGCAGCGGCCAGGCCGTACCTGACGATCCGCAGCAGCAACAGTGGGTCGATGTTCCCGCCGGACAGAACAGCGACGACCGGCCCCTCATAGGTGTGCGGGCCGGCGTCAAGCAGCCGCGCGACGGCGGCAGCGCCCGCGGGCTCGACGAGCAGCTTGGCCCGCTCGAGCAGGAACAACAGGGCGCGCGACAGGGACTCCTCGCTGACCGTCTCGATCGAGTCGACCAGCTCACGGACGATGGCGTACGGCACCTCACCCGGGCAGCCAACCGCGATGCCGTCGGCCATGGTGGCCATCGAGGTCAGGGGTACAGGCCTGCCGGCGGCCAGGGACGGCGGGTATGCCGCGGCCATCTCTGCCTGTACCCCGATGACGCGCACGTCGGGCCGCTTGGCCTTGACTGCCGTTGCGATCCCGGCCAGCAGACCGCCGCCGCCCACACTGACCAGAATGGTGTTGACGTCTGGGCACTGCTCCAGAATCTCCAGGCCACAGGTTCCCTGCCCGGCGACGATGTCCGCGTGGTCGAACGGGTGGATAAGGACCGCGCCAGTCTCGGCCTCGAACTGCTTTGCCCTCACAAGACATTCGTCAATGCTGGTGCCGAGCTGCTCGACGTCGGCACCATAGGCACGGGTGGCGTTGAGCTTGGGAATCGGCGCGCCCAGAGGCATGAATACCGTCGACTTGATGCCGAGCAGCTGAGCCGCGAGCGCCACACCTTGGGCATGGTTCCCGGCGCTGGCCGCGACGACGCCGCGAGCCTTCTCCTCATCGCTGAGGCGGGACATGCGCGTATAGGCGCCGCGGATCTTGAAGGACCCTGCGCGCTGGAGGTTCTCGCACTTGAGGTGGACGTCACCCCCAGCTCGATCGGAGAGCGCACGACTGAACTCGAGCGGGGTAGGACGGATGATGCTGCTCAGCAGCTCCTGCGCAGCGACCACGTCGTCCAGGGTCACGGGCAGCGTCGTTGATGCCATGGGCGCAGGATATCGCCGGCGACGTCAACCCGACGCAAGGACCTGTCGGGCCACCCCGGCCGCCACCTCGGGGCCGTGACCCTCAGCATCCGCCAACAGGCCCGCCGCAAACAGCAGGTATGCACAGTCAACCGCTGTGCGTGCCTCGGTAGGAACCTTCCACCCACCTGCAAAGTCCGACGTAATGGCTCGCAATACGCTGTCCTGACTGGGTTTTGGGCTGTGCCGCAGCACGCCACCCGAGCCGATGACGTGGGCAAGCCTGGTCAATGGACGGGCTGGATCCCCGGGGTGGGCGGGGCGTGCGTGCCGGCGTACTGCGGTGACCGCGGCCACGCGCGCGAGGGTCAGGTCGGCCTCGAGCTCTCGCTCGCCTTTCGGCAGGTATGCCGGGTTGGCCTCCATCCTGGTCGCCCACGCCCGGAGCCGAGCCAGGTCGGAGCCGGACAGCAGGTGCTCCACCTTCGCCGCGTCCGCGACGCCTCGGGCGTTCCAGCGCATCCCGAGGTCGCCTTCCACGGTTCGTGCGTGCCAGAGCTGGGGGACGACGTCCTTGCGCAGCACGGCATCCTCACCTTCAGGGCTGATCACCGAGTAGACGTCGGTGGTGGCTCCACCGACGTCGAACACCAGGACATCGCCGTCGGTTGCCGCGGCGAGCGTCTCGACCCCGCGCAGCATGGCGTCGGGGGTCGCCGCACGCACCATCGCAGCGAACTCGGGGCCCTTGGACAGCCCCTTGCCGCCTATCACGTGTCGCAGGAACACCTCGCGGATCGCCGCGCGGGCCCCCATGGGGTTGATCACGCCGATCTGTGGCAGCACGTTGTCGGTGAGGACAAAACGCCGATCGGTTGACTCCAGAGTGGACGCCAGCTCGGCGCGAACGTCGAGGTTGCCGGCAACCACGATCGCCGCGGCCAGACGGGCTTTTGCGAGCCGAGAACCGTTGTGCAGCAACACATTTGTGTTGCCACCATCCGTCCCGCCCACCAGCAGGATGACGTCGGGCCGGGCCGCTCGCAGCGTCGCCACCTGCGCTGTGGTCATCGGCCCGGCCACAACCTCGACGACCTTCGCCCCTGCGCTCAACCCGACCCGATGGCCAGCTTCGGCTGTGACGGACCGCTCGTAACCCACGACCGCGAGCCGCAGACCACCGCCCGCACTCGAACACGCCAACACCTCATCCGCGACGGGAAACCCGGCCATGGCAAGGGTTTCGCGGATCGAGCGGTATCCGTCGAGGATGTCGGTGCTGATGGTGCTCGGCGCCGACGCGTGGGCGAGCAGCCGCCCGTCCCTGGGGTCGAGCAGAACGGCCTTGGTGAACGTCGACCCGAAATCGACGCAGAGCACTCGCCTCAACGGTAGATGTGGGGCATCAAACGGCGCTCTTGGCCAGCGCGCGGTCGAGGTCGTCGATGAGATCCTTGGCGTCCTCGATGCCGGTGGAGAGACGCACGAGGTCACCGGACACCTCCAGCTCGGTCCCGCGGACCGAGGCGTGCGTCATACGCGCGGGGTGCTCAATCAGTGACTCGACGCCACCAAGGCTCTCACCCAGGGTCCAGATCTCGGTGGCGCCGCAGACGTCCACCGCCTGCTGCTCGCCGCCCCTGACCTCGAAGGAGACCATGCCCCCGAATCGCTTCATCTGCTTGGCCGCGACCCTGTAGCCGGGGTGACCGGGAAGACCCGGGTAGTGAACGGCGGTGACGGCGCTGTGACCAAGGAGGAACTCGACAACTTTCTCGGCGTTGTCGCAGCTGCGGTCCATGCGCACGCCGAGGGTCTTCAGGCCGCGCAGCACGAGCCATGCGTCAAATGGACCGGCAATCGCGCCCATGGAGTTCTGGTGGAATGCAATGCGGTCTTCGGCGTCCTCGAACCCAGGAACCGCAATGGTTTTCGCCGTCACGACCGCGCCGCCCACGACGTCGCTGTGGCCACCGCAGTACTTGGTGGTGGAGTGCATCACGATGTCGGCGCCGAGGGCCAGCGGCTGCTGGAGGTAGGGCGTGGCGAACGTGTTGTCGACTGCCAGGATGGCCCCGGCCTCGTGCGCGACCGTCGCGAGCGCCGCGATGTCGGCTATACCGAGCAGCGGGTTGGTGGGCGTCTCGACCCAGACGATCTTGGTCTGACCGGGCCGGATCGCAGCACGAACCGCCGCGACGTCCGAGATCTTGGCGACGGTGTGCTCCACTCCCCATGGCAGGGCGACCTTGTTCAGCAGGCGATAGGTGCCGCCGTAGGCATCGGTCGGAACAACCACGTGGTCGCCGGGTTTGAGCAACGCCCGGATCGTGGTGTCCTGCCCCGCCAGGCCGGAGGCGAACGCAAAAGCCCGACTCCCGCCTTCGAGCGCGGCCAGACACTCCTCGAGAGCGGTGCGGGTCGGGTTGGCCGAACGGCTGTACTCATACCCTCCGCGTAGGCCGCCCACGCCGTCCTGCTTGTAGGTCGAGACCTGGTAGATCGCCGGCACGACAGCCCCCGTCAGGGAGTCCGGCTCCTGCCCTGCATGGATCGCACGAGTGTTGAATCCAGCCTCATGGCCGGCGTCATGTGGGGTCGCGGGGGTCATGTCGCCAAGGCTATCGCGAGACCGATCCACCAAGCCGAGCCGTTTCCGCCGCCACACGTGCACGACATCCAAACTCGAGGCGCGTGTGCGCCGACGCCATCGGCGACGAGGTTGTTGTACAAGCTGTCCGCCTCCACGGCGATCTTCAGCCGCTCGACGACCAGATCAGGCCTCACCAACCGGCGTCCCGAGGGCCTCTGAACGAGTCAGGGGCGTTGACCAGCCTCGGAACGGATTTGGAGACTGCAGGGCGCGAAGTCAGCCGGATCACGGCAGTCGCCATCAGCGTTGTCCGCTGCCGCTGGCGTCACACCCCGAGAACTGCGTGGACGGTATACACGGGAAGCCCGGTCAGGGGGTGGTGGCGGGTTCGCCGATGATCAGCTTGGGCAGGAAGACGTGCACAATTGGCCCGATCGTGAGAACGAAGACCACCGTCCCGGCGTTGAGGTTGCCACCCAACAGGTAGCCCACGACCACAACCGACAGCTCGATCACGGTGCGAATCCAGCCAACCGGCCAGCCGGTGAGCCGCACCAGCCCCGTCATCAACCCGTCGCGTGGACCCGATCCGAGCCGAGCGCCGATGTACGCCGCCGTCGCCAGCCCGGTGATGAAGATCCCGATCAACAGCATGGCGACTCGCCAGCCCATGGACGTCGTCGCCGGAACCCAGTGCAAGAACAGGTCCAGCGTCGGACCGATCACGATGACGTTGCCAATGGTGCCCAGCCCGGGCTTCTCGCGCATCGGGATCCACAGGAGCAGGACGAGCGCGCCGACGATGATCGACCACCGTCCGATGGTGAGCCCGAGGTGATTGGTCAGGCCTTGATGCAGGACGTCCCATGACATGACACCAAGCCGGGCCTGAATGATCAGGCTTTCTCCGAAGGCAAAGGTGACCAACCCGGCAAACAGCTGAACGAGCCGCCGAGACATCCGGCGACCACGGAGGTCACGCACGCGTAGGGGCCGACAGCGCCGGACAGCCGCATGAAGAGCGAAGGATGACCCTTGTCGGAAGCACCTCGGACCTGATGACCGGCTGCGCGTTGACGATCCGGGCATGAAGTCGTTCCGCAGCGAGCCGCCCAAAGTCATGCATCGGCTGGCGAACCGTCGTCAGACCAGGAGAGATGTAGCGGGCGGCCAAGACGTCATCCCAACCTGTGACAGCCAGATCTTCAGGAATATGAACTCCGTTGTCCTGCAATCGCTTGATGATGGCGAGCGCGAGTATGTCGTTGCCGCATACGAGCCCGTCGATCTTCACGCGCCGGCGCAGGATCTCCTCCGCAACCCGCACGCCCGCTCCCTCGATCAGCGGCACGCGCAACGGTGGGCGGCGCAACGGCACACCGGCTGCGATGTGGGCCCTGCGGAATCCGGCATAGCGCTCGGACACGTCGAGGGAAGCGTCCGGTTCGCCGACGAACACCAGCCGCGAGCGGCCGTGTTCGAAGAGGTGAGCGGTGATCAGAGCGGCACTCTCGACATTGTCGGCCCGCACGGAGTCGCAACCGGCGACATCGGGTCGGGCGAGCAGAACCACCGGCAGCGCCCGGCCCAAGGAATGCGCAACAGCGTCTGGAACGGTGTTGGCTCCGATGACCAGGCCGTCGACCCCTTGGGCCAGGTCGCGAACCGTTTCGGAAGCATCGTCCAGACGCTTGGTCACGACGAGGACAACGCTCTGACCCAGATCCGCGGCCGCGGACTCAAGGCCCATGACCAGCTCGGAGTAGTCGGAGCCCCCCAGGTCAGCCAGCACCAGCCCATACGCCTCGTGTCGCATGGACGTCGGCCGTCGGGATCGATCGGGCGGTGCGTAGCCCAGCTCCTGCACTGCGGCGATGACCTTCGCGCGAGTCGAGTCGGAGGTCGAAGCGCTGCCTTGCAGCACCCTGGAGACGGTGGCCGATGACACTCCAGCCTTGCGAGCGACGACGTGGATCGTCACTGCGACCGCGGGCACGTCCTCCTGCGCCATGTCTAGCCTTCCCGGACTCCCGACTCCCGGACTCCCGGCACCGGAAGCGGACCGACGTCCCCGAAGTCGAACCTTACAAGACCGCGATCACATGGACCGGGTCGCGAACGGACCGGCCAACGACCCACAACGGCAGGTCCCTCGGTCACAGCGGCAGATCCCTCGGGCACACCGGCGGGTTTCAACCGGTCGAATCATGTGAGACTAGACGGGTGTTTGGATCCGCAAAACGCACACTGACCACCCCCGACGACGCCCTGCCAGGACGCAGTACACCCTTGCCGGGCATCCCCGACCGTCACGAGGTCCTCGGCACCTCGATGCACGGGCCCTGGCCGGCGGGGGTCGAGGTCCTGTACATCGCGATGGGTTGTTTCTGGGGTGCCGAGCGCATCTTCTGGAAGCTCCCCGGTGTGGTGACCACGGCGGTCGGATACATGGGGGGCTTCACCCCGAACGCGACCTACGAGGAGGTGTGCAGCGGTCGCACCGGGCACGCCGAGGCAGTGCTGATCGCCTATGACGCGACGCTCACCTCCCCCGAGCTCCTGCTCAAGGAGTTCTGGGAGAACCACGACCCGACGCAGGGCTTCCGCCAGGGAAATGACCTCGGCACGCAGTACCGCAGCGCGATCTACTGGACCACCCCACACCAGGAAGCAGCGGCACGAGCGACGCGTGACGCGTTCCAGGTCGTGTTGAAGGACAACGGTTTTGGTGACATCACCACCGAGATGCAGACTGCCGACGCGGCTGGCACCTTCTACTACGCCGAGGACTACCACCAGCAGTACCTGCACAAGAACCCCGGCGGCTACTGCAACCACGGCCCGAACGGCATGACCTGTCCGGTGGGTCTGTTGCGCCAGGACACGGTGCCCGCCCAGACGGACGTCCTCCCGCCGAGCTGACCTGCTGCCTCAGTGAGCAACGCCTTTGACTTCCAGGTTCTGCGCCGGTTTCCCGACCTCGAGGCCGACAATCTCGTCGCTGTCGACGCCACCGATCGGCTC
>Ga0208587_1000418_pt1 | contig 23661 bp, 16 predicted proteins | sample NGESurdeep092012_7_FD_184472 | JGI IMG/M metagenome (GOLD analysis project Ga0208587, IMG submission 184472) | Arctic peat soil microbial communities from Barrow, Alaska - NGEE Surface sample 210 deep-092012 (SPAdes) | ecosystem: Environmental > Terrestrial > Soil > Wetlands > Peat ...
GGCTTGCGGAGATCGCCATCTGCAGCCTACTGCCTCCCCTCACTTTCGGATATAGCTTCTAAGGAACTGCTCTAGCCCAGCGCGTACCGGGGTCCCCAGCCACGCCCCGCCGTGGCGGGTGGTTTGGGGTGGTTGAGCGCCGGGTAAGGTGGGAATTTTTACGGAGCCGCAGAGCGGCGACACCGGTCGCGACACCGTCTCTTTCAGTCCTGCGTCCTGCGCGCTTTACCCGGATTTGAGGTTGCCCCTGTACGTGTCGCTAAAGCGCCGCACACTACTCATGCAGTGAACGGATACGGCAACTACAGGACAGCTCCAGGACAGTTCTAGGCAACTAGAGCAGTTCCAGAGTGGCTGTAGCTCGGGTAGGAGCGGCCCTTCAGTCCGCCTTAATAAGCTGCCTTAAATACTTCTGGGGCTTGAAGGCCCGCACTACGCGTACAAGCGGATAACACCAATCCTGGAATCACTCTGGCAAGCGCCATCCCGTGACTTGCTCAGTTATAGTTGAAAAAAGGCCGCTCCCGCGAGCGGCCTGCATAGGCTTCGGTGTGCTGCCTGCAAAGAAGTTGCGATATGTCGTAACCCAATAACCGCGCCAACTCTAGGGCCAGATGCCGCGCTCGACGACTGCCTTGGCTACACGGCCAATGGCTACAATGTATGCCGCAGCGCGATAGTCACAGCCGTACTTTTTGGCAGTATCGTGTACTTCGTGAAATGTCTTTACCATCACCTGCTCCAGCCGGCGGTTTACTTCGGCCTCGTCCCAGAAGAGCTGTTGCAGGTCCTGCACCCATTCGAAGTAGGAGACGGTCACACCGCCGGCATTGGCGAGAATGTCGGGCAGCACCATCACTTCCTTGCGGCTGAGCATGAGGTCGGCTTCCGGTGTGGTCGGGCCGTTGGCGGCTTCGGCGACGATCTCAGCTCGGATATAGCCCGCGTTCTCCATTGTGATCTGGTTCTCCAGAGCTGCGGGAATCAGAATGTCGCATTGCGTCTTCAGAACGTCGTCGCTGGGGATCGGGCTGCACCCGGGAAAAGCCTCGACGCTGCCGGTCGCTGCCTTGAAGCGCAACAAGGCGGGAATATCGATGCCTTCCTTGTTAAGGATGCCGCCCTTCGAATCGCTGACGCCAATCACTCTGACACCTTCGTCCCAAAGTAGGCGTGCCATCACGCTACCAACGTTTCCGAAACCTTGGATGGCGGCAGTCGCCGTCTTCAGGTCGAGGCCCCTCATTCTGCTGGCTTCGCGGAGGACGAACAGACATCCCCGAGCACTGGCTTCGAAGCGGCCGAGAGAACCGCCAAGGAAGCTCGGCTTGCCGGTGACCACAGCGGGAGTGGCGTGACGCGTGGTCATGCTGTACGTGTCCATGATCCACGCCATGGTCTGCGCGTCGCTATTGACATCGGGCGCGGGGATGTCCTGGTCGGGGCCGATCAGCGTCGCGATCTCGTAAGCATAACGGCGAGTGAGGCGCTCCAGTTCATTTCGCGACAGGTGCTTGGGATCGCAGGCAATACCGCCCTTGGCGCCCCCAAAAGGTACGTCCACCAGGGCGCACTTCCACGTTATCCAGGCCGCCAGGGCCGACACTTCGTCGCAGGTGACGTTGGGGTGATAGCGGATTCCACCCTTGCACGGTCCGCGGATGTTGCTGTGCAGCACGCGATAGGCGTCGAAGACGCGGATGGTTCCATCATCCATCCTAATGGGAAGCGTCAGCGAAATGGAGCGGCGGGGGCGGCGCAGTACCTCACGCAAGCCCGCATCGAGTTTCAGGTAGTCCGCGGCAATTTCGAACTGCTGAGCCACAATGTTTAATGGGTTCAGGTCTTCTACAATTCTTCTGGCGGGAGCAGTGGCAGGCATGGTTGCTGGCCTTTCCGGTGGCGTGTCACCGTGATCGGTCTCAGGTGGACCCTGAGAGCGGTCCGGTTGCGACTGGCCGGGGGCCGTTTCCGGCGCCCACCGCGGCGGACACCGGACGGCGGCTAGTCAGATTCGTTGCTGTAAACGGGCTCTTTAATCTCAAACGGACTATCGAGACCGCCGGTGGTCCCGAAGGCCGCTTCGTCGGCGATGTTCTGCAGCGCCAGTTCGAACTCGCGGCTGCGCCAACGCACGACCAGAAGCTCTTTGCGTTCGCGGCCGTGGCCGTGGCACAACGGGCAGAGGGTTTCGTCTTTTTCTGATTGCATGATTATTCTGACCTCCCGGCTTATAGCCGAGTATGAGAGACGCTCGGAGGGGCAAACCTACGATCATCCGGGACAAGCGACGTGACAGTCCGCAGGCTTTGGGGTTGCCCAGCCGAAAATGCACGCCGCGAATAAAGCTTGCGGCGCAGAGACCGGTTCCCGCTCAGAGGCGCATGTGGACGCCGGTGAGTGACACGACCGCTGCTCCAGCAGCCGTCTGTATTGCAACGCGAATCGCCCCCCAATGCAGTGAGCCAGGTCACGGGCAAGTGTGAGACCGGCAGAAGAACTCCACGAAATCGGAAGGTCGCTTTTTCGGCACCCTGTTTCAGCGGGGCGGTCGTTGCGCCCCTTCAGATCAAAACCTCACTGCACCCGCACTTCGACTTGCAGCTTACCGTCGCCGGTAACCTGGACGGCTTCTCCGCCTTTCAGGTAAGGCTGCAACACCGCCGGATTGCCCCACTCCAGCTCCCAGCCATTGCCGAGAGCGACCACAGTGTACTGGCCTGGCACAACATTCGGCAGGGTGAAGGTGCCATCGCTATCGCTCTGGTCGCGGCGGAATAATGGCGAGTTGTTGGCGGCATCCTGGGGAACGAGCACGATCATCGCTCCAGAAAACGGCTTGCCGCCGCGCAGTGCCACTCCCTCCACCTGCGCGACGCCCCGCCCCACTGTTGCGGCAATGTGCACGCTGCTGCTGCTGCCGATCTCCAGCGTGCGCCCCGTTAGCTTTGCCCCCGTCGCCACCATCTTCCGCAGAAAGTATCCGCCGCCACTCTGAAGCACCACGGTATAACGTCCCGGCTTCACTCCTTCGAACTCGAACCGCGCTTTATCCGAGATTTCGCTCCCCAAATTTTCGCCGGTCTCCTCATTCGAGAGTTGCATTGCCACTCCCTTCGGTACCGGCGGTGCGCCCTCAAACAACACGGAGCCTGCAACGGTAGCGAATCCGGAGCTGTCATTCGCATTCACCTCGAGATCGCCCGCCAGATCCACTTCGCGGTACCCGCCTCGATTGGCGCCTTTGTCATTGACACTCTTCGAACTCGGCATCTCGATTACGTAGTGGCCAGGCGCCAGACCGGCGATATCGACTACGCCCGGTTCAATCGATGACTCGGGAGCGTTGAATACGGGGTCCAGGTAGCCATCGAAGATGCGCTGCGACACTCGCGGAAACCCCACTATCCCGGGACCGCCAGCGCTGCCAGAATTGCTGGTGCGAATCCTAAGATGCAGCGAGGGCACGGCGCGCATGACCACGTCGGCCGTGACCCGCTCGCCGGGATGTAACACGATGGGACTCGCGCCTGCCGAATCGGGGGAATCAGGATAGAACGTGAGAGGGTAGGTCACGTCGAGCGCAGCGGACTCTTGCGCCGACCGAGCATCGGCGTCGGGATTGTTCGATTTCCGCCGGAGAGTCACACGATTGTTTTGTGCATACCAGGGACGCGCCGAGACGGCGAGGTAATACGTTCCAGGGGCCAGATGGCCGATGCGGAACTGGCCCCGATCATCGGTCTGCCCCTGTTCCATGGGGATGGTTCTCTGTCGTCCATCTTCCATCGATTGCTGAAAGAGGCGCACCATTGCGTTCTGCACTGGGTCATTGTTCTCGTCGTTGACTTGGCCTTCGACGGAAGCGTCCGGTTGCAGCCGGAAAACCAGGTGCTCCGAATCGAGATCCGGACCGGCCACAATGGCTGTGGCGTAATTGCCGTGACGCTCGAAGCCCTGCAACATGAACCCGTGTGCCGCAGCCATCAGCGAGTACTTGCCGCGACTCAGACCTGCGAAAGAGAAGCGGCCGTCGCTGCCGGTAGTCACTGACCGGAATATCTCGCGGTCGCTGCCTTGCGCAGTTGGAGCAATCGCAACCGAAGCCCCAGCCACTGGTTGTCCGGTTACCCAGTTCACCAGGACTCCCGCAATGCGGTAGCCCGGTTGGACCGATGGCGCATGAACCGGCTGCTGATCCGATTGCGCAGACAGCCCGAAGGTGAAGAGCACGACGAAGGCCAGGCGCGCAAGCATCGCAGTCAGTCTCCATCCCCGGTGCGGATCAGATCGAGGGCGACTTGCGTTTTCTGATTTGGCGATAGGGTGACGCGCGCAGCTTGCGAAGCATACGCTTGCAGCACGTCAGGGTTGGAATACTCAATTCCGTCGAGGTAGTCGAAGGCATAGACCAAGTACTCGCCGGGAGCAAGGCCATTGAACGTGAAACCGTTCTGCGAAGACGAGTGCGCGATCTTGGCGGAAGTCTTAGAAGCAGGTTCTGGGACTGCCACCACGGTTGCTTGCGCCCCTGTCCCATCTGGGGATTTCACCGTTCCCGTTAGGGTTGCGCCGTCGTCGCGCAAGACGATTTCCATCGAATAGGATTGTCCCGCCGATGCGATAGAGAGGTCGTCGTAGAGCAGGTTCGTCTGTCCATACTGGGCAGACTGCACGTACCACGCACCGTGCGGTATCAGGTCAACCGAATACTTGCCAGGGTCCACGTTCTGCAACGTCACCGAATAAGCCCCAGAGTTGCCGCGTAGGACGGTCGAGTAGGATTCGGGAATCGTTGGCTCGGACGGAATCAAACGCACGGAGATTGGCGGCGCCCCTTGGCTTCCCCCCGGCCCTTGGTTCGAAGAGGCTTGCGACTCCATCCGCACAACCACAGGAATGGACATGGTCGGTCCCAGAATCAGGTGCAGGTTCTCGACGTTGGTAGCGACGTTCAGATGCGCCTCCGCGCGCAATGGCTGGTCCGGACCCGCTTGCGAAAATGCCTTCACTACGTAACTGCCCGGGGACACAGAGTCCACATCAAAGCGGCCAGCTTCCATGTTGAATTTAGTGGGGAGGGACAGATCATCCCCCGACTGGCTCAAGAACTGAAACCCTACGCCTTGCTGCGGAGGATACCCGGTAACACTGCCAGTGATGTGGTACACAGGGCCTGCACTCATCGAGAAATCGGCTTCTGTGTGCTGGCCCGCGGCAAGCTGTATCGGCGAGGCGGACGCCAAATCGGGTACACCCGGATAGTACATGCTAGCGTAGCCGGTCTTTGGCCTCTCCCTTCCGGGCAGAAGACGCGTTTCATCGCTGCTGGGTCCAGCCGCGAGGTAGTAAGTACCCGGCTTCAGGTTGGCGAAGCGATACCGGCCGTCTTCATCCGTCTGCTGCTGACCCCGCGCCTCCCAATGCTTGCGTCCCTCGCGCAAGGGCTTGGCCGTCAATCGAACCGGTACATGCTCGATTGGCTGGCCCGTTGCATCCGCGATCCGGCCCGAAATCGCACTTTGGGGGGTGAGCTTCACCACCATCGAGTCCATGGTGGGACCAACGTTCACCAGCTTGTTGGCGCTGCCTCTCAATTCCTGCTGGCTGAAGTAGCCCGGCTTCTGCGCGCTGACAGTGACCATCCCGGCGGGCAGTCCCTCAATCTGGAAATGCCCTTCGCCGTCGGAAAAAACGGTGCGTTGCGAACTGCCGATTATCCGGACGAGCGCGTGGCCAATGGACTCGCCCGTGACGGAGTTCACGACCGAGCCACTCAGCGTAAAGCTGGCGTCGCTCTTGGCCGATCGCGATGGAGATATCTGCGCCACCGCAGTTCCGCTCACAACAGCCCACAAGCTGAAAACAAGTAGGAGCCACGACCGTTTACCGCAGAGCAGCGGAGGCCAGGAGAGGTTCAGGTTCGCAAAGCGGTGCGTAAGAGATTGGCGTTTACAAGACACAATAGATTGTCGATGGCTCAACCGGATCTCGGGTGATGCCGTCATCATAAACCCGGCGGGCCGCAGCATGACTCGCATTGGTAAAAGGCGGCACGGTCGCGCAAGACAGCTCCTTGAAGGGGTACGGCCGAAGAGGCCGCGGAAAAATGCTGTGCATTGTACGTTCATGGTGGGAGCCCTCGCATTTTTTATGCGAGGGTAGGAGCGCTTCAGCGCTCCGGGAAAACATCGGCCTGGATCACGCGCTTTAGCGCCGGCGATCCGCAAACCCGCGGCTAAAGCACATTCTTGAAATCGAACGCTTTTCCGCTGGACTAAAGTCCAGCTCCCCCTGCTGAAGCAGGGGGCTCCCACCAAGAGTGTTCTCCAGCGTTTTCAGCAGCCTGTGAAGCCGTGCCCCTTCAAAGCGTTGAGGTCCTCACGGTCGGTTTGGTTCGTGAAGCCGGAGCTACATCTGCCGCTTGGTGGCGCGCTCGATGAGCGTCTCCTGGCTGTTCAACGCACCCTTCTTCTGGAAATCTGGGTCGCGCACATACTTGCCATCGGAGCTCATATGTCGGGCCTTGGCCGTGTCTTTGAGGTACGTCCCGAGGATCTCGTCGCGAAGGATGCGAACCAGGTTCTTGTCCTGAACGGGAAAATCCACTTCGACCCTGCGGTTCAGGTTGCGAGGCATAAGGTCGGCGCTGCCCAGGTACACTTCTTCACGCCCGCTGTTACGGAAATAGAAGACTCGGCTGTGCTCCAGAAAACGTCCGACAATACTGGTGACGCGAATGTTGTCGCTGACCCCTGGAATTCCCGGTCGCAAGCAGCAGATGCCCCGGACCAGCAGGTCAACCTGCACTCCTGCCCGCGAAGCCTGGTACAGCAACTCGATCATCTTCCTGTCCACCAGGGCATTCATCTTAAAGATCAGGTGACCACCGCGGCCGTTGCGTTGGTGCTCAATTTCGCGCTCGATCATGGTTTGCATGCGCTCGCGCAACGTCATCGGCGCAACCAGCAGCTTGCGATACGCGGTTTTCGCGGAATAGCCGGTGAGAAAGTTGAACAAGTCGGTGCAGTCGGCGCCGATGGCCGGGTCGCAGGTCAGCATTCCGATGTCGGTATAAAGCTGCGCGGTGATGCTGTTGTAATTCCCGGTGGACAGATGGGCGTAACGCCGGATAACCTCGCCCTCTTTGCGCACGATCAGCAAGGCCTTGCAGTGCACTTTAAGCCCGAGCAAACCGTACACCACGTGAACGCCATATTCTTCCAGCTTGCGTGCCCAACCGATATTACTTTCCTCGTCGAAACGCGCCTTCAATTCCAGCAGGACAGCCACCTGCTTGCCGTTCTCCACGGCTTCCAGCAAGGCATCGACCACGGGAGCGTTTCGTCCGATGCGGTAGAGCGTGATCTTGATCGCCAGTACATTGGGGTCACGCGCCGCTTTCTGCAGAAGACCGACAATGGGCTGAAACGAATCGAACGGATGGTGGAACAAGATGTCTCCGCGCCGAATGGTGGCGAAGATATCTTCCTCTTCCGTCTCCTTTGCCAAGGGCGCAGGCAGAGCGGGAGCAAAGGCAGGGAACTTCAAGTCAGGACGCTCCAGCCGGCAAAGATGCCGTACCCGAACCAGCGACAGCGGACCGCCCAGCTTGTAAATGTCATCGCGTTCCAACTCCAAGTTTTCGACGAGGATGTCGAGGATGGCTGCCGGCATTGCCTCATTAATTTCCACGCGCACTACATCTGCGAAACGGCGCTGCCAGACGCCTTCCTCCACCGACTCCAGCAAATCGCCTGCTTCCAGGTTTTGGATTTCGCTGTCGGCATCGCGGGTGACATGAAACGGATGCGCATCGAGGATCTTCATGCCTGGGAAAAGCGCTCCCAAATTCGCCGTGACCAACTGCTCAAGCCAGACGAAGGACTGTTCCTTGATGGCCGTTTTCGCCCGGCCCTTCGCTTTGGGCGCGACGCTCACCGGAACCAACTGCGGCAGCGTATCGGGAATCTTCACTCGCGCGAAATGCTGCTCCTCTTCACCCGCTCGCAAAAGCACGGCAAGGTTCAAACTGAGGTTGGAGATGTGTGGAAACGGGCGGCCGGGGTCGAAGGCCAACGGAGTCAAGGTAGGAAAGACGGCTTCCTGAAAGTACGAGTCCGCGACCGCGCGCTGCTCGTCGGTGAGATTGGCATAGTCAAGAATGCGAATTCCCGAGTTCTCCAGAGCGGGCACCAGCTCCTTGCTCCAGCATTCGTGAGCCCCGCGATACAGGCGGATCACCGAAGCCCGGATGGCACGCAGTTGCTCGGCGGCGCTCATTCCGTCGGGACCGGTGTCCGTGACGCCCTTTTCGATCTGCCGCTTCAGGCCGGCCACCCGCACCATAAAAAATTCGTCGATGTTGGATCCAACGAAAGACAGGAACATCAGGCGCTCCAGCAGCGGGTTGCTGCCGTCCTGCGCCTCTTCCAAAACGCGCCTCTGAAATTCCAGCAGGCTCAGCTCGCGGTTGATAAATAATTCAGGATCGTCGAGTTGCCGGGGAGATGGCGCGGGAACATGCACCCCGGAGCGAGGAGTTGTGCGGGCAGTGGTTCGTTTTGCCTTGGATGGCGCGGCCTTCGCGGGTGTGCTCATAAAGGGTCGGGGCTATGGGTAGACCCTAATTGTAATGGGGCGGCCCACAGTTGAACACCGGATTGGCGTGCCAGGGGCAGGATTCGCTAACTGTTAATCCAATATTCACAGTGGCGGGAAGCTGCGCAGCACGTTGCTCAAGGGCTTTCTTCCACCAGCACGCCGAGTTGGTGCGCGCCAACTGCTGACTGCCATCGCTGTAAACGAAACACCGATTGCGCCTACGCCGTTGGCCACTGGCTTACACTCCCGCCAGGACTGGACGATAACGGCAAGCCGGCGCTAGACTGCAGCTTTTCGAGAAGCGCGTCCATGTTGGGCTTGGCGGTGACCTCGGGAGTTGCGGCCTCGAGCTTGACCGGTCCCAGGCCTAAGCTGATTTTCTTGAGCACTGGCGCTAGGAAAATGAGCACAAGAGGGACCATGCAGATCCAACCTAATTTATAGTTTTCGCCGGTATTGAGCCATCGCAACCAATGAATTGCGTCCTTGCTAATGACGGGCAACGCCGCTACGAACATGATGAGGAACACCAGCAGGCCACCGAAGACCCTGCGCCACGGCGGCGCGCTGTCGCCGAACCAATAGCCCATCAGGTTGCCGGCTTCGGGAGCCGCCTTGGGTATATCTTCCAGATATTCTTTTGCCTTTTGCGATCCAGCGTCCGCCGCCCTCTGCCACGCCTGTTTGGCGGCAGTGCTCTGCTTCAGACGGTAAAGCGCAATGCCAAGGTTCAGATCGATGTCAGAGTGGGGAACAGCCCTTTGTTGCGCGTCCAGCAGGAAATCCGCCGCCTCGCGGTCCCGCTTCTGCCCAAGCAGGATGGACGAAACACCCAAAGCAAGATCGCTGGATTTGTTCGGACCAATATTTAGTCGCCAGCCCTCCTGGAAGGTGCGAAGGGCGGTCTGGTGCCGGTCGAGCGAACTGTAGGCCTTGCCCAAGCCGACCCACAGGCGGGAATCGGCACGCGTGATATCGTCTGGCGCCAGGCTGAGCGCCTCCCGGAATACGTCGATGGCCTTCTCGTGACGATCCAGACTGTGCAAGGCGATGCCTTGGCCGAGAAGGGCCTCAAACCGGTCCTGGTCGGTCCGCGCCATGGCCAGAGCCTGTTTGTAAACATCCTCCGCCTGGCGATAGTCATAGTCCTCCAGGTTCAACAGGTTTTTTCCTTTGCTCAACCGGATGTCGACATTGTCGGGCTCCAAGCTTTGGGCGCGGTTGACCGCCCGCAGTGCTGCTTCAAACTTCCCTTTCTCGGCCAGCAACCCTCCCAGCAGCCACCAGCCAGCGCCTGGCCTGGGCGTACCGACCGCCGGAGGTTCGGCCGTAGCCTTGGTCAGCAAGTCCTGAGCGTTATCACGGCGCTCGAGCTTGATAAGAGCGCTGGCCCGGCCCACCGCGACCGCCACCCGGAGAGGCGCACCGGGGGATTGTTGGGCCAGAGCGCTGGCGGTCTCGAAGGCTTTGAGCGATTCCGCAGGACGCTCGACTGCCCCCAACAGAGCACCCAGAACAATCCAGTAGGAAAGCGCCGATAGCAACGGAGTCGTGGGCAGAGGCGGAGAAATGCGCTCCATCGTCTGCAAGGCTTGGGGAGCCTTGTCCAGTCCTTGTAGTGCCATGGCCTTGGCCAGTAGCATATCGTCCGTGTCCGGCAAATCCTTCAGCACGTCCCAGGCTTCGGGGTACCGCTGCAAGGCCACGAGAGATGTTCCGAGCGCATAAGTGACCGTGGGATCGGCGGCAGCCAAGCCAGGATTCAGGCTGCGCGATTTTTCCAGGGCCTCAACCGCGGCCTGGTAATTGAGGAGACCGGCCTGGGCGAGACCGACGCCAGTCCAAGCCAGGGCATCGTCTCCGCTATTCGCCGCGCCAGCGGCAGCCCGCTGCAACTCCGTACGGCCGTTGTGCAGATCACCGGACGCATTCAGAATGAAACCGCGGAGCGCCAGTACCATGGGATGATTCGCGATCTCCGGTGGCGGAGGCAACAGGGCTTCCTGGTATCGGCGCGCGTAGAAATAGGCGTTGGCTTTCTGGACCCAGAACGAGACATCGGTCCGCAAATCCGGACGGGTCTTTTCCGCTTCCTCGAGCGGGGCAGCGGCCTGATCGTATCGCCGAAGCAGGATGAGCAGATTTGCTCTGCTGATCAGCAGGGTGGTTTCAAAGGTAGGCGGCAACCCCGGGGGGTGGGTTGCTTGCAGCTCACGGAGCGCCGCTTCCAACGCCTCCAAAGCTTTATCGGTTTGCTGTAGCCGGTTCAACGCGCTGGCTTTTTGGAAGGCAGCAAGAATCCGGAAGGTAGCGCCGGTTTTGTCGGGCGGAGCTTCGGCGAGCGAGTGGTCAAATGCTTTCAAGGCCTCGTCAAGCTCACCCAGGGAAGCGAGGGCGAGTCCAGTCTGCAGCCAGCAGTTGCTCGTGGCCATTCCTGGCTGGACCAGGGTCGAGGCGGTGCGCAGCGCGTCCAGGGCCCGCTTAGGCTCGCCTACCCCCAGAAGAGCGATCCCCTTTTGCAGGAGCAAGATTCCCTGCGCGGCGCTGCCCTGGGGAAACGGCTCCGGGGTTTGCTCGGCATGTGTGATGGCATCGAGCGCCTTTTGAGATTCCGCCAACGCGTTTAGGGATATCGCCTGGCGCAGGAAAAAAGCTGGGCCATTGAGCTCCGGCGGAAAATCGAGTCGCGCTTTGTCGAAGGCGTCCGCAGCCTTCTGGTGTTCGCCCAGGTCTTGCAGGGCGCATCCGCGAAGAAAGTACGCAGTCGCCAGCAGAGAGTGCTCGGGATGCAAGTCCTCGAAGGAAGCAAGCAGAGTCAGCACCTGCTGGGGGTCAGTATCGAGCAGTTCATAGGCGCGGTCGAGCAGAGACTTAGGGTCGTTCTCTTGCGTCGCGGTGGTCGCCGGTTCCATGGGACGCCTCCCGGTTCGCCATTGTAGCGCGGTTCGACACAAACGGCGGGGGTATTGCGTGCCCGCGTGGCCCGGCTTCAAAACCCGCTTTGGGCGAATGCCCGCGATGACAAACCAAACATTTGCGAAGCCGCCTCCGCTGACCCGCGATCAAGCCAGGGCAGGCTCTTCCACGACGGTGCTTACGGCATTCTCTCGCGTTCGTCCGAGTGACTGGGCTGCAACTACATCCAGAGCTTGACGCAGGTCCGCGATCAAGTCCGCTGCGTCTTCAATACCGACGGAGTAGCGTACAAGGCCGTCGCTGAAACCCGCCGCTCGCCGGTCCTCGGGTGAAAGGCTTGCATGGGTCATAGACGCCGGATGCTCGACGAGGGTCTCAACGCCCCCGAGCGAAACGGCCAGTGTTGCGATCCGAACACCGTCCATGAGTATCCGCCCAGCCTCCATACCTCCTTCGAGCTCAAAGCTGATCATTGAGCCGAAGCCGCTCATTTGCCGCTTGGCTAGCTCATGTTGCGGGTGGGACTCCAACCCGATGTAGCGAACCGCTTTCACTTCAGGCTGCTTCTCCAGCCAACGGGCGATTTCCATCGCACTTTGCTGGGCCCGCTCAACACGGATTCCGAGCGTCTTAAGGCCGCGCAGCACCAGAAACGCCTGGTGGGGATCCATGTTGCAGCCCGAGTTCACCATCGCCTTGCGCAGGCGCTTGTAAACATCCATCTCCTTAGCCACTATGATTCCGCCGACGACGTCTGCATGGCCATTGATGAACTTGGTCACGGAGTGAAGTACCACGTCTGCACCCAGCTCCAGTGGCCGTTGCAGGTAGGGGCTGGCGAAAGTGTTGTCCACCACGACCAGGCAGCCATGAGCGTGCGCAATGGCTGAGATCTGTTGGATGTCGCTAACCTGCATCGTGGGATTGGAGGGCGTCTCGACATAGACCAGCTTGGTGTTGGGCCGCAATGCCTTCTCAACTTGGGTCAAGTCGGATGTGTCCACGTAGGTTGACTGCACACCGAAGCGCGAAAAGTCTTTTTCCATCAGCCCGCGGCTGGGTCCATACACCGATGCCGTACTCACCATGTGCGCGCCGCTCTCCAGCAAAGCCAGATACACGGTGCAGATGGCGCCCATCCCGGAACTGGTGGCGATGCCTCCGCAACCATTCTCCAGTTCGGCAACGCTGTCCTCCAAGGCGCGAATGGTGGGATTCCCGATGCGCGTGTAGATAAATCCATCTTCCTCCCCAGCAAAGAGCGCCGCGCCGTGCGCGGCATTTCTGAATGCGAAGGTGGAGGTCTGATAGATGGGAACGTTGACCGAACCGGTGGCATCCGCCTTGTGGCCCGCGTGAATGAGTTTGCTGTTGATGCCCAAGTGCTTGGTGTCCATGAGATTTCCTTTCGGCTCCCTGTCCGTGGTCGCGCTGATGGTAGGAACCGCCGCCCTCGTACCTTTGGGGGAACCAACCAGTATCAAGCATATCTGCCATCCGAACAGTGATAATCAGCACAGGCTTCCGTGACGGCCGGGCAGATATGCATCACGGCTCAGCGTGATGCTTGCCATGGCATGCCCCTGGCACGGTGCTATGATTCGCAGCAGAGCAGCGGCCAGGCTTGGGAAAATCGCCTGCCTGCATCAGGAATTGGGATGAAAGAACAAAATGCCGAACATCTGCTGGACGATATCGGCTGGAAAATCCTAAGCGAACTACAACAGAATGCCCGGATGCCGTTCGCAGAACTCGGCCGCATCGTAGGACTCTCCACTCCTGCGGTGACCGAACGCGTTCACAAGATGGAAGAGGCCGGAGTCATCGTCGGCTATCGTGCTCAGATCGACCCGGCCAAAGTTGGCCTGCCCATCCTGGCCTTCGTCAATGTCAAAGTCGGCGGCGAGAACCTCGGCCGTTTCATGGAAGTCGCAGGCACACATCCGGAAGTTCTGGAATGTCACCGTGTCACCGGAGCGGAGTCCTTCCTGCTCAAGGTAGCTGTTTCGGATGTCTCGCATTTGGAAGCCTTGCTCGATGCCCTGATGCCGTATGTTGCGACCACGACTTTAATGGTGCTCTCTACCGCCTTGGCCTGGGGCAATATCGTGAAACCGGGCACGAAGCCGCGGCTAGAAGCGGTCAGATCAAGGGCCTGAGCGCGCAGTCTTCTGCCCAACGAAAGTCTGAACAAGTCGGCGGTCGCCTAGAGAGGCTGCACCTCGTATCTAATTGAAGTGCGCAGAGTCAGCGCTTCAGAGCGTGGGCGTGAGAACGAAACCTGGCATTTGCCACCGGAATCTGTCAGCGGATAATTCAGCGCCGTAGGCGCGGCTCAGTTTAGCCCAGCACGGAGCCGCAGGCGGAGTGCTGGGTAAAGTGGAGAATAGATTCGAGTCCCCTTCAGGGGACGGCACACTTCTCACCCACCTCTTCAGCTTCGGAAGCAACGGAACGCCGACTTTTTCGGAGTCTGCCTAACGATGTAGAACCCATCTGCATCGTTCACTTTCAGCCTGCTGGTCATACCTGAAATCAATCAGAAGTTAGCCATATATTTCCTCTCCTCGCCTCCCTACGATTGTGGTTGGTACATTCTGCGCGAAGCACGCGAGGTGACATGGATTCATCGCAGGGGATTCTTCAGGTGTTCACCTGGAACAACCACGAGGTGGAAGTGGACGAAGACGGATTCATTCAGCAGCCGGATCTTTGGGACGAACAGTTGGCCCTGGCCCTGGCGCGCACCGACGGGGTCACCGAGCTGACCGAGGCCCATTGGAAGATCATCCATTACATCCGCAATTACTTCCAGGAGTTCGAAATTGCGCCCATGATCCGTAAGCTCTGCAAAGAGACTGGCTACTCCTTGCGGGAAATCTACAACCTGTTTCCCTCCGGGCCGGCAAAGGGCGCCTGCAAAGTGGCAGGGCTGCCCAAACCAACGGGCTGCGTTTAACGCGAGCACAAACGCACGAAGGCGCGCGTCTGTGCATCTGGTAAAGAACGATGCTGACGGTGATTCTGATCTCGGTAGCGCTGGTTCTTTTCCTGTCAGGCAATGCTGTCCGCGTCGTCAAGTTCCTACGGATGCCTACTCCGCTCCGCTGGGAACTCTACCCCATACCCAAAGGACCGGCCGAGCGCCAACGCTACGGCGGCTCCTACTTCGAGGAGTCGGACTGGTGGACGAAGCCGGTGAAAACCAGCCACAGAAGTGAGATGGCATTCGTTCTGAAAGAGGTGCTCCTCCTCCGAGGGGTTTGGGAGAACTTCCGCGCACTGTGGCCGTGGTCGTGGTTATTGCACTGGGGACTCTACCTTTATGTCTTGGCCACGCTGTTGGCGGCAGGCGAGCTGTTCCTTCCAGCCGACGCCAGCAGCTTTGGCATGCTTCACGCGGTGGTGCTGTACGGCTATCGGCTGGCGTGTTCTCTGGGGTTGGCCGGCGCTCTCGGCCTGCTCGTCATGCGCTCTCGGCATCCCCGTGTGCGAGCGTTCACCACGCGCACCCGCATCTTCGACTTGTCGCTGCTGGGATCGATCTTCGCGACGGGCATGTTGTTACTGACTACCGGGCCGGCTGGCCTGGACAAAATGATTAGCGACCTGGTGAGGCTCCCGACGTTTCTCGGCAATCATCCAGCCGTTTGGCATATTCACGTCGCGTTGCTAGCCTTTTTCCTTGCCTACTTCCCCTTCACCCACATGACCCACGCCTACATGAAGTACTTCACGTGGCACAGAGTGCGCTGGGACGACACACCCATTGCACACGATCCACACGCCGCCGAGATGCTTGTAGTCAACCTGCAACGCAAAGCCTCGTGGGCGGCGCCGCACATTGCGGCAGGTAGTACTGCAACATGGTCGGAAGTAGTTGCGGACGCGGACGGAAACGGAGCAGGCAAACGTGCGTAAGGTTGGCGACATCGCGAGCCAGAGCGGCCGGTTGAGCCAGGTGCCGGTGCAGAATCTGATGCCATTACCTGCACCCTACGACCGCATCGCTGACCTGCCTCCGCGCAAAGTACTGAACCAGAAAGTGCTCGACCGAATCGATACCTCGCTCGATGGCTTCTCCGCGCTTGGGCTGACGCGGCCGCAGGCCCCGAAAGAAGAGCATGAGTTCGTCGAGCGCTTCCTTTCCGGTCTCGAGAAACTACTGAGCGCAGACAACAACTGGACGTTCCTGGAACAACTCACGCTTTCGCTGGACCACTGCGCGCGCTGCCAAACTTGCGTTGAGGCATGCCCGATCTATACGGCGAGCGGTCATGACGAGGTCTATCGCCCCACATTCCGCAGTGAAATCTTCCGTCGCCTGGTTAACGAGTACGCCAAGCCTGGGGGGAAAGCCCTGGCATGGCTCAAGGGTGAACATGTCGAGTTAAATGCAGCCACACTTTGCCGCTTGCTCGAATCGGCCTACCGTTGCACACTGTGCCGCCGTTGCGCGCAGGCTTGTCCCATGGGTGTGGACAACGCGCTGCTGACGCGCGAGATCCGCAAGCTGTTCAGCATGGAGATGGGCATCGCTCCCAAGGAAATCCACGATAAGGGCTCCATGCTCCAGCTCCGGACCGGCTCCTCGACGGGCATGAACGCCCGCGCAGTCCGCGACAACGTCGCCTTTCTCGACGAGGAGATCCGCGACCAGACCGGTCTGACGATCGAGACACCTTGGGACAAGGAAGGCGCGGACGTTCTGCTGATTCATAACGCCGGCGAAATCCTGGCATGGCCCGAGAACCCGATGGCCTTCGCTATCATCCTCGAAGCGGCGGGCATCAGTTGGACCATGTCGAGCGAGCTTGCCGGTTACGACAGCGTCAATTACGGCCTGTGGTACGACGATGCGCAGTTTGCGCGTGTGGCCGTTAAGCAAGCCGAAGCCGCCCGGAAACTCAAGGTAAAGAAAATTGTGCTGGGCGAGTGTGGTCACGGACACAAGGCATCCATGGTGACTGCCGATCGCATTCTTACTGGCGACCTGAACATCCCGCGCGAGAGTGCGCTGGTGCTGCTGAGAGACATCGTCATGAGCGGGCGGCTGAAACTCGACCCCTCGCGAAACGACTTTCCGGTCACGCTGCACGACCCCTGCAACATGGTGCGCATGATGGGAATCGTGGAGCCGCAGCGCGAAATCCTGCGCGCCATTTGCCCGCAATTCCGCGAGATGACGCCGCATGGCGTGAACAACTATTGCTGTGGCGGCGGCTCGGGCTTCGCCATCATGTCGGGATACAACTTCGAAGATTGGCGGTTTTCTGTCGCGGGAAGAATGAAACTCAAACAGATTCTGGACGCCTTTGCGGATTGTCCAGGCCCGGACGTGAAGAAATATGTTTGTGCGCCCTGCTCGAACTGCAAAGGCCAGTTCCGCGATTTGTTCCGTTATTACGGAGTCTGGGAGAAGTCCGGGATCTTGTACGGCGGACTGGCCGAACTGATCGTGAATGCCATGTCCGATCTTAACCAGCCGTTCATCAAGTGGGAGTTCCACTAAGGATGTGAATCTTCTGGTGAGCAACTACCGGTGTGGAGTGAGCTATGGAAAAAGCACTGATCTATTTCGATAATGCAGCAACGGTCTGGCCCAAGCCGGAAAACGTTTACCGTTTCATGGACGAGTTCTACCGCACCCATGGCGTCAATCCGGGACGCAGCGGCTACGACCTGGCGATGGAGGCGGGTTCACTTCTGGACCGTCTTCGCAAGCGCCTAACGAAATTCTTTGGCGGCGACGAGGATGCCTCGGACCGGCTGGTTTTCGGTTACAACGTGACCGATGCGCTCAACCTCATCATCCCAGGGATGGTTTCCTCCGGCGACCATGTGATCACCACCAACCTCGAACACAACTCGGTGATCCGGCCGGTCAACCACATGGTCCGCGATCATGGGGCCGAGGCGACGTTCGTCCCCTTCAACAGCGCAGGGTTCGTCGACCCGGACGATATCGCCAGGGCGATGCGGCCTAACACCAAGCTGGTGATCGTCAACCACGGCTCCAACGTGATCGGTACGGTGCAGCCGATCAAGGAGATCGGAAGCATCTGCCGCGAGCGCGGCGTCACGTTCGTCGTGGACACTGCGCAGACTGCCGGCATCGTTCCAATCAACATGAGGGAGATGAACATCGATGTCGTTGCATTCACCGGCCACAAAGCGATGATGGGCAGCATGGGCATCGGCGGCCTCTGTGTTCGCAAGCACGTCGAAGTCAAGCAAGTTCGCAGCGGTGGCACAGGAGTGCGGTCTGTTCATCCGTTCCATCTCGATGAGTATCCCTGGCGACTTGAGTACGGCACTCCGAACATGGTTGGCGTGGCCTCCTTATGGGCCGGGCAAGACTGGCTGGACGAGAACGGTGTCGCGGATGTACATGCGCGCGAGATGAAGTTGGCGCAAAGACTGGTGGATGGGTTCAGGCAAATCGAAGGCGTCCAACTCTACTGCTGCGACAGCCTGGAAAACCACCTCTCCACCATCCTCATGAACCTGGAGGGCGTCGATCCTGGAGATATCGGGGTCATGCTCGACGTGGACCACAACATCGCGACGCGCACGGGCCTGCATTGCGCACCGCTGGTGCACACGCAGCTTGGAACCGTCCACCGAGATGGTGGCGTGCGCTTCTCGATCGGCGCCTTCAATACGGAGCAAGAAGTGGATGCGGCCATTGCGGGGATTGCCGACATCGCTCAGTGGGCGCACGAGCGGGCGGCAAAGTCGCGCAGCACCTTGGCACATGCTTAGAGCGATTCCAAAGTAGGACACACTGCTACAATCATGTGCATCCCGCTCATAGATACCGAGGATTGCATGTATCGCGAGATCCAATAAGTAACCAAGCTCAGAACGAGTTCTCACACAGGCTCTTCAGGTCCGCACTACCCAGGCTACAATCACTTTGGAATTCTTCTGAAGAGGCTCCGCTCACGACAAGTCAACGAATTCCGTGCTTTTGGCCGGCATTCGGTATAAGCTGCGAGTCTCGCTATGCAGCAGCTTATGGCCCTGGTACCTTCCGTCCTGCAGTTCGCCGAGGCAGCCGTCAAAGCCGCGGCCACCGTCGAAGTCATCGAGCGCTCTCCAGCTACGTTGCGCGATGCCATCCTGCGAGCGGCAGGAGACGCGACGCGCATCCTCTTTGCTGCGCCCCATGAACTTCCCATCGCCCTGTTCAGCGAATTCGCGGCGGATTCCCGCGTAAAAGCCAATCCCACTCCCGACGAGATGGTCCACTCGGCGGCAGGAGTAACCGAGGCCTTCGCCGGGGTTGCCAGCACAGGTTCGGTCTGCGTGGATGTCAGCTACGAACGTACGGGGATGGTGAGCCTGCTGGCCCCGCTGCATATCGCGGTGGTCGCGGCTGAAACCATCGTGCCGAAACCGCGTGACCTGTTTCGCGCCGACATCCTGGAGGGCAAAGGACTGAAGCGCGACTTTGTATTCATCACCGGCCCCAGCGCCACCGCGGACATGGGCCCGCTGGTACGCGGCGTACATGGGCCGCACAAACTGCACATCATCGTGGTGAGGTGAGCCATGGCCACGCCCTTGAATTCCGCAGACATCCAGCCACGACAGGTGGCGAACAAGAGCAACAAGAAAGCCCTGCTCGACGCCATCCGCATGACGCTGGAGGTGCAGAGCGCCGCCGTCCGGCTCAACACCCAGACCTTCAACCGCAACCGCTACGCCGCGACTGCGCTGATCGCCGATTACGACGAGCTGAAAGACCGCGCGCGCCAGATTAAAGAGAATGCGATCGCGAATCTTCCCGAACTTCTGCGGCGGCTGGAGGCAAGCGTGCAAGCCAACGGTGGGCATTTCTACCTGGCCAGCACCGCGGCCGACGCCAACCAGTACATTCGCGACGTGCTGGTGCGGCACCAGGTCAAGCGGGTGGTGAAGGGCAAGAGCATCACCTCGGAAGAGATTAAGCTGAACCACGCGATCGAAGCTGCCGGCATCGCCGTGGCCGAGACCGACCTGGCGGAATTCATTCTACAGGTTGCGGACGAGCAGCCGTCGCACATTATCGCGCCTGCTTTGCACTATTCTCGCGAACGCATTACCGCACTGTTCAAGCGCAAGTTCACCACCGATCTGCCGCTCGACACCGGCGAAGAACTCACGCGATTCGCCCGCGAAAAATTGCGTGAGCAGTTCATCGCCGCCGACGCAGGCATCTCTGGCGCGAACCTGATTGCCGCCGACAGCGGCTCGCTGATGCTGGTGGAGAGTGAAGGCAATATCCGCATGACGATGACGCTGCCGCCGCTTCACATCGCGATTGCCGGCATCGAAAAAGTCGTTCCCTCGCGTACCGACTTCGGGCCGTTTCTCGAACTGCTCCCGGCCAGCGGCACGGGACAGCCGCTGACGTCCTACGTGAGCATTCTGCACCCGCCGTTGCAGGCGCCGCCGTTTGTCGCGCCCGGCGGGACCGCCAAGCCGCGCGAGTTCCACCTGGTCCTGATTGACAACGGACGCAGCCGCATGCGGGAAGATCCGGTGCTGCACGAAGCGCTCTATTGCATTCGTTGCAGCGCCTGCCTGAACTCCTGCGCCAACTTCGAAACGGTTGGCGGCCATGCTTTTGGCGGCGAGACGTATTCCGGCGGCATTGGCGGCTCGTGGGAAGCAGGCACCGGCACGCTGATGAACGCGCGGTTCAGCGAGCTGTGTACCGCGTGCTCGCGTTGCGTGCCGCAATGTCCGGTGCGCATCGATATCCCATGGCTCAACGAAAGCCTGCGGCAGCGCATGAACCAGGCGCAGGGAGCGTCGCCGGTTAAGTTTCTTTTCGGCGAGATGACCGGCAGCGCGCCCGAGGATTCAGTGGCGCCGCTGCAAAAACAGTTCTTCGGGAACTATCACAGCTTCGGCAAGTGGGGCACTAGATTCGCTGCGCTGGCCAACGCGTCCATGCACCTGCCGGGAGCGCGTGGCCTAATGGAGACCGTGCTCGGTGTCGACCACAGGCGCAAGCTGCCTGCGTTTCCCAAAAAAAGTTGGGAGCAGTTGTACCGCGAAGAGCGCGGCGTGAAGCCTGGCACCATCGAACCCGGCGTGGTGATGCTGGCGGATGTGTTCACCAGCTACAGCTCGCCGGAACGAGGGATGGCTGCGGTCCGCGTGTTGCGCGCCATAGGCCTCGATGTGGCGCTCAGCCCGGCCATGCCGGACGGCCGCGCCGCGATGTCGCAGGGAATGATGGAGACAGCGCAGCGGCAAGCGCGCGCCCTAGCGCCGGTGCTCAGACGCTACCTGGACGAAGGCAGGAAGATCGTCGTGCTTGAGCCCAGTGTGCTGGCCATGCTGCGCTTCGACTTCAAGCATCTGCTCGACGATCAGGATACCCAAGCGTTGCTTGCTCAGAACAGCTTTGAGCCGCTGGAAGTGCTGTGGGGAGTCGCGCAGGAATTGCGGCTCGACTTGGCGCAGATATTTGCCGCCCGCCGATGCCCACAGGGCACGCGGGTCTTCTACCACTCGCATTGCCAGCAAAGGACGTGCAATTCCGCAACGCAAACCGTCGAAGTACTGCTCGCGGCAGGTTTTGATGTGGTGACATCCTCGGTGGAATGCTGCGGCATGGCCGGCAGCTTCGGGTACAAGAGCGAGTATTACGAGTTGAGCATGGCCGTCGGCGAAGACTTGTTTGCGCAGGTTCGGCGCGCCGAAGCGGAGAGCGGACCGAGAACCTTGGTCGCGAGTGGAATCTCCTGCCAGGAGCAATTGTCGGCAGGATTGGGACGCGAGGTCTTTCATCCCGCGGAATTGCTGGCCAGCACGCTGGCTTGATCCAGCCACACTTTCGGTGGCGCACGTGGGTTCTCGAAGACCGCGCTGGAACATGGCTCAGGCGCGACTACTATCGGTTACGTAGATCATTGAATTAATTACCTGAGGTGTATTTACAAATTGAGAGTTTAGCGGCACAATCTTGTCTGTAGTCAGGCAGTTCTGGGGGAGGGCTGCCTTGCGGGCGCTCGGCGTTCAACACGCTGAGCGCCCTTGAATTTTTTGGCCGCAACTTTGAGGCTTCTGCGGCTTTCTGCCAATGCCACGCCATCTACGTTGGGTTACTCTGAGTTACCAAAGGGTTGGTTGCGTCCCACAGCAAGCGCCAGCATCTAATCGCTGTCGGGATGTTACGATGAAATGACGGCTCGGCTGCAGCCGCGGCCAGTCGATGACCGACGACTCCTCAGGAGGATGAATGGCAAGCGACGCAATTGTAGAGGTGACTGACGCCAATTTTGACCAACTGGTGCTGAAGTCGGAGCAGCCGGTCATGGTGGATTTCTGGGCGGCCTGGTGCGGCCCCTGCCGAGCCCTGGCTCCCATCGTGGATGAAGTGGCGCAGAGCTATAACGGCCGGGTCAAGGTTGGCAAGATGGACGTGGACAAGAACGCTTCGACTCCGCAACGCTACGGCGTGCGCGGTATTCCCACCTTGCTGGTCTTCAAGGGTGGCCAGGTGCGCGAACAGATCGTCGGCTATGTTTCGCGCGAGGTCATCGAAAAAGCGCTGGACAAGAGTCTGTAATCTGTCAACGGGAAGCGTTTCTGCGAGGCGCGACTACGGTCGCGCCTTTTGCGATTCGGCGGCTGGATAAGGGCCATTTGGGCCTTTCTGAAGCATCGTTTCCGTTAAAAGCAATTCCGCCCCCTTCCACCCCATTTCACCCGCCGCGGCGGGGCGCGAACTGAGGGACTCCGGCTGCGGGACTCGATTTTGCGTAATCGTTCCACCGTACCAACTCAGAACGAATCCTCACGCACGCTCTGAATCCACACGGTCGCGGCAGAGAAATGACTTGCCTCGTCTCTGTACCGCGAGCGGTTGTGATTCCCATCATTGACGGCTACGTCGTTGCGGGGGAGAATATCGTCTGTTAGCCACTCAGCTTCGCGGAAATCATCAGACACGCAGCTGCATCCCCAATACATAAGGGCCGAGTAATTGGTTCTTGTCGGGCGTCGCAAGTCGGGCGTCGCACCGTCGCAAGAAGCTGATTGAGATCGGGAGATAATCATGCAAAGCGTTCGTCGCGCTCTATATAGGTTGATTCTTATCGTCAGCTTCGCAGCGCTATCGCTGCCTGTCGTCGCGCAACAAGTGATTGCGACCGTACCGGTAGATTTCAATCCCATTAGTGCAGCCATCAACTCGGGAACCAACAAGATCTACGTGACGAACGCTTGCGGTAGCGATTCCAACTGTGCGGGCGACGGGACAGTAAGCGTGATCGACGGCTCAACCCTTGCCACTACCAGCATTACGGTTGGGAGTCTTCCCAACGGCGTGGCGGTCAACTCGGTGACCAATAGGATCTATGTCGCCAACGAGTGCGGTAACGATGTCTCTTGTAATTCCTGGAGCGGGACGGTAACGGTGCTTGACGGCGCGAGTCTTGCAACCACGAATATTTTCGTCGGGAATGATCCCTACGGCTTGGCCCTCAACTCTCTAACCAACAGGGTTTACGTCGCCAACAATCTCGATGCCACGGTCTCGGTGATTGACGGAACTCCTCCCACCGCTTTGCAATTTGTCGCGGTGACTCCGTGCCGGGTTATCGATACCCGGCCGCAGCACGGTGGCGGCGGTCCGATTCAGGGCGGTACGCACCAGGACTTTAGCATTGCCGGCGCTCCCCAGTGTGGGATTCCCGTTTCCGCCGCCGCCTATTCGCTCAACGTCACGGTGGTTCCGCAGGCAACTTTGGGCTACCTGACGATATGGCCCGCCGGACAGTCGCGGCCGGTGGTTTCGACGTTGAACTCGCTGGATGGCCGCGTCAAGGCCGACGCCGCCATTGTGCCGGCGGGCACCAGCGGAGCCATCAGCGTGTACGCCACCGACACCACCGATGTGATTCTCGACATCGATGGCTATTTCGCCCCCGTATCGGCTTCCACGCTGGCCTTCTATCCTCTGCCGCCTTGTCGGGTGGCCGACACGCGCAAGGACACCTTTCCCCCTGGCCTGGGTGTGCCGCACCTGTCGGGTACGGTACAGCGCGATTTTCCGGTGCTGTCTAGAGCGTTTCCAGCGATAGTGTAGACTGTTGGTGGCGATTCTCTGCTCCACCCGATGGCACGACCCTACGCGAA
>Ga0208587_1000419_pt1 | contig 23630 bp, 24 predicted proteins | sample NGESurdeep092012_7_FD_184472 | JGI IMG/M metagenome (GOLD analysis project Ga0208587, IMG submission 184472) | Arctic peat soil microbial communities from Barrow, Alaska - NGEE Surface sample 210 deep-092012 (SPAdes) | ecosystem: Environmental > Terrestrial > Soil > Wetlands > Peat ...
TGCTCCCGTTCTTCGCCGTCATGACCATGCTCATCGCCGTGCCGACCGGGGTGAAGTTCTTCAACTGGGTCGGCACGATGTGGGGCGGGTCTGTGACGTTCGAGACCCCCATGCTGTGGGCGATCGGCTTTCTGGTCACCTTCCTGTTCGGCGGCCTCACCGGGGTCATCTTGTCCAGCCCGCCGTTGGACTTCCAGCTCACCGACTCGTACTTCGTCGTGGCGCACTTCCACTACGTGGTGTTCGGCACGGTCGTGTTCGCCATGTTCGGCGGCTTCTACTTCTGGTGGCCCAAGTTCACCGGCCGGATGCTGGACGAGAAGATAGGCAAGGTTCATTTCTGGATGCTGTTCATCGGCTTCCAGATGACGTTCCTGATCCAGCACCTGCTGGGCATCGACGGCATGCCACGTCGTTACGCGGACTACCTGCCTGAGGACGGCTTCACCTGGATGAACCAGCTTTCCACCGTCGGCGCGTTCCTGCTGGGTGCCTCCACGCTCCCCTTCCTGTACAACGTGTACAAGACCTATCGCACGGCTCCCTTGGTCACCACCGATGACCCCTGGGGCTACGGCGGGTCGCTGGAGTGGGCAACCTCCTGCCCGCCGCCACGTCACAACTTCGTGTCCATCCCTCGGATCCGCTCCGAGCGCCCGGCGTTCGACCTGCACCACCCCGAGGTCGGTCAGTACGACGCTCCGGTGGCTGACCAGGATGTTCTGAACACCCTGCTGGGTGAGGGTGGCCGGGCCCAAACCGGCCCCGCCCGCGATGAGCCTGTGCCGCCCAGCGGCACTACCGGCAACGACCAGAAGGGTGATGACCCACGATGAAGGTCGAGTTCAGGTTGTTCGTCGTGATCGGTGCGTTCTTCGTCGTCGTGGGGCTCATCTATGGCACGGCTACCCACTGGAGCGAGCCGGTCGGGCCCTTCGGGCTGTTGCTGTGCGCCGGAGTGGCGGCCCTCATCGGCTTCTACCTATGGGAGACCGGTCGCAAGCTGGACCCTCGGCCTGAGGACGATCCGTCGGCTCTGATCTCGGCCGCCGAGGGAGAGTACGGGTTCTTCAGCCCGTACAGCTGGTGGCCGCTGGCGGTGGCTGGATCCGGCGCGGTTGTCTTCCTGGGGCTTGCCTTGGGCTGGTGGCTGGCCGGCATCGGCATGTTCCTGGCTGCCCTGGCGGTCATTGGCTGGACCTTCGAGTACTTCCGCGGAGAGCGCGCCGTCTGACACCTCGGACTGGCTGCTCGCCGGCACCTGCCGTATTCTCAAGGCACGCTTAGGACCCGATCTGACAGGATCTGAGGTTGTCTACCTAGGCAACCTCAGGTGGTTGGGAGCGTGATTTGACCGGACTGACGCGGGGCGGGAAACCAACGGCCGAGAGGCTGTCCGCTGGGAGTCGGGTGGACGTGGCGACAACATGGTGAGGTCTCGGCGCGGCCGGGTGTGGACTGTCGCATCGGTAGCGGCCGGTTTCCTGCTCCTTGCCTTCTTGGGCAACGCTGCGGCAGGCTCGATCCTCAGCGGCTCACCGAAGACCCCGGTGGGGCAAGACAACCATCAGCCCTCCTCTACAGCCAAGGCCACCCCCAGGCGCGCCGGGACTGCGGCCGTGCTCAACGTGTCGCCGGCCGATCTGGCCGTCGACGTCCTGCCCAACTCCCCGGTCACTGTCCGGGCGTCCTGCGGCACCTTGGGTGCGGTGAGACTCGTGGACGCCACGGGCGACCCGGTCCGGGGGCAGGGGAGTCCTGACGGCACCTGGGCGACCACCGAGCTTCTGCATCCCTTCGCGGTGTACACCTTCACCCTCACGGCGACCGGGCCCGACGGCACGGCGACAACCACCAGGTCGACCTTTTCGACCCTGACGCCCAAGGTCAGCGCCACGTACACCCTGATACCCAGCGGTGGCACTGTTGGCGTCGGCATGCCGGTGATCGTGCGGTTCGACTCCGCGGTCAGTACCAGGGTGCAGAAGGCCGAGGCGGAGAAACGGGTCACGGTCACGACCGTGCCGGCCCAGCTGGGCGCGTGGGGATGGCTCGACGACCGGCAGCTGATGTGGCGGCCCCGGAGCTACTGGCTTCCAGGTACCAAGGTGACCGTCTCCACAGTGCTGCACGGCCTGCAGACCGGGGACAGCAAATGGGTCACCGACGATGGCGGGGCGAGCTTGACCGTGGGCCCGTCCATGGTGGGCAGTGTGGACATGAACGCCCACACCCTTACGGTCCGCCCCGATGGCGCGGTCATCGGCACGTTCCCGGTGAGCACCGGCAAGCCCGGGCCGACCACTGAGACCCGCAGTGGCGTCAAGACCATCATCGAGCGCGACTCCGTGATGGTGATGGACTCGGCGACAGTGGGTATCCCCAAGGGTGATCCGAGCTACGACAAGATCACCACCACCTGGAACTTGTGACTGACCTGGACAGGCGAGCTCATCGACTCGGCGCCCTGGTCGGTCAGCTCACAGGGCCGCCAGAACGTGTCGCACGGCTGTACCAACATGTCACCCGCCGCCGCCGAGTGGATGTTCAACAACTCGCAGGGCGGTGACGTGGTCACATTCACGGGCTCCTGGCGAGCGTTCAAACCGACCGACGGCATCGGTGTCTGGGTCTATGACTTCGCCGGGTGGAAGGCCAGGAGCGCCCTGGTCTGAGCCAGGGGTGCTCGGTACCTGAGCAGCCCTCAGTCCCAGCCGAGCTCGTGCAGCCTGAAGTCGTCGATGCCGAAGTGGTGGGCGATCTCGTGCACGACGGTGACAGCAACCTCGTCCCGGACCTGCGCGCGCGTCGCGCACAAGCGAAGTGTTGGCCCTCGGAAGATGGTGATCCGGTCGGGCAGTGCTCCGGCGGCCCAGCCGCCATTGCGCTCGGTCAGTGGGGTGCCGTCATAGACACCGAGCAGCTCCGGGCCATCTCGTGGTGGTTCGTCCTCAACCAGGAACACCACGTTGTTCATGAGGTCAAGCAGCTCGGCCGGGACGTCGTCCAGTGCGTCTGCGACGGCCTCGTCGAACTCCTGCTCAGACAGATTCACCACGTCTGCCACCATGCCACGGCCAGGGCGCGGCGCTCAACCATGATCCCGGGCGCGACACAATGGTCCGATGAGGGTGAGCGTGCGCGTCAAACCGGGTGCCTCCCGGACCAAGGTCGGCGGGCAGTATGGCGAGGCGACGGCTGGTCACGGCGGCGTCCTCATCGTCTTTGTGGCACAGCGGGCCGTGGACGGAGCGGCCACCGAGGGGGTCCTGAAGGCGGTTGCCAAGGCCTTCGGCCTGCGCCGCGCCGATGTGGAGCTGGCCTCTGCGGCCATGGGCAGGACGTCACGGACAAAGCTGCTGGAGCTGCGCGGTGACGATCACGTGCTGGCGGCTCGCCTTGCCGAGCTGCTGGCCAGCTGAGCTGACTTCAGTTCTCCGGAGTTGGAGCCGGATCCACCCCGCCCTCGTGGCCGGCGTAGGCGTCTGTGTCTGGACGCTCATCGGCACCCCCGTGCAGCTGGCCGACCCATTCAGGGGCCCCTGACCCCTGACCTTCGCCGCCCTGCCCTGTCTCGATCGCCTCGCCTGCTGAGCCGTCATGGTGGGCGGCAACCAGCTCAGCTGGTGTTACCGCAGGGACGCCGTCGGCAAAGTAGAAGCTCGACACCTTGGCCCGCAGACGCTGCCCGCGGCTACCGGTCCTGCGTTTCCCGTGGGTGTCGACCGTGGCGGTCAGCTGCAGGGGCGTGAGGGTCTCGTGTTGTACCAGGGTCCAGCGGTCGTACTCGGGCAAGGGCTCGTGAACCTCGAAGAAGCTGCCTTCAGCGGTGCGCACGATGCGGCCGCTCTCGTGGCCATGCAGCACGAGATCGTGATCTCGACGCTGCAGGCTCAGACAGATCCGTTTGGTCACCCAGTAGGCCAAGGGCGGAACCACGATCAGCATGACTTGTAGCGTCCTGACGATCTGGTTGATGGACAGCCCCAGCTTGATCGCGATCAGGTCATCACCGGCGGCGATGAACAGGATGAGGTAGAAGCTGATGGCCATCGCGCCCAGCCCGGTGCGGGTCGGGGCGTTGCGCGGGCGATCGAGCAGGTGGTGCTCGCGCTTGTCGCCGGTGACCCATGACTCGATGAACGGGTAGGCCCCGGCGATGCTGTAGAGCAACGGCATCACGATCAGGGAGGGGATGAACACGTTCAGGCTCAGGGTGTAGCCGAAGATGTTGAACTCGAAGAAGCCGGGAAACAGGCGCAGTGCACCGTCGGCGAAGCCCATGTACCAGTCCGGCTGTGAGCCGGCGGTCCCCATGGTAGGGCCGTACGGGCCGTACAGCCAGATCGGGTTGATGGCGACCAGGGCAGCCATCAGGGTCGTGATCCCGAAGACGATGAAGAAGAAGCCCCCGGACTTGGCCAGGTAGACGGGCATGAACGGGTACCCGACCACGTTGTCGTTCGTCTTGCCCGGGCCGGGGTACTGGGTGTGCTTGTGAACCGCGACCAGCACGATGTGGGCGGTGAACAGTCCGATGATCAGTGCCGGCAGCAGAAGCACGTGAACGGTGAAGAGGCGGGGAATGATTGCCTCTCCAGGGAACGGCCCGTCGAAGACGAAGTACGCCAGGTAGGAGCCGATGACGGGGACGGACTGGATGAAGCCCTCAGCCGCGCGCAGGCCGGTGCCCGAGAGCAGGTCGTCCGGAAGGGAGTACCCGGTGAAGCCCTCGTTGATAGCCAGCAGGGACAGCACCGTGCCGATGACCCAGTTGATCTCGCGAGGCTTGCGGAACGCACCGGTGAAGAAGACCCGGAACATGTGCACCGTGATCGACACCGTGAACAGCAGGGCCGCCCAGTGGTGGATCTGGCGCAGGATCAGGCCGCCGCGAACGTCGAAGCTGATGTCGAGGGTGGACTTGAACGCCTCGCTCATCGAGATGCCCTTGAGTGGCACGTAAGAGCCGTTGTAGATCACCTGGCCGGCGCTCGGGACGAACCAGAACGTCAGGAACGTCCCGGTTATCAGCAGGATGACCAGCGAGAACATGGCGATCTCGCCGAGCATGAATGACCAGTGATCCGGGAAGACCTTCTTGAGCAGGTAGCTCATCGGCTTGGCCGCGCCGGCGCGCTCATCTACCCAGCCGGCGAGGGCGCCCACTTTGGACAGCGGTGCTTCCTCTGGTGCTTGGGGCCCGGGGTCCTCCCTGGCGCGCAGAGCTGCGACGCCCTTGGGAACAGCCTTGGGGTTCATCCGCGCTCCCAGAAGCTAGGGCCGACCGGTTCGTGGAACCCCGACTCGGCGACGAGGTAGCCCTGGGCGTCGACGGTGATCGGCAGCTGCGGCAAGGGGCGGTGCGCCGGGCCGAAGATGACTGCGCAGTTCTGGGTCACGTCGAAGGTGGACTGGTGGCAAGGGCACAGCAGGTGGTGGGTCCGATGCTCGTACAGGCCCACGGGGCATCCCACATGGGTGCAGATCTTCGAGTAGGCGACCATGCTGCCGTAGCCCCACGCACGTTCCTTGGGGACCTGGATCAGTGCGGCGTCGATGCCGATGAGGATGACCGCGGCCTTGGCCTTCTCCTCGAGCACGTGCGCTGACGTGTCGATGCCTTCGGGTATGACGTGAAAGACCGATCCCAAGGTGACATCGCTGGCTTTGATCGGGGTCATCTCGGGGTCGCGCACCAGCCGCATTCCTTTGCGCCAGAACGTCGTTGACAGGCCAGCTTCGGGCAGCGGGCCAAGGCTGCCCGCCAGCTGCAGAACCAGCGGAAGGGCGAAGAGACCAAGAGCACCCCCGAGGGTGAACTTGATCATCGGACGGCGACCAATCTGGGATGCTGCCCGCCCTGAGGTGGCTGTCTCGACTGCGTCGCGGCGGGCTTGGTCTGAGGACCGCTGCGGGTGCCGGTCCTCAGCCACCTCGGTGTCTGGCATCAGGGTCCTTGCCCAGTGGACCGCGCCTAGTCCGATGCACAGCAGGCTCACCCCGAGACTGACACCGAGCACGACGTTGGACAGACTTGCCTGCCCGATACCCGGGATGGACTCGTAGGTCTTCTGGTCGATCGCGAAGTACGCGACCAGGAAGATCACGGTGGCCACCATTGAGATACCGAACAGGGTGGCAACCTGACGTTCTGCTCGATGGGCGGCCTTCTCGTCGAGATCCGCCGACCGGGGTACGTGCGGGGGCAGCCCGGGATTGGTGAAACGCTCCGGTATGCCTCCCGAGCCCTCGATGTCCCCCTGATCGAGGCGCGCGGTAGTGCCCGGCTGGCTCACGCCTTCCCCTGCGGACTCGGTGCCGTGTTCGCTCATGGTCTGATCGATCCCGTCGGTTCGCAGTTCTGGTCCCTGTCATGGCGGCGCATGTCGTTGCCGGGTGGTCGCATCAGGTCAGGCTGCCTTGGAGCCGAGCCAGACGGCCGCACCGATCATCAGTCCCAGGCCTACGACCCACACGAACATCCCTTCGGAGACTGGTCCGAGGTTGCCCAGATTCAGGCCGCCGGAGTTCTGGTTCTTGTCCAGATAGTGCAGATAGCTGATGATGTCGTTCTTGTCCGCCGGGGAAAGGTTCTGGCCGTTGAAGACTGGCATCGACTCGGGCCCGGTCGCCATCGCCTCGTAGATGTACTGTCCGGAGACGTTGCCCAGACTGGGCGCGTACTTGCCCTGCGTGAGCGCGCCACCGGAGCCGGCGAAGTTGTGACACATGGCGCAGTTTTCCTTGAAGAGCTCGTTGCCCTTGGCGACGTCGCCATTGCCGGCGGTGTCCTGGCTGTCGGGTATGGCAGGGCCAGGGCCCAGAGTGGCCACGTATGCGGCCAGGGAGGCGATCTCCTGGTCGGTGAACATCACCTGATTGCTGCTGGCCTGGACACCTGGCTGTGCCAGAGGCATACGACCGGTGCCGACCTGGAAGTCAACTGCTGCGGCACCCACGCCGGCCAGGCTGGGGCCAATCTTGCCGCCCAGACCGTTGATGCCGTGGCAGGTGGCGCAGTTGGCCAGGAAGAGCGTCCGGCCAGAGGTCACGTCATCTGCCGTGGCCACGGCTGCCTGTGCGGGTCGAGGAGCCAGCAGGGAGTAGAGCCCCCCGGTGGCCACGAGCCCCAGCAAGAGCAGGACGACGATCGCGGCCGGATGACGGCGATGGGAGCCCAGTGCCTTCACAGGATGTTCCTCTCGTCGGTGCGGACGCCTCGGCAGAAGAGGTGCATCACTTTAGTAGGTAGATCGTCGAGAACAGGGCAATCCACACGACGTCGACGAAGTGCCAGTAATAGGACGTGACGATGGCACCGGAAGCCTGCGCGTGCGTGTAGCGGCGAGTGGTGAAGGTCCGCCCGATGATCAGCAGGATCGCGATCAGTCCGCCGGTGACGTGCATGGCGTGGAAGCCGGTCGTGAGGTAGAAGACCGAGCCGTATGCGTCGGACGAGATGGTCACCCCGTCGCTGATCAAGCGGGCGTACTCGAACATCTGACCGGAGATGAAGAGGGCGCCGAAGACATAGGTCAGGACGTACCACTCGCGCATGCCCCACTGCTTGAACTGCAGGAAGGACCCGGTGCGGGCGGGCTGGCCGTGCTCGGCCTTGAAGACCCCGAGCTGGCACCAGACCGAGGAGATGACCAGCATCAGCGTGTTGACAGTCGCGAACGGGACATTGAGATGGACCGTCCTGTCCTGCCACAGAGTCGGGGACACTGATCGGATCGTGAAGTACATCGCGAACAGCCCCGCGAAGAACATCAACTCGCTGGCCAGCCACACGATCGTTCCTACGGCAACCATGTTGGGTCGTGTTACCGGGCCATGACCGGGGATTGAGCCCGGCGAGGGCGTAGGGGTGCCTGACTGAACTGCGGATGCGGTCGCCACGAGCGCCAATATTGCCCTATTCGGGTTCGCAATGCACTAGCAACGCGGCCCCGGGCGCGCTGCTTCGAGAAATAGGCACCGGTAGCATCTTCCCCATGACCGATTCGCACGCAACGCCGATGGCTTCTCACCTTGACCCTGCCTCGTCAGGTACCCCTTACCAGCTGTCGGTACTGCTCTACAGCGACGACATTGCAACCCGGGACGCTGTGCGGGTTGCGGTCGGTCGCCGACCGGCACACGACGTCGAGGTCAGCACGTGGCTTGAGTGCGCTACCGCGGCCGCCGTGATCGAGGCGGTGGAGACCGGGAGCTTCGACCTGCTCGTTCTGGATGGGGAGGCCGGGCAGACTGGCGGTCTCGGTCTGTGCCGCCAGCTCAAGAATGAGATCTTCAGCTGCCCGCCGGTGCTGGTCCTGACCGGACGTCCGCAGGATGGGTGGTTGGCCGCGTGGTCCCAGGCGGATCTCGCGGTTCCGCACCCCCTGGACCCCATCGCGGTGGCTGGTGCGGTCGCCGAGCTCGGTCGCAGGGTAGGCGCCGCGACCACCACGAGCGCCTAGCCGGTGACGGCTCAGACTTCGGCCGGCGACGCGATGGCCTGGCCAACGGTCTTCACCGCGCTGCTTGCCGGACAGGATCTGGGGACCACCGAGTCCGCCTGGGCGATGGACCAGATCATGCGCGGGGAAGCGAGCTCTGCGCAGGTTGCCGGGTTTCTCATGGCGCTGCGTGCCAAGGGTGAGACCGTCGATGAGATGCTCGGCCTTGCCGACACCATGCTGGCTCACGCCAGCAAGATCAACGTTGGCGGGACCACCCTTGACATCGTCGGCACCGGTGGGGACCGCGCCCACACCGTGAACATCTCGACGATGGCAGCCCTTGTTGCGGCGGCCAGCGGGGTGCGGGTCGTCAAGCACGGCAACCGCGCAGCCTCCTCGTCATCGGGGTCTGCTGACGTTCTCGAGGCGCTGGGTATCAACCTGGCATTGAGCCCCTCGGACGTTGCGGCTGTGGTGGAGAAGGCCGGGATCACCTTCTGCTTTGCCCAGCAGTTCCACCCCTCGTTGCGTCACGCGGCCGAAGCGCGCCGTGACCTTGGTATTGGAACCGTCTTCAACTTCCTGGGTCCGCTGACCAACCCTGCCCGGCCGACATATGCCGCGGTGGGTGTCGCGGAGCTACGGATGGCACCTCTGATGGCCGGGGTCTTCGCCGGCCGGCATAAGGACGCTGCGATCTTCCGCGGGGACGACGGCCTGGACGAGCTCACCATCTCGACGACATCTCAGGTGTGGTGGGTGCGCGGCGGTGCCGTTCGCGAGTACAGCCTGGACCCCGCATGGGTCGGCCTGGAGCGCCATCCGCTGGAGACGTTGCGAGGGGCGGACGCGGCCTACAACGCCCAGGTCGTCCGGGACGTGTTCGCCGGGGCGGTGGGACCTGTTCGCGACGCTGTGTTGCTCAACGCGGGGATTGCTCTGGCGCTCACAGTGCCTGACGTGGGGCGGGACCAGGTCGATTTCATCGCGGCGTTGCACGCGGGGATGGGCCGAGCCAGTGCTGCGATCGATGACGGACGTGCCACGGCACTGTTGGCGCGATGGGTCACCGCGACCCACGGGTAGTTCCTCGCGTCATCCAGACCGGAAAGGGTCAGGCGTCGTCCAGACCGAGGCTGAAGGCTGCTTCCAGGTCGTGCTGGGAGTATGTCCGGAATGCGATGTGGGTCTGGGTGCCCAGGACGCCGCTGACCTTGTTGAGCTGGTCGGCGATGACGTCGGCCAGCTCCTCGTGGTGCCGGACACGCACGATGGCGATGAGGTCGACATCCCCGGTGACCGAATAGACCTCGCTGACTCCCTTGAGCTCGGCGATGGCGGCGGCGACCTCAGGGATACGGTCGACCTCCGCGCTGATCAAGACGATGGCGGAAATCACGGGTCCAGCCTAGCTGGCAGCGCCATGGGAACGACCAGCGACTTGGCGCCCACCAGTGTCTTGGGAACCACGAGCGGCGCAGCGGGTGGGCGATGGCGTAGCCGGGGGTCGTTCGGCTCGTCGAAGCTCACGACGTCGTGGTATGCCGTGGGGTCTGCTCTGAGGGTGTCGCGGGCTCCTGCCGCGCCGTGCACCGGGCAGGTCCACTCACCCTCGATGGTAACCAGGCGGACCCCGGGGGAGTCCAGCCAGCGCAGCACCTTCTCTGTCTCTTCGGCTGAGGCGGAGGCGGCCGGTCCCGGGGATGGGCTCACGTTCTCGGCGCTTGCCGCCATGGCCTGGATATACACGCGAGGGTCGCCGCCACGGGGGGCCACCGTGGTGGCGGCGAGCCGCCCGAACCGGACACAGATGATCTCCCAGCCGCCCTGCAGCCCTGGTCGCGCTGCCACGATCTCGGCACTGTTCGCCAGCGGCGCGATGCGTTGGGCGCGTGCTGCAGCCCGGATCAGGTGCACCAGACGGTCACGGACCGCTGCCGCGTCCTCATAGCGCTCCTGGCCGGACAGAGCTCGCATCCGTTCACGCAGGGCTGCCACGACCTCGCGCGAGTCGCCCCCGATCACCTGGGCAGCCTGCTCGACGACGACGGCGTAGTCCTGAACACTCTGCGCCCCTGAGCACGGGGCGCCACAGCGGCCCATCTCGGCCAGCACGCAGTCAGCGGATCGACCGCTGGCCGACAGGCGCTTGGTGCACTGGCGCAACGGGAGAACCTCGTGGACCGCGGCGATCGCGGACTCAGCAGCCAGCCGGGAGGTGAAAGGGCCGAAGTAACGCGCTCCATCAGCCCTGACCTCTGCCACGATGCTCAGTCGCGGGAAGGCCTCGACGGTGAGTTTGACCCACGGTGCCCGCTCGGGGTGCAGCGAGCGGCGGTTGTATCGCGGCTTGTGCAGGGCGATCAGGCGAAGCTCGCGAACCTGCGCCTCCAAGGTGGTCTCGCAGGTTACCGGTGTCACGCTGGCCGCGATCGCGACCATCTCGGCCATCCGCGTGCGCTGTTCGGATGCCGTGAAGTAGGTGCGGACCCGTCGCTGGATGTCCTGTGAGGTACCTACATAGAGCACGCGACCCTGGCTGTCCTTGAACAGGTAGACCCCCGGCGCCGAGGGCAGACCCTCCGCGAGGTGCCGCTTGCGGCGCTGGGCCGAGCTGACCCTTGAGGAGAACGTACTGAGCTCTTCCAAAGTTACGACGCCAAGGCTGCCGACCCGGGAGAGCAGCCCATGCAGGACGTCGACGGTGGCACGGGCATCGTGCAGCGCCCGGTGATCCGGGGCTGTCGCAGCGCCGAACAGCTGTGCCAGTGTCGCGAGCTTGCGGTTCGGCGCCTCGTCCTTGCTGATCAGCTGCCGGGCCAGGTGGGCAGTGTCGACCACGCGAAAGGGCGGCCAGCTGTGACCGGTGAGCGTAGCGGCGGCCTTCAGGAAAGAGATGTCGAAGGGCGCGTTATGGGCGACGAGCACGCTGTGGCGGGCAAACTCGAGAAACGCGGGCAGCACGCTGTGGATTCGGGGGGAGCCGGCCACCATCTGGTCGGTAATGCCGGTCAGGACCGAGATGAAGGCGGGGATCGGCTCAGCAGGGTTGACCAGAGTCTGGAACTCCCCTATCACCTCGCCGCCTCGGATCTTGACCGCTCCGACCTCGGTGATCCGCGCACCAGCTGGGCTGCCACCGGTTGTCTCGAGGTCGACTACCACGAAAGTGACCTCGGACAACGGGGTGCCGAGCTCGTCAAGTGTGCCTTGGACGCCTTGCATGGTCACGACGTTAGGTGCCGTGGCTGACAGAGTCCGGCAGGCGCGCAGCGCTCGCGCGGTGAGGGTAGGCCGCGCACAGGTCAGCAGGGTTGTCGGACCCCAGGCCTAGCGTTTCCCACACGGCGCGCCGCCAAGGGTTCGCCGGTGGGTCCGCCGTGAGGTGGGCGGAGATGGACAGTGGAGGGCCAGTGATGATCGTCGACTGCACGACATGTCCGGTACGCGGCCAGCGATGTGACGACTGTGCCGTCACGGTGCTGCTAGGACCCGGGTGGTCCCAGAACCTGGCATCGGCCGAACTTCAGCTGGACGCCGCCGAGAGCACGGTGGTGTCAATCCTGGTCGGTGCCGGGCTGGTCAGCGCCGCGGCTGCGGCGAGCCTTCGCGCGCGCCGCGACAGCGGGCAGCACTGGGGTACCGTGCGCGACGTCGGCTGAGTGCAGACACAGCGATGCAATCTACGATGGCGCAGTGACCAGAGCCCGGCGTGTTGCGGCGATCGCCTTGTGCGCGGGGTTGGCCGTCGGCGTCGCTGGGCAGCTGAATGGAAAGCTCGACCTTCCTCGGGCAATCGGCCTCCACCAGAGCACCGGTGCAGGCTCTGGCAACAAGAGCACCAGCCAGGCTGCGTCCTCGGTGCCGAGGGTGGACGAGCAGACGGCGCGGCTGGCGGCCGTCCAAGATCTGCTGTCGCGGCGAGCCGCAGCCGTGAAGGCCAGGAGCAAGAGCTCCTGGATGGCGACGGTGGACCCGTCCGGCTCGGCGTTCCAGGGGCGACAGTCCGTGGAGTTCGACAACCTCGTCAAGCTCCCGCTCGGCCAGTTCTCCTACGGCGCCGCGCAGCTGGCTCCCGCGCTCACCGCGACCCGCATCCGGCAGGTAGGGCCCAAGGCTTGGGCAGCCACGGTCACCGGGACCTACTCGCTGGCTGGATTTGACCGGGCGCCCCAGACCTTCGAGGCGACGTACACCTTGGTGGAGCGTCCCGTTGGCTGGCGCATAGCCGATGACGCTGATGGCGCTACCCCGTTGCAGATCTGGGACCTGCCAGGCCTGAGAGTGCTGCCAGGCAGGTCCAGCATCGTGGTCGGCAACGCCCCCGAGGCGCAGATGGCGGACTACAGCACACTTGCAGACTCGGCCATTGGCCGGGTCAGCAGCGTATGGGGCACGGACTGGAATTCTCACGTGGTTATCGTTACGCCGTTGACAGATGACGAGTTCGCCAGGCTGTTGTTGCGTTCCAGTGGTAAGGGGCTCGATCAGGTGGCTGCGATCACGCAGGGACTGATCGAGCCCGGCCGGCCGGCTCAGGGAGACCGAGTCTTCATCAACCCCAAGGCATTCACCGCGTTGCAGCCCTTGGGACGACGCGTGGTCATCACCCATGAGCTGACCCATGTCGCGGCCCGTTCGTCGACTACCGGTCCGGTCCCGATCTGGCTGACGGAGGGGATGGCCGACTACGTCGGGTACTCCGGCGTTGGCCTCCCGCGCCAACGCGTGGCCGGTGAGCTGCTGGGGCTGGTACGTGCGGGCAAGGGCCCCACGGCGCTGCCGACGGACGTCGACTTCGACCCCTCCCGGTCCACCATCGCGCTGTCCTACTCAGCGTCGTGGCTGGCCGTGTGTCATCTCGTTGATATCTATGGACAGGCCAAGGTTGTCGCGTTCTATCGCCTTGTCGCCTCCGCCACCACCTCGGGCGGGACAGCCCAGCTTGACCCCGACAATGCCGCAGCATCGGCGTTCCCCCACAGTTTTGGGGTGACCCAGGCGCAGTTCGTCGATGGCTGGAAGCGCTACCTGAGAACTCTTGCGTACTCGCAGGGCTGAGCCGCCGGCTGCTGTGCACGTGCCTGCGGGTGCTTGGGGGCGATGTGGAGCCGGCGACCCGTCAGCGCCGAAGGGTCATTGCCTGGGTCCTGAGTACAACGCCTCGACCTCGGAGGCATAGTCCTTCATCACCATGTTGCGTTTGAGCTTCAGCGAAGGGGTCAGATAGCCGTTGTTCTCTGTGAAGTCCCCGGCCAGGACCGTGAACTTGCGGATCGACTCGGGTTTGCTGACCGAATTGTTCGCGAGGTCGACCGCCCGCTGCAGCTCGGTGCGGACGACGAGGTCCGTGCGGGCATCATCTAATGCGGGCATCATCTAATGAGAGGTTCAACAGCCGGTTGTTCTTTGCCCAGGAGGGAAGCATCTCCGCATCGAGGGTGATGAGCGCACCGATGAAGGGTTTCTGGTCGCCGACCACGATGCACTGCGAGACCAGCGGATGGGCGCGGAGGCGGTCCTCAAGGAACGCGGGGACGACGTTCTTGCCGCCGGCGGTGATCAGGAGCTCCTTCTTGCGGCCGGTGATCTTCAGGAACCCTTCGTCGTCGAGCTGTCCAACGTCGCCAGTGTGGAACCATCCGTCCACGAGAGCCTCGTACGTGGCTGTCGGGTTGTTGCGGTAGGCGGAGAAGACATTGTTGCCCTTGATCAGGACCTCACCGTCTTCTGCGACCCGGATGGCGACACCGGGCAGCGGCGTGCCGACGGTGCCGATCTTGATCAGGTCAGGGGTGTTCATGGTTGCTGGGGCCGTGGTCTCGGTAAGTCCGTATCCCTCGAGCACGGTGAGCCCGATGCCCCGGTAGAAATGGCCCAGACGGGGTCCCAGCGGGGCGCCACCGGAGACCGCATAAGCGACCTTGCCACCCAAGGCGGCACGCAGCTTGCTGTAGACGAGCAGGTCGAACAACGCGTGCCTGGCCGTGAGCAGTGCACGAGGCTTGCCGTTCTCCTGTGCCTGGCTCCAGGCGATCGCTGTGGCGGCGGCGGCGGCGAAGATCCTGCCCTTGCCCTGGGAAACAGCTCTCTGCTCCGAGGAGTTGTAGATCTTCTCGAACACGCGCGGCACCGAAAGGATGAACGTGGGGGAGAACGTGCCGAAGTCGGCGACCAGGTTCTTGATGTCAGAGGTGAAACCCATCCGGACCCCGGCATTGACGCAGACAACCTGGATAAACCGCGCGAAGACGTGGGCCAGAGGCAGGAACAACAGTGTCGACGCGCCCTCGGCCCGAAGAACCATCTCCATCCGCTCGGTTGCGTTCTCGGCCAGAGCCATGAAGTTGTCGTGGGTGAGCTGGCATCCCTTCGGGCGCCCGGTCGTGCCCGAGGTGTAGATGATCGTGGCGACGTCGCCGCGGCTGACCTGGCTGCGCCGGGCCTCAACGGCTTCATCGGTGACTTCGCGCCCGGCCGCCCTGAGCTTGTCAAGACCTCCGGCGTCGATCTGCCACACCTGACGCTCGCCATCGCCGGCCGTTGCCTCGGCGAGAATCCGGGCATGCGCGGGCGTCTCCAGGATCACCGCCGAACACGCGGCGTCGTTGACGATCCAGCCGACCTGTCGGGCCGAGGAAGTCTCATAGATGGGCACCGAGACAGCCCCGGCTGTCCAGATGGCGAAGTCAGTCAAGGCCCACTCGTAGCGTGTCTTGCTCATGATCGCGACACGTTCTCCGAGGCCGACCCCCGAGGCCATCAGGCCCTTGGCGACGGCGCGGACATCCGCGAGGAACTCTGCATTCGTGACCTCAACCCAGGTGCCCGGCGAGCGTTTGCAGAACGCCACGGCGCGTGGCCGGCCGGCGCCGTTGCGCGCAGGCAGGTCAGAGAGGTTCCCCTTGACCTTCGCTGTGACGAGCGGGGCAACCGAGATGTGATTCACGAAAGGTCCTTAGAAGGCATATTGGTCTTGCCCAGGTTACCTAACCGATCACGCACAGCCCAACTCAAGCCCATCACCCACCTCACAGGTGGCGTCGCGCCCTGGCTTGGCTGCCCTGAGTCGAAAGGGTGCCAGTGACCCAGCTGCCACCACCCGCCTGACGTCGTGGCAGCGGCCCCGCAGGGTAATCTTCGCTGCATGGCCGACCGCACTGAGTCCAGCATCGACATCGCCGCCCCAGCTGGGGTGATACTCGATGTCATTGCCGACTTCGATCGCTATGGCGAGTGGGCCGGCGAGGTGAAGAAAGCGACGCTTGTCTCCGAAGACGGTGACGGATGGGCCGATCAGGTCGAGTTCACCCTTTCCGCGGGTGCGATCAAAGACACCTACGTTCTGGAGTATGACTGGGACGTCGCTGAGGACGGCACCGGGGTGGTCTCGTGGCATCTGGTCACAGCCCAGGTGCTCAAGGCGATGAATGGCTCCTACACCCTCGAGGACGAAGGCACTGTTACCGCGGTCACCTATCGGCTCTCGGTCGATGTCAAGATCCCCATGCTCGGTGTGCTGAAGCGCAAAGCCGAGAAGGTCATCATCGACACGGCGCTGAGGGAGCTGAAGAAACGTGCCGAGCTCTTGAACCGGCGTTCGGGCATCTCGTGAGAGTCGTTCTCTTCACCGGCAAGGGGGGCGTCGGCAAGACGACGACTGCCGCAGCGACCGCGGTACACGCGGCTCGCGCAGGCATCAAGACCTTGGTCATGTCCACAGATGCGGCCCACTCGCTGGGCGACGCCCTGGGCGTTGTCCTGGTGGACTCACCGGACAACCCTGACCCGGTGGTTGAGATCGAGCCTGGCCTGTCCGCACTTCAGCTCAGTGCCTCCTACAAGGTCCGGCGTTCCTGGCGGTCGGTGCAGGACTATCTTCTGACCGTGTTCCGAGGGTTGGGCATCGACCCGGTGGTCGCCGACGAGCTGACCCAGCTTCCAGGCGCCGACGAGATCGTCGCTCTGGTCGAGCTGCGCAAACAGGTCGAGTCCGGTCCGTGGGACCTGGTGATCGTTGACTGCGCGCCGACTGCGGAGACGTTGCGGTTGCTGGCTTTGCCCGAAGCGTTGGCGTGGCATCTTGAGAGGCTGATACCGGCTCAGCGAGGTCTCCTGCGTGCGCTTCGCCCCGCCGCCGCGACAGCCACTGGCCTTCCGTTACCGGGGGTGCAGGTGCTGGACACCCTGCGGCGCTGGCAGGAGTCCCTGCTCGAGATCCAGTCCATCCTTGCCTGTGAAACAACCTCAGTGCGATTGGTGCTCACCCCGGAGCGGGTGGTTATCGCCGAGTCGCGTCGGACCCTGACATCCCTGCGGCTCTTCGGTCTGACCGTGGACCAGGTCGTGGTCAATCGCGTGTTTCCTGATGCTGCGCCTGCTGAGTCGGATCCGCCCGAGTCGGTTCAGGAGTCAACACATACTGCCTGGCTGGCCGGCTGGAATGAGGCCCAGCAGCGGGGACTGTCCGAGGTCCGTCGCTCCTTCGAGCCGCTGCCGATCGTCATCACCCCTTACCTCTCGCACGAGCCTGTTGGCACGGACGCACTCGCCGCACTTGCCCGGGCGCGTACCGGGGAGATCGCAGACGTCCTGTTGCCGGTGCCTGCACAGGGCATGACGGTGCGGCCCGAAGACGGCGGCTACCTGCTGACGCTGCCGCTGCCCTTGGTCACGGCTGCGCAGGTGGATCTGAAGAGACGCGACGACGAACTGCTCGTATCGGTGGCCGACCATCGTCGGGTGCTGTCACTTCCCAGCGTCCTGCGGCGGTGTGTCGTGACCGGCGCCGTCGTGCGCGACGCGACCCTTCGGGTGCGGTTCGTTCCTGACGAAAGAGTGTGGCCCGTGAACGAACCAGAAAGTGTGGCCCGTGGATGACTGAGCAATACCCGTCTTCGATCGGCACGGTTGCCCAGGAGGCCGCGCGGCTGATCGAGGACATGGCCACCATGGCACGCTCCAGCCACAGCCGTGACGATGCCGCCGGCGCCTACGCGGGTCAGGGGGCTCAAGAGCCGCTCTGGCCGGAGGCACCGCGCGCCGCGGGCCACGCAGAGCATGACCAGGCAGAGGGTTCTGAGGCAGCAGATGAGCCCTTGGACGGTACCTGCAGCATGTGTGGGGCTGAGCACCACGGCACCTCGGGCGAGGACACCCCTTCAACCTGCAGGATCTGCCCGCTGTGCCGGGGAATCGCCCTGCTACGCTCGGTCCGGCCCGAGACAGTTGACCTTCTGGCGGACTTCGCCATGTCTGTGGCTGGCACCCTCAGAGACGTGGCTGTGTGGTCACGGACATCGGATCCTGCGTCGTCCGCCCGGTCGACTTCCGCGGGCGCGCCGGCACCGGCCCGTGCGCCGGTCCAGCACATTCCTGTAGATGACGAGAGCGGAGGGTGACCCTGGTGAGCGCAACGATCGGGCTTGACATCGGTGGCACGAAGATTTGTGGTGGCGTTATCGACGGCAGGGGGGTGATCTTGTCTCAGGGGCGCCGGGACACTCCGGCCCTTGACCCTGCGGCCATCATCGCAGAGGCAGCCAGCCTGACTCGGGAGCTGTCCTCGCAGCACCAGATCGACGCCGTCGGGGTCGCGTGCGCTGCCTTCATCGACCGTTCAGGGTCCACCGTGTATTTTTCCCCGAACCTCGCATGGAGAGATGAACCGCTCAAGGCACGCCTTGAGTCGGCCCTCGAGCTGCCGGTCACCATCGAGAACGACGCCAACGCGGCGGCCTGGGGTGAGTTTCGTTTCGGTGCCGCTGCCGACGCCGGGAACATGGTCATGGTCACTGTCGGCACCGGCATCGGTGGGGGCGTCGTGGTCGACGGCGTGCTGATGCGTGGCGCATTCGGAGTGGCCGCGGAGCTGGGGCATATGCGCGTGGTTCCGGGCGGTGTCCGTTGTGGTTGTGGCAATCGTGGTTGCTGGGAGATGTACGCAAGCGGCACGGCTCTGGTGCGCGAGGCGCAGGAGCTGGTCGTGTCGGGATCACCACTTGCTGCGCGTCTGGGTGAGCTGTGCGCAGGGGATCCCGCAACATTGAGGGGTCCGGACGTCACCCGGGCAGCAGCGGAGGGCGATCCAGCCGCCATCGAGCTGCTCGGCGATCTCGGAGTGTGGATCGGGGAGGGGCTGGCCTCGGTGGCAGCCATTCTCGACCCTGAGCTGGTCGTCCTGGGCGGTGGGGTGTCCGAGGCAGGGGCGCTCCTGATCGATCCGGCTCTGGCTGCTTTTCGGCGCAACCTGACGGGCCGCGGACACCGGCCGGAGGCGCGGTTCGCTCTGGCCAGTCTTGGTAATGACGCCGGTATGATCGGGGCCGCTGACCTCGCCGCCCTGGCCTACGCATGAGCGCTGGGTGGGAGCCCGGCAGGGTGCCCGAGGCAGCCCTGGCTTCTCAGGCCTACGGGTGACCCGCAGACTTGCCATCGGAATCGACATCGGTGGCACGAAAGTGGCTGGTGGGGTGGTCGACGTCGATGGCAAGGTCACCCACCGTGCGCGCCGGGACACCCCGGACCGTTCCAAGAGCCCATCGGTGGTCGAAGGCACCATCGTCGAGGTGGTCACTGAGCTGTTGCAGTTCGTCGGGCCCGAATCCGTCGCCGCAGTAGGGATCGGGGCTGCTGGGTTTGTGGCGGCGGACCGGGCGACAGTGGTATTCGCCCCGCATCTGTCGTGGCGTCACGAGCCCCTTCGGCAGGCCCTGCAAAAGCGCGTGGCGGTGCCCATCTTTGTCGACAACGACGCCAACGCGGCCGTCTGGGCCGAATGGAAGTTCGGGGCAGCTCAGGGCGAGACCCACGTCATGATGATCACGTTGGGCACGGGCATCGGTGGCGGGATCCTGATCAACGCCCAGGTGCAACGCGGTCGCTTTGGGATAGCCGGCGAGTTCGGACACATGCAGGTGGTGCCCGGAGGTCACCGTTGCGAGTGCGGTAACCGAGGGTGCTGGGAGCAGTACGCCAGCGGCAATGCGCTGGTGCGCGAAGCCCGCTCACTGTTATCGGCCAACTCTCCGATCGCCAGCGACCTGCTCGATCGCGTCGACGGCGTTGTTGGCAACCTGACCGGCCCGCTGATCACCGAGGCCGCACGCGACGGCGACCCGACGGCGCGTGAGCTTCTCGCAGAGATCGGCCACTGGCTCGGGCTCGGTATTGCCAATCTGGCTGCAGCCTTCGACCCAGGCATGTTCGTCATTGGCGGGGGGGTGAGCGCTGCTGGCGACCTGTTGCTGGCCTCAGCGCGCGAGACGTTCAAGCGGCAGCTGACCGGGCGTGGATACCGGCCGGAGGCTCGCATCGTGGTCGCCCAGCTGGGCAACGATGCTGGCCTGATCGGGGCTGCCGACCTCGCTCGTTACCCGGCTGAGCAACAGGCCGACTGACCCGGCGCAGGCCCCCGGGCATCCCATGATGTCTTGTGCCTGTGCTTGCCGTGCGCGATCGCCAGGAGCCTAAAGCCGTGCACCGTCGTCGCCGTCTCCGTGATGGCCCGGCCTGCGTGAGACCAGCAGCGTGAAGCCGCCGACGGACATGGCGATGGCGCTGAGTATCCAGTAGCTGCTCGCGTCGGGGGTGAAGAAGACGAGGTACAGCAGCAGCAGGGGGCCACCACACATACCGACGATGATGGCCCAGAACGCGAGGTCACCGGCAGGCAGGGGCGTCACCGGAGGTGGTTCGAAGTGCTCCTCGTACTCGTCGTCTACCTCGTGGCCCCGCCAGGGCTGCGCCGCGGGAGCGTCCTGTGGATCGCTTTGTTCCGGCTGCCACGGTGGCGGGTTGATGTGCCACTGGCTCGGGTCAGCTCGCGGCGTGTCACCTGGCCGCAGGTCGGCCGGCGCGGCGGTGCTCTGGTCTGTCGGCTCGGGGGCGCTTTCTTCGACGGGCCTATCTGTGGCCTCGACGTCGGCTGCCGCTTCCTCGGCGGGGCGCTGAGCTGCTGGCTCGGCTTCGGTTGCGTCATCGTTGAGGTGAGCCACGATATCGGCGAATATCGCGTCATCATCGAAGCCGTCGGGCCGGCGCCGACGGTCTGGACTGTTCACGTCAGTGCGATGCGATCGATGAACTTGGCGGACTCCTCGAAGATGCGCGGTGCGTCATTGTCAATGGTGGCAACGTGATACGAGTCCTCGAGCAGGACTTCGGTGACATCGCGGCTCGATATCCTGGACAGGATCAATGCCGAGCTTGACGCGGGGACGACATGGTCCACAGCTGAGCGCAGCAGCAAGACGGGCTGGGTAACCTCCGGCAGGTCACGAATGACCGAATGCCAGGCGATCATCTGGGAGTGGGAGGCTTTCAGCGGGGTACGCGTGTAGGCGAGCTCGGTGACGCCGGGCTTCTTGACGTCGTTGCCGATGGCGTCCACCGACCCCATGACGTGCTTCAGCACGGGCAGCAGGCGGGTTCGTGGGTCGTCGAACTTGACAGCAGGGTTGACCAGGACCAGGCCGCTGATTCGCGGGCCGTGCTCCTGAGCCAGCTGCAAGGACAAGGCACCACCCATGGACAGTCCGCCGACGACGACGCGTTCGCAGGTCTGGTGCAGCTCGCGGAATGCCGCGTCGACGCAGCCATACCAGTCCTGCCAGCTGGTGCGGTTCATCTCCTGCCAGGTGGTGCCGTGTCCGGGCAGAAGGGGAACTCGCACCGTGTAGCCTCGGCCTGCAAGGAACTCGCCCCACGTGCGCAAGCTCTGCGGCGTGCCGGTGAAGCCGTGGCACAACAGCACCCCGACCTCGGATCCGTCATGACTGAACGGTTCGGCCCCGGTCAGAATCGCCACAAGTTCACTCCTGAGTTCTCGAAAGGTCGGCGCTTGTCCTTGGAGGGAATCCTCGCACGCCCCGGTACTCGCGCATAGTGTCGTAGGATTCACAGGTCGTAAAGAGTCGGGTTTGCCTAGCGGAAGGAGGTGCTGCGAGTTGTTCTACTGGGTGCTCAAGACCCTCATTCTCGGGCCGATCCTTCGGTTGCTGTTTCGTCCGTGGGTCGAGGGTGAGGAGAACATCCCGACCGAGGGTGCCGCGGTCTTCGCCAGCAATCACCTCTCCTTCTCCGACTCGATCTTCTTGCCACTCGTGGTCTCGCGACGGGTCACCTTCTTGGCCAAGTCTGACTACTTCACAGGTCGTGGCGTCAAAGGACGGGCAACGGCAGCTTTCTTGAAGGGGGCCGGCCAGCTGTCCGTTGACCGCTCCGGTGGACGGGCCGGTCAGGCTGCAGTGAACAGCGGCCTGAGGGTCCTGCGCCGAGGTGAGATGCTCGGTATCTACCCCGAGGGCACGCGCTCACCTGACGGCCGGCTCTACCGCGGACGTACCGGCGTGGCCAGGATGGCGCTCCAGGCAGGTTGTCCGGTGCTGCCAGTGGCCATGATCGGAACGGACAAGGCGCAGCCGAGCGGTAAGAGGGTCCCCAAGATCATGCGCATCGGGGTGCGTATCGGCAGGCCGCTGGACTTCTCGCGATATGAAGGCATGGAGGATGACCGGTTCGTCCTGCGCTCGGTCACCGACGAGATCATGTATGAGCTGATGCTCCTTTCGCGTCAGGAGTACGTCGACATCTATGCCACCTCGGTGAAGGACCGACTGCTGGCGGCGGCTAGGGCCAAGGCCAAGGAGCTGCAGCAAGACGCCCAGGACAAGATCGACAAGATTGACAAGGGTCACAAGGGTGATGGGGTCGCGCCTGGCCAGGATGACCATGGTCCGTCTGGGACGGCTCCGGATGACGAAGACCGTCCGCCCTCAGCGCAGGGCGACGAGCGCGCGGCCAGCTAGCCTGAGGTCATTTCCGGCAGACCGCAGCCCGGGATGCTCGCAGCGTTCCTGGTGAAGGTGGCGACCTGCACGGCGGTGCCACCCATGCCGCTGCACACAGCCCCGGACAGCCACCACCGGGCCACCGCCGGCTGGACAGGAGGACAGCCTCTGGCCGCGCGATGGGTTACCCAGCCGTCCTCGGGGTGAGCAGTTCCCGGGCGATGCGGGCCCCGATGGGCAGGCAGGCGGTCGCAGCCGGGGACGGGGCGTTGAGGACATGCAGAACATCGCCCGCCCGACGGAAGAGGAAGTCATCCACGAGGCGTCCATCCTTGGCCACCGCCTGGGCTCGCACTCCCGACATCGACGGGCGAAGGTCCTCCCCTTTGAGCTCGGGCAGCATCTGCCGGGCGGCCTTGAGCAACGAACGCCCGTTCAAGGAGCGGGTGACCTCGTGAGCTCCCACCCTGGCGTACCGCCGAGCCAGATGCCACGAGCCGCGGTACCCGAGGGTCTCGGCCAGGTCCCGGGCTGAGAAGACGCGCCATGAGTATCCCTCACGGGCCAGCGCCGGCACGGCGTTGGGGCCCACGTGGACCACCCCGTCCAGCCCCCGAGTCAGATGGACCCCGAGGAAGGGCAGGTCAGGGTCGGGGACGGGGTACACCAGCCCCTGGACCAGCTCGGCGCGCTCCGGGACCAGCTCGCTGTACTCACCGCGGAACGGCAGGATTCGCACACCCGGGTCGATCCCTGAGGCACGGGCCAGCCGGTCGGAGTGCAGCCCAGCGCACACAGCCACCCGGTGGGCAGCGATGACGTCCCTGGCGGTGTTCACTCGCACCTCGCGGGAGACGGTGGTCACCGACTGCACGGCCTCGCCGCACCGGATCGTCCCACCTCGCGCGAGGACCTCGTCCGCCAGCGCAGCTGCAACCTTGCGATAGTCCACCCTGCCGGTTGACTCCACGATGAGGGCACCAAGGACCCGAAGGGCGGGCTCTCTCTCGGCCACCTCGTCCAGATCTGCCCGTCGCACGGGAACCCCGTTCTGCTGCCCCCGGGTCAGCAGGCCCTCCAGTTTGACGATGTCCTGCCTCTGGGTTGCGACCACGACCTTTCCCACGACGTCGAACGGGATCTCGTGCTCGGTGCAGTAGACCAACAGGTCTCGGGCGCCCTGCACGACCAGGCGTGCCTTCAGCGAGCCGGGCGTGTAATACAGCCCGGAGTGGATGACCCCGGAGTTGTGACCGGTCTGGTGCTGCGCCACCTTCTGCTCCTTCTCAACCAGGACCGTGCCGCGGTCGGGGTCAAGCTCTTGCAGCGCCTTGGCAACAGCCAGGCCCACGATCCCGCCTCCGACGACGACGTTCGGAAGCATCAGAAG